>OLOM01000599.1_pt1 | contig 27135 bp, 17 predicted proteins | sample 1672531 | NCBI WGS metagenome assembly OLOM01 (sample SAMEA3136696, study PRJEB25190) | human gut metagenome | reverse complement strand
AATGCCCCGGCATTCTTGCTTCGAGGTGGGAGTCATCTCACATCTGATATAAAAATATGGCAGTGATTCTGCATTTTATACATCAATCACTGCCATAGAGTTAGATTAATATTTCAATTTAATATTTCAGTACTTTCTTCAGTTGTTTTACTGCCTTGGCGCTTTTCTTACTTTTCAGATCCTGATAATCAAAGAAAGCAAATCCATCGCAGCCTTTCTTTCTTGCATACTGTACCTGTTTTTTAAGTATATTGGCATCGGACCGCCACTCTCTTCGTTCTGCAGAACCGGCTCCGATATTATGGCCTGCGCGGTATACAGCAATTCCTATGTATACTTTTACTTTTTTGCTTTTTGCTGCATTCATCCAGCGATCGGTTACTCTATCAAACTTCGCATACGGATGCTTGAATCCCCAGTAAATCTGTGGACAGATATAATCTACGTAATCGGAAGAATTGAGCCACTTTTTGATGTCAACATAATATGAATATCTGCTTGTGAGATTATCAATATTTCCTGCTGGGCTGATTCCAAATGTCACACTTGGATCAATAGATTTTACCGCACTGTGAATCGCCTTTACCAACATATTTACCTGTTCTCTTCTAAAGCTTACGATATTTTGCTTTCCTTTTGCCATTGTAGAAGCTCTGTATTCTTTTGCATCAAAGGCAGAGTTTACATTTGATGAGCTGAAAGCCGGATAAAAATAATCATCCATATGTATTCCATCAACATCGTAATTCTCTACGATTTCTTTTACTCCGTTTACGATCAGGTTTCTTACCTGGGCTTTCGCTGGATTGTAATACAGGCTTCCTTTATAAGCTAAAACATTACGGCGTGTCTTTTTCTTATTATGCCACTTTCTTGCTGGATTCTTTGTCGAAAGCTTCTTATAATTCGTGGAACCGGATGCTACACGATACGGATTGATCCACGCTTCAATCTTCATCCCGTTTGCATGTGCTACCTGTGTCATAATTTTTAATGGATCATATCCTGGATTCTTTCCCTGTTTACCGGAAATACACTTTGACCATGGAAAATATTTCGACTTATACATCGCATCCCCAAATGGGCGGACATGAACAATTATGCAGTTCATTCCAAGGCTTTTTCCCTTTTTTACTGCCTGTGTAAAATACTTTTTAAATGTTGTGGCATTTCTCTTTTTATACTTTGCTCTGTAAGCAGTATAATCATAGTAGGAAAACCAAAATGCCTTGTACTCATCTGTATTTGCTGTTGTCTGTTCTGTCTGAGCGTCAGAAGCTTCTGCAGCCTTTACCGCCATACTGCCAAATGTATTGCCCACCAGAAGGCAGGTCAGCAGCACCGTCAGAAAAAGTTTACTTTTTCTTCTTAACATGCTTTTTCTTCATTCCTTTCCTTATATACGTCTCCCTAAGCCCTTATAGATGCAACATTAATTAACCACTACGTTTTTATCACAGATTTTAGAGTTTCAGAAGCCCATATATATTTTCATATTAACTAAAAAAATTCCAAAGATAGTTATAACACATATCTTTGTCAAAATAAAGGTTTTCATTTTTTATCGCACCAAACACAACTTTCAGAGCAAGCAGAAACCTTCCGACCAAATCCCCTTCACTTTACCAAAGACAGGAATCAACAAAGACCACTATATAAAAATGCGCCTTAAAGCAAGCTCATAATGTAAGCGTTACAGGCGAGCATTAAGAGCGCAGTGATACGAAGCATTTTTATCCAAAATATGCTTAATATCTTCTAACTTCTCCGGTCGAATAATCATAACTAATTTCTTCATATGCTATATCCTCCTTTATTTGTCCCATAATAAAAAAACTATAAAAAAAACTATAAAAAAAAGGAAGCTGTATCTATCACTTACAGCTCCCTTGCTTTTGATACTTGTGACTATACTCCATTAAGATATTTAATACAAGTCACCCATTTAACCATTTTCTTACTACTTTTCAATTATTTTTTTAAATATGTACTCACAAATAACGTAATAAATTTACTTTTATTCCTTTTCCCTTATCTTCTTAAACAACTGTACCCTGTTACGGATTCCCAGCTTCCGATAGATATTTAAAATATGCTTCTTTAACGTATTGATACTAATAGATAAATAATCGCAGATAAAACTGTTATCCTTTCCTTCCATTAACAGATGCAAAATATTATGCTCCTGCTTTGTAAGCCCAAACTTCTCCGTCGCTGCCGACACCGTAAGCTTCTCACCAAACTGCATACGACTTTGTTTCTGCTGCCATAATCTGTACGCCATATGATCCTTCAACGTATCCACCAAAAATACTTCATCATGACTAAAATCATTCTTCCCAATATTGCGGTACATCGTTACCACTCCAAGAAACTTCTTCTCTTTTGCCATGATCATCTGCAACGAATAACGCCAGTTATTCGGCTTATATACCTTCTGATAATACTCCGTTTTCACTCTCATATCATCAGAAATAATATCTGTCTCACGATATACGATACTCTTCCCACTGTACATAATCCCTCTGCTGTAATCAATACTGTCATAAACCTCCGATAAATCCTCATCACAATGATATGTAACCGGAGCCTTAAGATGGTATTCCTCCCCGGAAGACGCCAGATAAAAATCTGCACTGTCAAAATCCACAAGCATCTTCATCTGCTCTAAAAACTTCCTTCTCATCTGATCGAAATCCGCCGTTGTATAAATCTCATAAATAATAGAATTCAAAATCAGCCAGTCATTTGTCTGTAAAGTATTCATACATCTCACCTCTCTATGTACTAATCCCTCATACCACTTCATCTCATATAAATCGCATATAAAAAGTAAAAATCACCTCTTTAATTACCCCTTCTGATTATATTCTAATTCCAAAAAAGAAAAAGAAGGCATACTTGTTACAAACAAATATACCTTCTTTGATAACCCCTGTGATATTAATTACTTCTTTATACTACTTATTATACTTAAAATGGTTAGGAAATCAAGAGGAAGTAATTATTTTAATACAATCTTTTTTACTTTACTCCATGATGCATAATAAGACTTCTTACCAATCTTGATATAAGAACGCGCCCTGACATAATAGGTTCCCTTAGCATTCTGTCTTAATGTCAGACTAAGCCTTCGGTTATTCTTTGAAACAACTGACTTTTTATTGCGTTTAAACTTTTTATTTGTAGATGTAACAACTTGATAGCCTGTTGCCTTCACATCTTTTTTCACAGTAACCTTTATTGTTCTTCCAGACTTTCTAACTCGCTGCAATGTCTGTTTCTTTGGAACAGCATATACAGTTACACGTTTCTTTGCTGCTTTATAAAAAGCTGTTGATCCAACATTAATTGTAATTGTTACTTTTCCCGGTTTCTTTATTGTCATTTTGCCGGTTCGTTTATTAATATATATCACCTTAGAATTGCTGGATTTAAAAGTCAGTTTTCCATTGGCAATGACTTGCTTCTTAAAATTATAGTTTGAAGCATATGGCAATTTATATGAAGACTTCTTCAGGCGAATATTTTGCTTCTTTGGAAGCATTTTATATGTGGCCTGTACCCGTTTGATTCCTTCTTTTTCTCCTTTAATCTGAATCTTGGTTTTTACCGCTTTATAACCAGTGACTACTGGCAATGTATAGGTTATAGACTTTCCTACAGAAACTTTAACATATTTATAACCGATAATTCCTCCGCTTTGACTGCATAACTCAATAATTGCAATCTGCTGTTTTTCTTTCGATGAAACTGCATCCTTGTAAAAACGAAGAGAATCTAAAGGATATCCCTTTGTATCAAATAATGTCTGATTATCCCAGGAATCTCCACCCCATGCCGGCTGACCATTATAGTACATTTTCCAGTTAGGGAAGTATCCTACAGCTCCTTGGGATGCCCAGCCTGTTCCGTACTTATCTGCCATCTCTTTATTGTACTTCCAGTTTGTCCATCCGGCTTTTACAGGAATCCAAGCTCCTTCCCAGTAGAAAATACCGAGACCGTTATCGTTGGTTAATACGGCATCGTACATGTCTGCCAGTACATCAACCTGACCCTGTGGTCCAACTTTATAAGACTTTAGATTTGTGCTGGACTCCATATTACCTGTACCATCTGCATCCTCTGTCGAATTGAACCAGGAAGTTTCTAATATTGTAAATAACTTTCCTCGAGAAGCAACATAATTTCCTGCTCTTTTAATATCATTTACCACATTGTCTCCCACCCAGAAAGCATAACATGATGCACCAAAAACATCATAATCTACATTATCTCTTTCCCACGCATCCATAGCATCTTTATATATCCCCGTATATAAAGTATTCAAATGTAATGCTATCAGTGCATTAGGCGCATATTCTCTAACTGCCTTTGTTCCTTCATTTATATAACTGTCAATTACTTTACTCTTTGCTTGATCTGACCATACACTAAGTTCGGAATTATTTTCATCTCTCATAACATCCATCATTCCCTGAGAGATTTCATTTCCCACCTGCACCATACCAATATCGGCACCAACTGCTTTAAACTTCTCTATCGTTTCTTTTGTAAAATTATAGACATCTGCTCGTAATTTTTCCTGGTTATTTGCATCCTTTTTCCATGCTTTTGGAAGCTTTTGTACGGATGGCTCTGCCCAGAAATCCGAATAATGAAAGCATAATAATAACTTCATATTATACTTTGCTGCTTCTTTTGCAATTTTTAAACCATTTTCTACATCACTGGCTCCACCGCCATAGGTCTCTCCCTTTTCATTATATGGGTCATTCCAGATACGAATACGAAGATAATTCACCCCATTATCACTGAGAACCTTTAATAAAGAGGCTTCCTTCCCGTTATTGTCATAGTATTTTACTCCAGCATTCTTTAATGCAATATAAGAAGATATATCCATTCCACGAATAGTTGAATCTGTCATCTTACTTACTTTACGGATTGTTACCTTCTGCGACTTCAATCCAGTATCATCCCCATATTTATAAGGATCACGGCTGGTATCTGTCTGTTTTCCCTGTGCATAAGCAAAAATAGCAAGGGAAATCTGCGCATCTCCATCATCATCAAATAATGAAGTCCAGTTTCCTGTATACACCGCTTCATCATAAATCATTCCGCCTGCATTATTCTTATCAATTGTCGCAGACAGTAAATCATAAATTCCTTCTGCCTGTGTATATACATTAACGGTGTCTTCTTCATTTACGCGGGCATACTTTACACTGGAAACAATGAGCTGCTTTTTTTCTGAACACTCTTCCACAGCATTTCTTAATTCCTCAACGTAAGTATTCGTATTATCATCTGGATAAAGATTCACTCCTATGTAATCATAATCCGCATTTGTCCATTTTAATTTTCCATCAATTATTTCTTTAACAGCAGAAGCTTCTTTTGGAGCCGCAATACTGATTGCATTTTTAATTCCATTTTCTTTTAAATAAGCAGAAATATCTCCCATTGCAACCCAGCCGTTCCAGCCTCCTCCCTCAGTAATTCCAAGAAAATTCCAGTCTACTTCATTACCCATTGTAACGATTGTTGGTATTGCATTTGCCTGCTTTAGTTGCTCTACAACCTGCTTTGTATATTCTTTTGCTTTATCTGTTACTTTATCTGCTTCTTCATCCTCCTGCCAGGCTTTCGGAAGTTCCTGTGTTCCCGCATAGGTCATCTTGTCAGAATACAGTAAAACCAAATTAGTCTGTAACCCCGCTGCTTTTGCTGCTTTTAATGTTTTTATCGCATTATCCAATGACAGATATGTATTCTCTCCAACTGGATTCACTGCTGCCTTCACTGAAATAGTATTAATCCCCTGACTTTTTACATAAGTAAAAAGATTATCTACAGGCTGGCTCATATAGTTTTTATACTGTTTTCCCCATGTCAGGCACTGCTGATAATAGGTAAAATCTGCTCCCAAAATAGTAGTACTGTCTATATCTGAAATTTTACTATATTTCTTTAATGCATCTTTACTAGATTCAGGGATCATCTCTTGTTTTGAAATACTATCTTCTGCCTGCACTAAAAGGCTCGGCGAGATACTACCAACTGCCATCCCCAAAGCAAGTAATATTACAAAAATATTTTTATACATTTTTTTCATTTTTTGTTTTCCTCTTCTCTTTTGTTTTTTCCTTTCGACTGATTGCAATAACATTTCAATTACAAAAAACAGTCTCTGATTTTTAATTTTCTAACACACTCTGATATATTTAAAATATAGGAAAAATCAATAATGTAATTTACTTTCCTCTAAGCAAAAAATAATATTTAATGTTTCCCATTATTTTACAAACTATGGTATTTATAATTTTCCAAAAAAAATCAACCAGCAACGCTGCTACATATGAAAAAAGAAGTAATAACCCCAAACAAACTACTGCATATTTGGGGGCAACTATAATTTTTACAACTTTATAGAAATAATAACAAAAAAAGGTATGAATCAACCACATATTCGTTGATTTCTTTCCTAACTCCATAAATATTTTTTTTACTATTTTCATTTTCTGGATAAAATCCAAAGAACACACAATAATTATTGGAACATATATAATATCCAAGTAACTTCCTGTTCCTGTATTTCTTAAGTAAATTATTACAACAAAAAAAATAATATCAAAAAAAGGATTTAATAAATTATTTTCCTTCAAGCTATTTTTTAATTTTAACAATACATCATCTTTCGCCACTACTATTCCCATCCAAAAACTCATTATATACGGAGAGGTCTGACAAAAGAATGTACTATATAAATAATTATCATTTAATCCTTTCAACAAACTGATTTGTCCTGCTAGAGGAAATATATTGCCTACTAATAGACCACCTATAATAATAAGGGCAATATTAATTGATATCGAAAAATTTTTAATAATCTTTTCTACAAATGGGTATGTTATAACTGCACAAATATAGCTTTTTAAAAACCACCATTCTCCATTATATGAGCTACTTAAAGCAAAAAAATTTTTTAATAACTCATCTACAGAAAATGTCTCATATTTATTACAAATATCTTGCACCTCGCAATATAATGGTTGCTTTGAAAAAAACAAAAAAGCAATCGGAATAAAAATAATAAATACCTTCCAATAAGAAATATATAAATTTTTAATTTTTTTCACCAAATCAAATTTTCTATTTTGACTACTTTTATATATTCCATATCCACCTAAAAAGAAAAATATTGAAACGCATATCTTGGAAAACATTCCCAGGTACGATATAGAACTCTGTCCCAATATTTCAAAAAAATATTTTAACTCTCCTCCTGATATTCTACCAGGAAAAGCCCAGAGATGATGCATCATCATTAAAATAATAGTAATTCCTTTTATAACCTTTGTATCTTCTTTCGAAAAATAATTATTCATCATTCACAATTCCCTACAGCCCTTTGTAATGTCTCTCATATGGCTCCCAGGTTTTATCACTGATTATATATCTTGGGCGATGCTTTGATTCCAGATATATCTTCCCAATATATTCCCCAATAACTCCAAGTGAAAGTAATTGAATTCCTCCAAGGAAACAAACAATACAAACAATAGATGCCCATCCGGCAACTGTATTTCCCATAATGGCTGTTATAATCGCCCAGATAATACCTATAAATCCAATAAGACTAACTATACAGCCTGTTCCTGTTATAATAGAAATAGGTCTGACGGATAAACTGGTTATTCCATCAAAAGCAAGTGCCAACATTTTACTCAACGGATAGTGACTTTCTCCCGCAATTCTTTCATGCCTTTCATAATACACTGTTGCATTTTTATATCCTACAAGTGGAACCATTCCTCTTAAAAATATATTTACTTCATGAAAATCTGCAAATTCCTGTAATACCCGCGCACTGATTAATCTGTAATCTGCATGATTATATACCGTTTCTACGCCCATCTTATCAAGCAATTTATAAAAACTTTCGGCTGTAAATCTTTTGAAAAATGTATCTGTATCTCTCTTACTTCTGACACCATAAACGACTTCTGCGCCTGCCAGATATTCATCCACCATTCGTTCCATCGCCGTAATATCATCCTGTCCATCACAGTCAATAGAAATTGTAATATCACAAACATCTTTCGCTTCCATTAACCCTGCAAGTACAGCATTCTGATGACCTCTGTTTCTGCTCTGGCTAATTCCAATATAATGTTCATCCTCCTGTGCCAACTTACAGATAATATCCCATGTTGAGTCCTTCGATCCATCATTTACAAATAAAATCCTGCTGTTTGCACTGATTTTCTCCTTTGAAATCATCGTCTGAATCTGTTCTAAAAACATAGGTGCTGTAATTGGAAGTACATCTTTTTCATTGTAACATGGGATTACTATCCACAATATTGGTTTAGAAAAATCCACTTTTCCCTCATTCGGTACATTATTCATATTTGTTCTCCTTTTACAATTGAATTATATCCCAGTTTCTTCTTTAACTGCCTTTAATGCTGCTTCGATTACCTTATCCATATCATAATAACGATATTCACCCAAACGGCCACCGAAAATCACATCTTTTTCTGCCGCTGCCAACGCACGGTATTTCTCTGCTATTTCCTCATTCTTCTCATTATTTACTGGATAATATGGTTCTTCACCTAACTTCCATTCACTTGGATATTCTCTGGAAATTACAGTTACTGGCTGTGTGCCATATTCAAAATGCTTATGTTCAATAATACGGGTATATGGAATTTCACGCTCTGTATAATTTACTACTGCGTTACCCTGATAGTTCTCCATATCCAGCTTTTCTGTTTCAAATCGAACACTTCTATATTCTAATACGCCATATTTGTAACCAAAATATTGATCAAGCATTCCTGTATATACTGTCTTTGTAGCAATATCTGGCTTCTCTTTTCTGAACTCATAATAATCTGTATTCAGAAAAATATCTGAACCTTCCAACATTTTCTCTACAATAGCTGTATAGCCGCCCATAGGAATTCCCTGAAAGCGGTCATTAAAATAATTATTATCATAAATAAAACGAAGAGGAAGACGCTTGATAATAAATGCCGGAAGTTCCTTACAGTCTCTTCCCCACTGTTTCTCGGTATACCCCTTTACCAGCTTTTCATATACAGAACGTCCAACCAGAGAAAGTGCCTGTTCTTCTAAGTTCTTAGGTTCTGTAATCCCTAACTCCTCAATCTCTGCCTGAATCTTTGCTTTGGCTTCAGCCGGAGTCACAATATTGAACATCTTACTGAATGTATTCATATTAAATGGCAGATTATACAATTCATCTTTATATCTCGCTACCGGGGAGTTAATATAATTATTAAACTCTGCGAACTGATTCACATAATCCCATACTTCTTTATTCGATGTATGAAAAATATGCGCACCATACTTATGTACATTAATGCCCTCTACGTTCTCGCAATAAATATTACCTGCAATATGTTCTCTCTTATCTATAACAAGACATTTCTTTCCTGTTTTTGTCATCTCATGTGCAAAAACTGCTCCAAAAAGTCCTGCGCCGACAATTAAATAATCGTATTTTTTCAACAAAAAACCTCCTCGTATTTTCTTCTCTATCCTTTTATTAAATTTTTCCATTTTTAAATTTTAACTCTATAGCCTTCTTCTGTCAATTCTTATATATATCTTGATTTATAATTTTGGATTTGTTCTTCGTTTTCCATGTCATATACAATCTTATATTTTTTTCAATCACGTTCTAATCAATCCATTCTATAGTTATATAATACTTCGCTGTTCCTTTTCTTGTCACCACAATTAAACTATGCTATAGTCAAGGAAGACTCTACAACAATTTATTTAAAAGGAAGTATACTATGAAAAAAGATTTAAAAATATCTGTAATTATACCTGCATATAACGCGGAAAAGCATCTTACAGAAACATTAGACAGCGTAGTTTTCCAAACAATGCCTAACTCCGATTATGAAATTATTATTGTGAATGATGGTTCTTCCGATCACACAGCAGACATTTTACAGAAATACAAAAAATCACATTCAAATATAACTGTTATCAATCAAGAGAATGGTGGACCTGCTTCTGCCCGTAATGCCGGACTTACTGTTGCAAAAGGCGAATATATTTATTTTTTTGACGCAGATGATCTTCTTATCAATAATGCTCTTGAGGCTATGTTTACCAGAGCAGTGACTAAAAGCGCAGACTTAGTTATCGGAACCTATGATGTGTTGAACACTTACAAGCTTTCTGCTGTTCACACACTTGATAATCTAGTTACTCTTGATGATATTGATAAATATAATACCGACATTCTATGGACCTTTTCTTTATCAAACAAGTTATTCAAACGGGAATTAATTGAGAAATATACGTTACGTTTTCCGGATATTTCTTATTCAGAGGATGGAGCTTTTCTTGTTCAGTTTTTATATCGCTCTTCTAAAATTACCGGTCTTAATCAGGTAATCTTCCATTACAGAAGATATAATGAAGAAGACGCACAATCCATTACAGCTTCCGTTTCTAAATCAAAAATCAGGGACTATCTTACTGCACATGAAATGATTCTTGATTGTGCAAAGGAAAGTTTTTTGCGAGACTTCCCTGTGTATACAACAATCGAGGATGCTATGGCAGATAATGAGGAAATCAGCGATTATTTAAACACAATCATTCATAAAGAACTGCTTATTTTATTAAATCGTTTTTATGCCAAGTTCTGGACTTTAGATTCTTCTACTGCCCAGTTCCTTCTTGCCCAGATTAATGATAAATTAAACTTATTAGATATGAAGAGCTTCTGTGAACTAAGAGCCGCTCTTCCAGAATTGCCATTAACTGCTTTAAGTGCCGATTCTGAAGAAGTATTAAAATGCGCCAGCCTGACAGCCGTTCTCTATGGTGATGGCAGCACGAAGGAGAACTTCCTATCCTGTCTGAAATCTTTAACGGAACAGAATATGGTATTTATCAAGATTGTTGTTCCTTCTTCTATGAAAGCTGTTATTCAGACTAGGAAATTATTACAGAAAAATATTATTTTCACAGATTGTAATTCCAAAAAGAACCTTTTTAATAAAGCGTTAGATGAAGCAACAACTTCTCACATTGTTTTTTGTGATGAGAAAATCGTATATTCTACAGGTGCGTTCCGCCGCGTGAACAAATTATTCAGCAGATTATATATGGACTTTGTTACAGAAGCTATCTATCACAAAAATTATGGCAGTTTGCAGCCATTAATCTACAGTCATATTACCGCAGACTTCTTGGCTTCTAATCAATATGATACATTATGTCTTGGAATGGAAGCAACTTTAGCTAATAAGTTCTTCTCTGTTTCATTTTTAAGAAATCAGAATATCAATTTCAACCTTGATATTATAGACTTTCTGGACAAATGTTACCATACTGGATATTACCTTTATAATTTTGATGAACTTGTCATTTACAATGGCACAGAGGAATCTTTCCTGAACTATACAGAAACAGAAAAATCTCTTTCTCTGTTAAAAGAATATTTTAAAGCAAAATCTGTGACTTTAAATAGCCCTGAATTACTTTATAATCCTTTAGAGTCCGGAGAAAAGTTTCGTCCAATTCCAGAAACGGAAGCGGAACAGCCATGGACAAAAGAAGTGGAAAAACTAAAAAAGAAAAAACTACAAAATAAAGTTGCCTTTGTCTCTGTTCGCTCCGATGGCGAACTTGAGGGAAATGCACTTGCTCTTTACCCTTATATCAAAGGTGAAAAAGAAATCTGTGCACATAAGTTACCACACGATAATGACGCTGCTCTTGCAATGTCCGAAGCAATTCTTACAAGCAAAGTAATTGTAACTGACGATTATGTCAAGTACCTAAGGTACTTTCCTCTTCGTCCAGAACAACGTGTCATTCAGCTCTGGCATGCCTGCGGCGCATTTAAGAAGTTTGGTCAGCGTGGAACTAATATCCCTGTTCCTACAGATATTGCTACCCATGCACAGTATAATCTTGTATCTGTCAGTGGTGAACAAATACGTTCCATTTATGCGGATGCCTTTGATGTTAATTATCAGAAAGTGCAGGCTCTAGGTGTACCAAGAACAGATCATTATTTTAATAAAAAACTGATTTCGAAGAAAAAACGACAGATTTATTTAAAGCATCCGAAGTTGCTTTTTAAATCTGTACTCGTCTATGCCCCTACATTCAGGGACACCGACGGTAACCGAAATGAATTTCATCCTGAAATTGATTTTGACTTACTTTCAAAGTCTCTGCTTCCGAATCAAGTTTTATTAATTTGCCCTCACCCGGTAATGGATGCTCCTATTTTGCCACACAAATATCATAATATATTGGAAGTAAGAGATTTTTCTACAAACGATTATATGTTGATTTCTGATATGCTGATTACAGACTATTCTTCTGTCATTTTTGAGTATGCTTTACTAGGTAAACCAATCGCATTCTTCTGCTATGACCTTTTAAGATATGACAGAGATTTTTATCTAAAGTATCCAGATGATCTGCCAGGAGATGTATTCAAAACACAGGAAGAGCTTACAGAATATCTCAGAAATCCTGAAAAGCAAGTTCTGACAGACAAATATACTGCTTTTGTGAAAAAATATATGTCTGCCTGTGATGGGCATAGCTGTGAACGAATTGCAGCGTTAATTAATTCTTATATGGAGGAGAACTAGTATGAGTAAAGCTACCATTTCATTTCTCAGTACACGTGGCAGAGCAATGAATATCGATTTAAAATTAATACAGGACTATCTGGCATTGAACCTTTCTGACGTAACTTTTGAATACTATCTGAAAAACACTGCTACGAAAGTTCCTGCCGCCAACAAACAGTTAGAAAAGGCCCGTCTCTCCTTCTGTGATAACACCAGAAATATTATCTGTATGGATCCTTCTATTCCAGTGAAACTTTCTCCTGCTTTACCGGAAGAACGGCGACTTTTAACTTTAGTCCCTTATGATTATCTTTTTAATGAATATTTAAAATTTATAGAAAATCCTGAACTGGAACACAAAAAAACTTTCATCCGATGTACTCATGTACTGGCTGGATCTCCGTTCTTTGCTAATTTACTGAAAGAATTTTATGAATTTGAAAATGCTACTTTTTTAGACGATATGTGTCTCCCTCTTGCCTGGGATATCACATCTAAAGAATCAAAAGAAAATGTACGAAACAACTTAGAATACCTTTATCCTGAAGCAAAAGGGAAAAAGATACTGACTATCCTTACAGTAAATCAAACCGCTCCAGAGAAAATGACAGAACTCTTTTCCGATTTAGACTTAAAGAAATTTCTGAATGAAATCGGAGATAACTGGTTTTTACTTACCAACAATATCAATCTTCTTGAAATGTCTGGAAAACTTCCTTTTTCGTATGCAAAATATTTTGGATATATGAAGGGTGTATTCGGTTTTGATAATCTGCTTTATTTCTCAGATATGTTAGTCACAAACAGCAGTAAGCATGCTTGTACCTTTGCCTCAGAAAAAAAACCAGTGTATTATCTAAATTACGGAAAAAAACATTTTGGAAGATATATGAAACAATATTATCCAGATCTATATCTAGAAACAGCAGAAGAATTGGCAACACTTGACTATGGACAAACGGATTTATCTGAGGAAGAGGCACGATTTTGTCAGGAGTTTGCTTATGATATTGCACAGAATCCTTTTGAACAGATTTTCAGTCTATTCCATTACCAAGATTTGTAAGTAACACACAACAAACCGTATAAAAATTCCAGAGGAAGCATTGAGTTAAATAGGAATGCTTCCTCTATTTTCTCTAAAAAATTTAAGAGTATGCAAGGATGGGGAAAGAAAAGTTGAATTTGATTCAAATTAACAATTTCTTAACTCCGTTTCTAAATCATTACGCATTTCTGCAATTTGTAACATCCTTGATTCTGCATCTTTTTCATTATCATATTCTTCAGCACAACTATATTGACGATTCACATTTATAATATATCTATTATTTTTTTCTTCAACAGACATATCAAAATCAATATCTAATATATCTTTTACTACTAACTTTTCAGCATTATTTCTTAAATTGATAAGCATTTTCAACTCTCCTTGCATTTATCTTATTTTGCAGTTTTATTTTTAATATATTTTTTGTCTTCCCTTCAATTCATCTGCTATCTCAACAAGAGCGTATCTACCACTTACTTTTGTTCAGTCTCACTTTTTAATTATATCTCAAACTTTTTATTATATATCCACTGGCTTTTATACATTCCACTCATCATAAGTAAAACCATTATAGGAAGCATTTGAAATAAATATCTAGAATTACATTCCCATATACTAAGGAAAACAGCAAGCCCCCAAACCGTAGTCATCAGAACATTTTCCATTCCATTTTCCATTTTTCTCTTCCAAACATTTATTATCGCACAATAAAAGATCCAAAATAACATAATTAAATGATACACCTGTGAATATATCATATAAATATCATGGTACTTCCCATCTAAACAAAATAATGAATGTAACTTTGTTTTAGTAAGCATTTTGCCAGCAACACTGGAAATATATGTATCACCAGCCATACTTGCATTTCCCCATGTTCTAATTATCTTTTTTACAAAAATATGTTGCAGTGTACCTACTATTCCTCGTTGTTTCAGACGATGCTTAATTTCTTTAATATCTGCTTTATTTTTTTCGTCATATGTTTCAAATGAACATGTATAATCTACATCTTCCTGGGAATATCCTCCTGAATCATTCAACGTCATCATTACCCAATGGGCATAGGGAAATTGATAACGATTTGATAATTCTGGTGTAATGTTAAATTGAAAAGATAATGTTTTATTTATGATAATGCATGTTATTCCACTCACTACAAAAATAATTCCAACATATTTTAAAAATTGTTTTAATTCTTGCCTAATAAACAAATTAATTATACTGGCAATAAGTACAAAGGCAATCGTCATTTTCAATTTAAATCCCATAGCCCCCAATATAGCCATTCCCACTAAATAGTACCATTTTTTCTTTGTTTCTTCTTTCTGAAATTTAACATAGAAATATATTTGTCCTACTACTAAAGGTAAAGAAAAAGTATCTGTATAAGCAAATGTAGCATATAAATATAACGGTGATGCCAGCAATAAAAAAATACCTGTTACCGCAGCTTTCTTCTTCCCCCATACTTCTTTTGCTGTCATGTAAACCAAAACAATTGAAATTTGAACCAGAATGCAACTTACTATAATTGAACAAGCCTGCAATCCCCCTATCGAAATATCTGGAAACACTATTAACACAGTTTTAAAGAGCATTTTAAGCAAAAAGAGCATAAACAAATTATTCGGATATTGACTATAGTATATATAGCTTTTAAATTCATCTGTTTGAGCTAATTGTATTGCATCCTGTAATAATCGACCATAATCCCATGTATGATAAATACTCATCCTTAGACTCCATGCTATATATAGCATAAGCAAACATGAAATTCCCCATAAAATCCAATAAATAATTACTACTTTTTGTTCTGTAATCCTGTTATAACATTTTTTTCCAAACACAAATATCAAAAAAGCAAAAAACACCATCAATCCTACACTTATTAGATGTTGCTGCCCGATAATATATGACTCCACAAGAAAAATCCAAAAAAATGTTACTAACAATATAATTGAAAATATTTGTAAATATATTTTTTTAATTTTTCTCAATTTCTCTCCCCTTTCTTATTTTGTATATTCCCAAACAGCCTTTAACGTAACATCCTGTGGAATATCATAAAATAATTTGTATCTTTCCTCCCATATTTCCCCTTTATTTGGTGTAGGAGTCCATATATAAGATTCATATGGAAGGTGTAATATTTCAATCTTTTTTTCACCGTCTGACACTTTATCTCTTATGTAAGAGAGTCTTTGATGATCTGCTCGATATACCAATGCAAAGATACATAAATAAAATACCATTCCTACCCCTGCCACAACTACCGCTATACGCTTAAGAATCTTCTCATTCACTATTATTGTAAAGTTATCTGCCACAACTCTACATAATTCTTCTGTAAATAAAACAAATAATACATAGGATGGAAAGAAGCAGCGACTTCCAATTGGATTTACAGCAAATAATGGTGCTGCCACACAGAGTACACTACATGCAGTAAATAAAATTCTCCAAAAATTCATATAATGAACCGCCATAATTAAAGCAAAAATAATTAATGCTGCACCCGCTACTGCTGTTAGACTTCCTTCTATAGCAATTAAAATATTCTGTTTTGTTACTGTACTCAAACCAATATAAGAGAATAAACTCCAGACATCATAACCGGTCAGTATTCCTAAACAAACTGCTGGTAATTTATCCAGTATGTTCTTATTTTCTATATTCTCTTTTTTATAATTTATATAAATAATATAACATAAACCTAAAATAAATAAATTTAACGCAATATTATTCATAAAATATTCTTTATAAATAACATCAAAATAATTCTTTAACGCCTGAGCAATAATCCCTCCCTCTGCTACACTTCGATATCCATCTGAATTTGTAGAGATTGAATGGTATACTGAGTTTGAAAACATATACACTGTTCCACAAATAGTTCCTGCAAAGTAACATACATGCTGAATCAATACCTTACGATATCGAAGTAATACATATATTATCACGGCTATCCCCAGTACTACGTTATAGAGAGTAACGTTTTCCACAATTAACGTATTAATCATTCCCAGAGCAAACAGTGGAATACATGGCAATATTCTTTGGCGCAGCTTATTTCGATTTGGTTTTTCATCAAATATCCAATAAATATAAACAATATAAATCAGCGTAAAAAAGATCGAGGTCACATAATTAGAAAATCCTGCTGTCCATACCACTGCCTGTCTCAAAATTGCCTTGGGTAAACATATTAATAAAACAATACTTACATAAAAAGACCATCTTTCTTTAATTAGTCTTTCCAGTAAAAGTATAATTCCAGTTATAGCAACAGCCATTGCTAGTGATTTCAACAGATTAGAACGAGTCAATGCCAGAACAATCAAATTTCCAACATATCTTCCACTGTAATTATCAAACCATGTATGCAGTCTATCCAGTCCAATCTGACTTCCCCATGCCCAGTCATCACCTGTATAGGGGAACAGCCAGCTCAATGCAAACATCGTTACAAAACATATTGCATATTTAGCTATATCTTTAAAATTTATTCCTTTTGTATTCATATTACTTCCAATCCTCTGCTAATACCCAGTTTTCATAAGGTATCATATGTCCAAATGCCTCTATTGCTCCTTTTGCTGTTGGCTGATATTCATTAATCAGTCTTTCTTTTATTTGAAGATTTTCCTCACTAATTTTGTCGCCTGGATTTTCTTCTCCCTTATTATAATAACGACCAAAATAATACAGTTTTGATTTACCCACAAGAGTCTTTTGGAATGCTGCTGTAACCATCTTACTTACCTGTTGGTGATGAAACTTTCCATATTCACCATTTGGATTATGTGTAACAACTTCATCCCACTTCTTATAATTTAATAAAAATTCTATGTCCTCCTGCATCGCATTTTTACAGGTAGAGTACAGATCCATTTCATAGCCATATTTACCATCTGTAACCCAATCTTTTCTTACATCTGGATAATCTAAAATAATATGTGGATCACCTGTCTGACTCATTACCCGCTCAAAATCAGAACTTCTTTTCTTATACCATCCATTTGACATACAAACTACAAGATAATCTGAATCAATCAGATGAGATCCTCCCCATAAAGTTTCATCGTCTGGATGTGCAACAATCATAAGCTTTGTTACATTCGTAAGATTTAACTTATCAAGACTTTGTTTTGTAAGATAACCTTTACTTTTTGTAATCTTCAATTGATATGTTGCTCTATACTTTCCATCAACACTAGTTGCTCTTACTTCTACGTATTCCGTTGGACGAAGAGCTGTAAGCACCCCCCTGTTTGTATCAATTGATACTTTTGTTTTATCACTCGAGGAATAAATAATCTTTTTATTTGTTGCATTCCATGGTTCTATCTGTGCATTTAATTTAATCTTTTCTCCAACTTCCATAGACGTTATTTTGGACTTCCACCAAATTCCTGTCACTGGAATATGCTGTTCTTTAATCTTTAATTTAATCTTTGATGTTTTCTTCGTAAAAGGTTCTTTTGCTCTGATAGTGACAACTCCTGCTTTCTTAGCCTGTACAACACCTTTTTCAGATACTGTTGCAATATTTTTATTACTGGATATCCATTTTACGTCTTTATAAGTTGTATTTGCAGGAATTCTTTTCAAACGCAGCTTTACAGACTCTCCTTCTAATAGCTTTTTCTTTTTGGAAATTATCTTAATTTTTTTTAATCCTTTGGATTTTTTCACCTGAACAGTGTATGAAGTATGAATATTACTTTTTTCTTCTATTGCAGTTATTCTGGTAGTTCCTGTTTTTCTTGCAGTTATTTTTCCTTTTGTAGAAATTTTTGCAACAGAAGGATTACTTGACTTCCAGATTATATTCTTAGAAATTTTTTTCTTATTCGTTTTTACTTTTAAGGTATACCATGTATTTGTATACAAAACTTTTTTCTTATTTACTATTTTTATTGTTTTTATTTCTGATAAATCCTTTCTTTTATCTACTTTTGCATTTACAGATACTGTCTCTCCTAAAAACAACATACATAATGTAACTATTATTACAGTAAACTTTATAAATTTTTTTTCTTTAAATAGCATATTTCCCTCTCTTTCTAAAAGTTGCTTTACATATATTATCACTAAATATATCGTTTATCAACGTAAAAAACCATCTCTTAACTTACGATATTCCAAACATATCATTACTAAATTTCTCCACAATATTGTCATAATATAATAAATAGTATATAATAAAAAAATATATTCATGTTTTGTAAATATATATTTTTTACAATTACACAACCACTTATTAGGAAAAAGGATGAATAGATATGAAAAAAATATCAGTTATTATTGCTGCATATAATGCAGAAGAATACCTGTCTGAAACAATGGACAGCATTTTTTTACAGACAATGGATAATTCCGAATATGAAGTTATCGTAATTAATGACGGTTCTTCTGACAGCACCTTGTCTATATTAAATTCTTATAAAAAAAATTACTCTAATTTAATTATTATTGATAAAGAAAATGGCGGTCCTTCTTCCGCAAGAAATGTAGGACTAGATATTGCACAGGGAGAATATGTTTTCTTTTTTGATGCGGACGATCTTTTAGAACCTGATGCTTTATCTACCATGTATAATACAATTTTTGAAAAACACTCTGATTTATTAATTGGAAAATACGATATTTTTAATCGGCATACAACTATAGAAATCCATAATCTCGATGATTTAATTGAATTAGAAGAAATTGATAAATATAACACCGATATTTTATGGACTTTTTCTCTGTCTAATAAACTTTTCAGAAGAAGTATTATTGAAAAACATCATCTTCGCTTACCATCAATTTCTTACTCAGAAGATGGTGCTTTTCTTACTCAGTTTTTATATCGCTGCTCAAAAATTGTTGGATTGGATTATATTATCTTCCATTATCGAAGATATGATGATATGGATTCTATTACGGCCTCTATCTCACCAAGTAAAATCAAAGATTACATTACTGCTCATCAGATGATTCTTCATTCTGCAGAAGAAAGCTTTTTAAGGGATTATCCTAAGTACAGTTCTATTGATGATGCACGAGAACAGAATCCAGATATTCATAACTACTTGAATACAATTATTCAAAAGCAGCTACAGATTATGCTGAACCAGTTTTATATTCAGTTCTGGTCCTTAGATTCAAACACAATTCAGTTACTTGTGGATGAAATAAATAACAAATTAAAGATTCTGGATATGAAGGTAATTTCTACCCTCAGTCTCTCTTTCCCAGAATTTTCTTTATATGATATTAAGTCATCTAAAGAGGACGTTCTTAAAAACGCATTTTTTACTGCAGTACTCTATGGTGATAAAACAAATAAAGACAACTTTATGAAGTCTTTAGATTCACTAATAAAACAGAATCTCATATTTATGAAAATAGTTGTACCTGTTTCTATGAAAGCTGATATCGAAAAAGAAGGGTTGTTACAAGATAATCTTTTCTTTGAAGATAGTAATTCTAAAAAAGAATTATTTGCTACTGCTTTGAATAATGCTCAGACACCATATATTACTTTTTGTGATGCTGAAATCACTTATGCCGTTGGTTCTTTCCGCCTGGCTTATCGGCAGCTTATGAAGCAGCAGTATGATTTCATCAGTGAGGGAATTTATCATAAAGAATATGATAATCCACAGCCATTGCTTTTCAGTAAAATTGCCTCTACATCTTTAAAAGATGGAAAAAAATACAATTCTTCTCTTTCTATGGATGCTACATTAGCTAACAAATTCTTCTGTGTTGATTTTGTAAGAAGTCTCCATTTAGATTTTAGCGAAGAGCTTCCAGAATTGATAAAATTATGTTATACAAAAGGCAGTTACGCATACCGCTTAGATGGTTTGCTTCTTTACAATAATAAAAAAGAAACTTTTATTGATTACATTGCAACAGATAAAACTCTATCTTTTATTAAAGAATACTTAAAAGATAAACCAATTACATTAAATAGCGCTGAAATACTCTACTCTCCGGCAGAATCTGGCATGAAATTCCGTCTTCTCTCTGATGAAACTGAAGAAGAACAAGCATGGAATAAAAAGGCAGCTTCTTTCCAGAAAAAGCCACTGAAAAATCAGGTTTTATTTGTTTCTCCCCGTGCAGATGGGCATCTTGAAGGAAATGCAAAGGCTCTATATCCCTTTATCAAAAGTAAAAAGACAATCTGTGCAAAACGTTTACCACATAATCCTCAAACAGCCCTTGAAATGACTGAGGAAATCCTTACCAGTAAGGTAATCGTAACAGATGACTATGTAAAATATTTAAGATATTTCCCTTTACGCCCGGAACAGCGAGTTATTCAGCTATGGCATGCTTGCGGTGCATTTAAAAAGTTTGGACAGCGCGGAACAAATCTTTCTTTGCCTGAAGACAGATCTACACATGCACAGTATAATCTTGTATGTGTAAGTGGAGAAAATTTACGTTCTATCTATGCGGATGCATTTGATGTAAATTATAATAAGGTAAAAGCATTAGGCTGTCCACGAACAGATGATTACTTTAACAAACATCTGATCAACAAAACAAAACGGAAAATCTATTTCCGGCATCCAAGTTTAATTGGAAAATCTGTTCTTGTTTATGCACCTACTTTCCGGGATGTTGGATGTGATAGAAGTGAATTCCATCCTGAACTTGATTTTGATCGTCTTTCAAAAGATTTACTTCCTAATCAAGTACTTTTAATCTGCCCGCATCCGGTAATGAAGAACGATATTCTTCCAAAAAAATACAAAAACATACGCGTAATGAGAGATTTTTCAACAAATGATTATATGCTTATTTCAGATATGCTAATCACTGATTATTCTTCTGTTATATTTGAATATGCACTACTTCGCAAACCTATCGCATTCTTCTGTTATGATCTGCCAACCTATGACCGAGGATTTTATCTTAATTATCCAGAAGACCTGCCTGGAGATGTATATACAAATCAAGAAGAACTGACAGACTATTTAACACATCCTGAAAAACATATTCTTACAAATAAGATGAATTCTTTTGTTGAAAAATATATGTCTGCCTGCGATGGACATAGTTGTGAAAGAATTGCAAACCTGATTAATTCATACATGGAGGGAAAGTAAAATGAGTAAAAAAACTATTTCATTTGTAAGTACCCGTGGACGTGGACTAAACACTGATCTGCAGCTTGTGAAAGATAATCTCATGGCTGCTCTTCCAGAAGTGGAATTTGAATACTATCTCAATAAAACAGCTACAAAGATTCCTCTAATCAATACTAAAATGGAAGACGCACGCCGAACTTTTTGTACTGAAGCCCCAAATATCATTTGTATGGATCCTTCTATTCCAATTAAAATACCTAGTGCTTCCGAAAGAGAGCGCCGTTTGCTCTTAGCAACACCTTTTGATTATCAATTTAATATTTTTATGAAATACCATGATAATCCTGACCAACCAAAGAAACAGACATTCATACGCTGTACACATGTAATGCCCGGCTCTCCATTTACAGCTAAACTTTTCCACTCTTTTTATGAATGGGAAGATAATGTTACCTTTTTAAATGATATTCCTCTACCTATTTCCTGGGATATTCTTCAGGAAGAGAAAAGAACTACTGTAAAAAAACAATTGGAATTCTATTTTCCGCAAGCAAAAGGTAAAAAAATACTATCCATACTTTTAGTCGGACAAAAACCCGAACCCGAAGATGGTTCAGAACCTGTAAACCTTTTTGATAATTTTAACTTAAAAAAAATCATGGATTATATAGACGATGACTGGTTTGTAATTACAAATAACTGGGATCTTGTAGAACTATCCTACCAGTTATCATACCAATATTCTTCCAAATTTGGTTATATTAAAAATAAAATTTCGCTTAATGATATGATGTACCTTTCCGATATGTTGATTACAAACAGCAGCAAACATGCCGGAAACTTCTCAATCACCAAAAAGCCTATTTATTATTTGGAATATCTTCCAAAAATATTTGGTGATTTTATAAAGAAATTTTATCCATCTATGTATTTGAAAGACCTGGAGCAATTACTGACACTTGACTTTAGTAACACTGAATTATCACCTGAACAGAAAAACTTCTGCCAAGAATTTTCTTATGACCCAACAGAAAATCCATCTGAAACAATTGAAAAGCTTTTCAAATACTAATTTATAGATTTCGTATAGACGAAAAAAGAGCGAAATAGTTCTCTGATTAAAAAGATTCCAATAGTACCCTAAATTTGTGATATACTATATCATATTTTGTTGAAAGGAGAATTTCATTGAGCTCACCGAATGCTATTTTACATGAATTATTAAATCTGGCTGAAATTATGCTGACCAATGGCGCCGAAGTCAGTCGTGTGGAGGAAACGCTTAATCGAATGGGACATGCCTACGGTGCCAGCCAGATGAATGTTTTTGCAATTACATCAAGCATTGTTGTTACAATGGTATTTCCTGAGGGAGAAGAATATACACAAACTCGCAGGATTACCACCCCTGCCGGCACAGATTTTTTTAAATTAGAACAGGCAAATGCATTAAGCAGACAATGCTGTGCCACTCCCTTTTCTTTAACAGATTTGAAAGATGAAATAAACAAAATTTCAAAAATAAAACCTGCACCTTATACTATTTATCTGGGAAGTATGCTTGGTGCCGGCGGGTTCTCTGTCTTTTTCGGCGGAACGATCTTAGATGGAGCTATTGCTGTTATCTTTGCTTTTTTCCTTTGTTTTTTACAAAGGCATTTAAATTCTATATGCAGTAATACCTTTATTCTTCAGTTTTTCTGCTCCCTCTTTATCGGTACCGGCATTTGCATCACTGCCTTCTTTTTTCCGGTAATTCATGTAGATAAAGTTATGATCGGAGATATTATGCTGTTGATTCCCGGTATTCTTATGACCAATTCTATACGGGATATTTTAATCGGAGATACGATTTCCGGTATAATGCGACTCGTAGAATCTCTTCTATGGGCCGGCGCTCTTGCCTGTGGATTCATGTGCGCTATCTGGTTTGTGGGAGGTGTATTATGATACTTCAGTTCTTTGCGGCTTTTATCGGAGCTGCCGGATTCGGATTCCTGTTTCATTTGCAGTTTAAACACATTTTTCCTGCAGCTTTAGGTGGCGTACTGACCTGGGTTATTTATGTTATTGCTAATACCTGGGGGTTCGATGTTTTTATTTCCTCACTATTTGCCAGCGCCTTTGCTGCAATTTACTCCGAAGTCATTGCAAAAATAAGAAAAGCTCCCACCACACTTTTTCTTATCATCTCTGTTGTTGTTTTGATTCCCGGCGGTTCTCTCTACTACACGATGAGCTATGCTGTTCAAAGGCAATGGCAGTATGCCGCAATGTATGGTTCTAAAACCGTCCAATGTGCATTAGGACTTGCCATCGGAATGAGCCTCATATGGATATTCCACGATATGGCAAGAAGGGTGTACTCTTTAATTCATTAGGGGAAAACAGACGAAAAAAGAAATACTGCCATATCCCATCTGCTCTGTAGTCGCTGTGTTTAATATGCTCATCCGCATCTTAAACGTGCTCCGAAGCCACATCTGGGATATAGCAGTATTTCTTTTTTCTGTGTTTTGGCTCCAGAAGGAATGAATGCAATAATTTTTGGGAAAGAAATGGGGAAGGGGACAGAAGGTTGTAGCTTATTCTGATACTGTCAATGATGATACAATGATATCGCCAACTACCATTGTATACGATAAATATAAAGGCGATTTCTTTAATATTCTGGAAAATGACAATCTCCTTTATTTTTACTACTCATTAAAAAGAGAAAATAATCTTCTGGACACTATACCTTCCAAACAAGCAGTAGACTTCTGACCTCTCCCCCTTTATCTCCTCCAAAGACTATTGCATTCATTCCTTCTGGAGCCAAAACACAGAAAATAAAAAGAATAGACCATAACAAATGTAATGTGAGAGCAAGTAAAAATGCCGAACAGGCATTTTCTACGCAGCGATATCTTTACATTTGTTATCGTCTATTCTTTTTATTTTCGTCTGTTTTTCCCAAATGAATTAAATAGTTACCCCTTGACATTTGATTGGCTTTTGGTTATAGTTAGGTTACTTATACGACTGACGGAAGTAAGTGGAATGAACCACATGAAGTATGAGATTCTTATTTAGCCGACCGTCTGGGCAATTCTTGTCTGGATATCGGCTTTTTTTATTTTACTCTGACAGGATAAATATTCTATCCGATATCCCCGAAAAGAAATAACTTTAAATCATGATTAAGCCAGGTGAAATTTTTGCTATTTTCTTGTTGATATTGTATTTATATCCGTACATTTGTACGATTTGATATTTTTTTATCAACAGCTTAAATCCCTTGATTTTAAGGGCTCTAAGAACATTTTTAGTGTATATGTTCAGAAAAAAGAACACATAATATCAAAAATTTGTTTGACGATTATCAAAAATCATGCTAATAATGTTGTTAGATGATTATAACTATAATAAGTTTTAACTAATTATTTAAAATCATCTGACACTTTTTTTGATTTTTTAGCAAACATATTTCAAAGCCTTGACTTAAGAATTTTTTTACAAACAGGGAGGTCAATTAAGATGTTACAAAAAGAACAATGGCAGGGATTTAACGGACGTATCTGGAGAGAAGAAGTTAATTTAAGAGAGTTTATCCAGGATAACTACACTCCATATGATGGAGATGCTTCTTTCCTGGAGGGACCTACAGAAGCTACGAATACGCTGTGGGACGAACTGCAGAAATTGCAGAAGGCTGAGCGTGACAAAGGTGGCGTTCTTGATATGGATACCGAGATTGTATCAAGCCTTACTTCACACAAACCAGGCTATATTTCTGAAGCTTTAAAAGAAAAAGAACAGATTGTAGGTCTTCAGACAGATAAGCCTTTAAAACGTGCCTTTATGCCATTTGGTGGTATCCGTACTGCGGAAGAAGCCTGTACAACTTATGGTTACACACCAAATCCAGAATTCCACAAGATTTTTACAGATTATCATAAGACACATAACCAGGCAGTATTTGATTCTTATACTCCTGAAATGAAGAAAGCTCGTCACAATAAGATCATTACTGGTCTTCCTGATACTTACGGACGTGGACGTATCGTTGGTGACTACCGTCGTGTAGCTCTTTACGGTATTGACCTGTTAGTTGCTGACAAGCAGAAGGATTTCGCAAACTGCGGTGACGGAACGATGACAGATGATGTTATCCGCTTAAGAGAAGAAATCTCCATGCAGATCAAAGCATTAAAAGATATGAAAGTTATGGCTGAAAGCTATGGCTATGATATTTCCGAACCTGCTTCTAACGCAAAGGAAGCTGTTCAGTGGACATATTTTGGATACCTTGCAGCAATCAAGACACAGAACGGTGCTGCTATGAGTATCGGACGTATCGCTACTTTCCTTGACATTTATATCAAACGTGATATGGATAAGGGAATCCTTACAGAGAAAGAAGCGCAGGAATTAATCGACCATATGACTATGAAGTTCCGTATGGTTAAGTTCGGACGTATCCCAGCTTACAACCAGCTCTTCTCCGGTGACCCTGTATGGGCAACACTTGAAGTTGGCGGACTTGGACAGGACGGCCGTTCTATGGTTACAAAAACTGACTACCGTTTCCTCCACACATTAGAAAATATGGGACCATCCCCAGAGCCAAACCTCACCGTACTTTACTCTGAGCGTCTTCCAAAAGCATTTAGAGATTACGCAGCTCATATTTCTATTACAACAAGTTCTATCCAGTATGAAAATGATGATGTAATGCGTCCGGTATGGGGCGATGATTACTCCATCTGCTGCTGTGTTTCTGCTACACAGACTGGTAAGGAAATGCAGTTCTTCGGCGCTCGTGCTAACCTTGCCAAATGTCTTCTTTACGCGATCAATGGTGGTGTGGATGAAAAGACCGGCCAGCAGGTTGGACCGGAATATAAACCGATTACTTCCGAATATCTTGACTATGATGAAGTAATGCACAAATATGATATCATGATGGACTGGTTAGCAGGTTTGTATGTAAATACATTGAATCTCATCCAGTATATGCATGACAAATATTACTATGAATATGCACTGATGGCCTTAATCGATACAAATGTACGTCGTACTTTTGCTACCGGTATTGCAGGATTCTCACATGTAGTAGACTCCTTAAGTGCGATCAAATATGCCAAAGTAAAAACAGTCCGCAATGAAGAAGGTCTTGTTGTTGATTATGAGACAACTGGTGACTTCCCTAAATACGGAAATGATGATGACCGCGCAGATGATATCGCTGTATGGTTACTTCAGACATTCATGAAGAAACTGGAGAAATTCCATACTTATCGTGATTCTGAACCTACAACTTCTATCCTTACTATCACATCTA
>OLOM01000596.1_pt1 | contig 27246 bp, 21 predicted proteins | sample 1672531 | NCBI WGS metagenome assembly OLOM01 (sample SAMEA3136696, study PRJEB25190) | human gut metagenome | reverse complement strand
AGAAAGGGTAACGGACGATGAAGAGGAAGGAAACCTATCTTTCACGTGATTTCCGGGAGACTGCTGCACATACCGGGGCTTTACCGCCTTGTTCCCGGTGTTTTTGTCAAATCCACCCGGAGCGTTTTTGGCCCGGCGGCGGGCTTTGCCCCAAAAGAGCGCAGACCGGCAACGGCGTCTGGCGTGTGGATATGATGGAGTGTCCCTATCACGACACCTGCACAGAATACGGCTGCCCGGAGCTGTGCCGCTGCTTTTGCGACAGCGAGCAGCTGCTTCTCTCCGCAGGACAGGGAGAAAACGCTTCTGTTCGCCAGTGTTTCAATTCCCAGATCGGATATGGTTTTCGCTACTCTTTTGTGCATGAAATCCCGGTCTGCGCCGATGTTCTCCAGCCCGAAGGCAATCTCGGCAGAAGAGTCGGTGTTGAAAAACTGCGTTTTCGGGTTCTGGAAAACCGAACCGACCGATTCGGCGATTTTGTACATGGCGAATCGGAAATTTTCATGTCCTCGACCGTAACAGTACCATCGACCTTAACACCCTTGACAAAGTGAGGAATCAGACCGTTTACAAGGCGTGTCAGCGTCGTTTTGCCGCAGCCGACCTGTCGGAGGATGGGCAGCTTTGCCTCCGCATATTGGAATTCAAATTCAAAATCTATCATCGCAAACTCTTTTCTTAATTTAATACCAGCCGAAGAAGAATTGCTGTCAACCGATGGCAGTTTTCCTTTTTCGGCAAGTATTCAAGAAGTCATTAAGTCGTGAGTATAGTCGAAGTGATAGAAAAATCTATAAAGATGTGGTATAATACTTTTGATTAAAAACAATAAATGAGAATTTGTGGGGGTAAGTATGATAATACCTGTAGATGAAACAAATCTTCTTCAAGCCGCAACCATCCATTCAATATCCTGGAAGGAATCGCATCGTGCATTTTGTACTCCTGATTTCATAGAAACGCACACGCCAGATCGGCAACGGGAGTATTTGAGAAACAAGATGAACAACGGAACAAAGCTCTATATGCTTGTAGAAGAAAAACCAATAGGGGTTGTTTCTGTAACAAAGGGTTTAATAGAGGATCTTTATATTCTTCCAGATATGCAAAACATGGGTTATGGAACGAAATTGTTACTATACGCAGTAGGCCAATGTACGGATACTCCTACGCTGTGGATCCTTGAGAATAATATAAATGCTGAGAGACTCTATCGTCGAATAGGCTTTAAGGAGACAGGGAGAAAGAATGCAATAACAAATAAACTTGATGAGATTGAGTTCGCATTGACATAAATTCCAGTTTGCCGAACTGAATATGGTGCAGGTGTTTTAGGGTAGTCGAAGTGGTAGAAAAATTCGTAAAGATGTGGTATAATACTTTTACTTGTGAGAGACAAATCGGGAGTTGTAGAGAGGAGATTTTATTAATATGCTAATTGAAACAGAAAGACTATTGCTTAGAGAATATACAATGGATGATTTTGATGCATTGTTTGAGATTATGTCAGATGAAGAAACAATGAAGCACTATCCATCGCCATTTGATAAAGAACGAACCAGAGGTTGGATAACTTGGAATATCGAGAATTATAGCAAGTATGGTTTTGGATTATGGGCAGTAGTTTTGAAAGAGACAAATGAATTTATAGGAGATTGTGGTATTACCATTCAGGATATTGACGGAGAATTTCTTCCAGAAATTGGATACCATATACATAAAAAGTATTGGCGAAGAGGATATGGAAAAGAGGCTGCTAGGGCTGTAAGAGACTGGGTGTTTATGAATACAGATTATAATGAGATATATTCATATATGAAATATACAAATGTCGGCTCGTATTCAACTGCAATTGCTAATGGGATGAAAAAGGTTAAGGAATACCCTGACCCTAAAAACGAAATATCCTATATATATTCAATAACAAGAGAGGAATGGCGTAACTTATTTGATTAGCATAATGCGTGTCTTGAGCCCGGCAACTTCCAGTTTGTCGAACTGAATATAGCGTACATAGCCGCTTGGTTTTCAAAAGAAATCAGGCGGCTATTTCTATTTTGAAGGATCTTTTCGTTTCCGGGTTTGTCACGGACAGGGCGGGAAAGCGGATTCAAACGCGGCATACCTTTTCGTTATAATAGAACCAAAGAATAATTCTGTAGAGCAAAAGGGGGACGCGTATGAAAAATGGGAAACGGGCGGTAAGCTTTATTTTGGCGGTGGTGCTGTTGTGCACATCGTTTGCAGGATGCGGCATGGTGCAGCAGGACAAGGCGTATTTGGAGCAGGTGGCGGCGGCCGTGACGGAGACGCAGAGCATTTTAAAGGACGTGGAAGCTGCGGCGGACGAGCTTTCCGGGCAGAGCAGCATTGTGTATGAGAATTCTGTGAATGCAGAGGGCTTTGACGTGCTGGACGAGTATTATACGTTGTGCACGGAGAAACTAAACGCGCTTAACGACGCGGTGGGCGCGGTGCGGCAGCAGATGCAGAGCCTCGAGCGCTGCGACGCGCCGAAGACCGAAAAAGGCAAGGCTGTGGAAGCGGAGCAGAAGGCTTACTTTGAGGACGCACTTGAGGTGATCGGCGGCATTCAGGAGGCGCTGATATTTTACACGGCGCAGTATGACGCTTTGCAGCCGCTTGTAACGGCTACGGTCGGCGACCGCAGCGACGAGCAGGCGTACCTCATTTCCGTTTACGAGGCGGCGGGCGATGTGAAAACGGCGCTCAGTACGCTGGACACACCGGAGTGGCTCAATGACCTGTGGCCGAAATACGTTGCGAACCTTGATGTGATGACGAAATACATGGAATCGCGCTCGTGGGGCCTTGCATGGTCGGACGTTTTGAGACTGTATTCCGCAAACCAGCTTATCTCGCGCGTGGGCATTACTTCCGGGCGGCACGAGGAGACGATGTTTGATTTATACAGCCGCGAATATAACCACGCCGCGTTTTTGCTCGATGAGAACCTCGACGCGTATGCGGATGAGATCTTGGCGGCCTGCGAGGGCGGCAAAGATGTTGGCGCGTATGACGCGCAGGCGCCGATCGTGTTCTCGGACTACTCGACCGTGGAGGAGATTTTTCCGAATTTGTACCCCTCGATGGACTCGGCAATCAACCTGCTTTTATATACGGACAAGGGCTACACCGACGTGATGGTGACGGCGGAAATTGCGGGCTTTACGCAGAAATATGAGCAGAAAGTGACACTGACGCCGGAGATGACGTATTTGATGATCAAGCCGCCGGTACTCTCCGATATGCCCGACCTTTCAACGACGAAGGACACGCAGATGACGCTGCGTGTGGAAAACACGATCACGGGCGAGGCGATTATTCAGGAGACGAAGAACATTGAGCTGCACAGCGTATATGATTATAAAAATTACAGCGATGAATTCGGCATCATCCAGAACGACAACATCTTGGCGTGGATGACGCCGGAAACGGACGGCATTTTGCAGGTGCGCCGTAATGCGGTATCGTGGCTGGAGCAAAGCTTCGGCACGGAATACGGTATGCTGCCGGGGTATCAGCCGGCGTACGGCTTTACGTCCGACCAAGGCGCGTACATCACGTATTATCAGGTGGCGGCGATACAGAGCGCCATCAGCAGCATGGGCGTACGCTACAACATGGGGCCGTATTCGTTCAGTGCGAGCCAGCGCGTTTTGATGCCCGACGCAGTTTTAGAGAACGGCTCCGGAATTTGCATCGAAACGGCGGTTTTAATGGCGAGCGTGTTGGAATCCGCAAGCATGCACGCGATGATTGTGTTCACGCCGGGACACGCGCAGACAGCGGTGGAAACGTGGAGCGGCTCTGGGCAATACTTCCTTATTGAGACGACGATGCTGCCGTTTACGGCGACGCAGGACGCGCTACAGTCGCTCATTCAGCCACTGAGCGCGGAGGAATGGGCGAACTACTTGTACAACAAGGAGCAGGAGGCGCAGCAATCCGGCGGCATGGTGTATGTGGTGGATTGCGATTTGGCGCCGGTGCTGAACATTCAGGGATTAAACTACTGAGGAGACAAACATGACACGAACGAAACGAATGACGGCGGCTGTGCTGACGCTTGTATTGCTTTTGAATTTTGCGGGCTGCGGCGCGAAAAACGCGCTGTTTGACCGAGTGAGCGGCGCGGGAAAATTTGCGGCGGAAAGCCTGACGATTTACGAAGAAAAAGGAAGCTTTGCGGCGGAACCGAAAACGGTGCGGGACGCAAAGCAAGCGGAAGAAATTTTTGGCGCGTTGAAAGATGTGACGCTCGGCGAAGTTGTAAAGACGGACGACAAATACACGCGGTATATTTTTACATTTGCGGACGCAAGCGGCAGCAAAATGAGCTTTACGCTGCGTGAGGACGGGTGTGTTGTATTAGGCGGCAAGACATATGATGCGCTCGGCACGGACACGGTGTTTGAGACAGCGGGGATAGACCCGGACGAGGAGTCGGCGGAATCAAAAACGGAAGCGTCCTCCGAAGCTTCAAATGCGCAGACGGAGCCTGAAGTGACGCCCGAGCCGGAAGTGACCGTGACCCCGGAGCCGACGGCGGAACCGACACCTGAAGCAACGTACACGTTGGTTGATTACGACGGCGGGGTGTTCACGATGCAGCTGCCGCAGGGGTGGCAGATTATGACCGGCGGCGAATACGCGGGCTATTCCATCCGCGCGTGGGACCCGAATGACCCGGATGTGCAGATCTTCTATTACGGTGAGCTTGGCCCGTACTTTAAGAGTGCGGAAGCGAAGGCGCAGTATCAATCGATGAGCACGAGCAATGACCCGCTGACATATTTGCCGGTGCTGGAGGACCCGACGCTTGCGGGGTGCTTAAACGCGATGGACGATTACCAAGACGCTTACGACAGCATGATGCCCCAGAGTTTTGCATTTGCAAAAATTCAAAACATGACAGTTTTGAGCGAAACGCCCATTACGACGCCGCTTGCAAGCTATGCGGTTTCGAAAGCTTCGATCTTAGCGAGCCTTACATCGGAAACAGGGGCGGCCTGCACGGGTATGTTTGAGGGCAGCATTTTAGACGCGGGCGGCTATGAAATCAACGGTGTGGACGTGACGCCTTCACGCAGTGCCTCGAACATTTTCGGCATCATTGCGCCGGAGGGAAAATTTGAGACGGTGGCGCCGATCTTGATACAGTCTTTGACGAGCTTTACATTTACGGACGAGTACATTCAGGAAGCGATACGGCAGGGAAACATGCAGGCGGAAAACGCGGCCGAGGTTTCGCGCCGGAATAACGAAATGATGGAGCGTGTTGTGAATGATTTTTGCGAATATATTCGGCAGTAAACGGCGATTAGCGCCGCGAACGCTGCAAAACTTTTAACCACCGTTGACGCGGGTGGCGGTTAATCCTCAACGTAAGGCAAGATCATGTTTTGGAAGGCGCTGAGCATTTTACTGTGGCGAATGACGAAATGGATGGCGGGGGCTTTGCTTTTGGACAGCATGACCCACTCGTTTTCGTGGATTTGAATTTGGATATTGCGGAACGCGGGTTTCTCCGCAAAACGGACGGTGTAGTTTAGGTGCTGTTCAGCGAATATTTTGGTGGCTTTAAGGTGCGCTGTGTATTCTTCATAGGTGTACGTGACGGTGTTTTCGATGAATGCGTTTGAAAGCGAGAGCGTGAGGGGGCTTGCCCGGAACGCTTCTTCGCTTACATGCGGGAACTCGTCGATGACGGTGTTTGCAGTGAGAATTTGCTCGATATTTTCCGTTTGCTGTTTGAGTGTGGCGTTGATGCTTTCTGCGTCTGCTGCCGACATGCCGCTGCGCTTTAGAATGCGTCCGAGCAGATCTTCCGGCATGGTATAAAGCGGCGGAGCGGAGAGAATGTTTTGCCGTGCGCCGACGGTGGCTGCGTCGTTTTTGAGGAATGCGCGGAACAGATCGTCCTGTGGGGCTTTATAAATTTCCATTAAGGGCTGCGCTTTTTGCAGCAGGTGGTCTGCGATGCGGCGGCTGTGCTGCACCTCTTCACGGTTATTCGTGAAATGGTAATGGCCGTCTTCGTGAAAGCCGTTTATGCACTCGCCGGTGAGCGCGGCGGCGCCGGAGACGTAATGAAAGTGGCAGTAGACGGTGTTCTGCACGCCTTTTAAGTAGTACGGCGAGACCTGCCCCGTCATGTAAATGGGGATCCAGCTCTCTAACCCGAGCATCATTTCTTCAAACGGGCGATCTATGTTGTGGATTATATCAAGATGCAGTCCTTTTCGGAGCGCGACGGCGATGCCGAACATCCATTTTTTACCGAAGTCGAGATCTTCCGCCATATCGGCCATGGGCATATCGCTGCACATGAAAACAGGGGCGGCGGATTTGGAAAGCGCGGTCGCCTTGAAAAAATCGAGCTCGCCCTGCTTCATTTCCTCTATGCCGTAGTAATTGCGCGAGGCAGGGAGTCGGAACGGGAGCGAAGGCACCTTAATCTCCCCAAAATGAATGGCTTCGATATATTCATTGAGGTCGAAGGTATCGAGATGCGCGAGAAATTTGGAGACGGACTCGGCATCGCGCTGCTTTGCGGCGCACAGCCACTCCATGAGGAGCGCTGTGTATTGCTCGGGCTTTGCAGGTTGCTCTGCGGGTGTACCGACGAGCGCGCAGAGGGCTTCTTTTTGGTCGTTTTTCAGGCATCGCCTTGTGACATAGCGGCAGACCTGCGTGATGAATTCCTCTGTGTTTGCGGGTTTTCTCTGTCCGGAGCAGACGCGGGAGAGGTAGGATGCGTCGAAATTCATGGCGCGGGAAAGCTCTGCGTAGCTGATGCCGAATGCGGTGAGCAGGTTTTTGAGGTTTTGAACGGCGCTGTCAAAATCGGATTTTTCGGTGTGCAGGGAAGCGCGGAGGGTGCAGAGAACTTCGCCCTCCGAGAAGCCGGGAGAATAATCGCTTTCGGCGGCGATGGCACAGATGCCCTGTGCGAGCCGCAGAAGCTGTTCGCTGTCCCTGCCGGGTTCGCGCTCGCCGGAGCGGTAGCGGCTGATGGCGGCATCCGATATGCCGGAGGCGGCGGAAAGCGTTTTGGCGGAGCAGCCGAGTGTTTCGATATATAAATTGAGACGGTCACAAAATTTCATGCGGGTTCCCTCCGTATGCTTGATTTAAGGCGATTATACCACGCTTCGACCGAAACCGCCATAAGCGAACGCATTGGGTTTTGACATTTTCCGGCATGTCAATGACCAAACCGGGAAAACGCTTTTTTCGGTTACGGTCGTTTGGTAGGATAGGGGATAGAAAAGGGGGCGGGAAAATGAAGCGATGCGGTTTTATTTTGCTGTGTGCGCTGGTCGTTTTGTGCGTGCTGCTTGCGGGCTGCGGAGGAAAGACGGCGGAAAGAAGTGAAGCCGGCGAGGTGTTTGCGTTTTGCGGCGGCGAAGCAGAGAATTTCGCAAAGACATTTGACGTGAACGAGATGAACTGCATGGAATATCGCTACACGATGGACACGCCCGTTTCCTGCCGCATCACGGACAAGGCGGCGATGCAAACGATTTTTGACGCACTTTGCGAGGTGAAAATCGGCGAAAGAACGGACATGCGTGCAACGGACAGCGAGCAGAGTTTGACGTTTGTGAAAACAGACGGCACGACGTGTGTGATACGGTTTGAGCAGCGGAACCTGCTGCATGAAGAAGACGCTTATCAACTGGAAAATGATGCGGCGCTTTGGAAGGCGCTGCGCGAAGCGAAATAGAAGCGAAATAGAAATGGGGGAACGACATGAAAGAGTCGAGAGTATTTGAGCTGAACCAAGTGACTGCAGAGCAGGTTTTGGAGGCTGTGACGACGTTTTTGCGCGGCGAAAAGGGCATGGAGGTGCAGAGCGTGGCGACGCCGAACGGGTACCTCATTCAGGCGGCACAGGCCGATACGCTGCGCACGCTTTCCGGCATGAAGTTGGCGACGACAGTGGAGCTCACGGTAAACGGCACGCAGCTCAATGTGACGCTCGGCGAGGGCCAGTGGGCGGACAAGCTGGGCGCGGGCGCCGTGGGGCTTTTTCTGCTGTGGCCGCTGGCGGTAACGGCGGGCATCGGCGCGTATAAGCAGAAAAAGCTGCCGGGCGAGATTTTTGAGGTGGTATACCGCTGCACGATGGGCGAGCCAACGAGCTTCCGGACGGCGGGCATACCCGTAAATGCGGCGCCGACAGCTCCGGCGGGGGCAGTCTGTCCGCAGTGCGGGGCGCAGATCTTTGCAAACGCGAGGTTTTGCAGCGCTTGCGGCGCAAAGCTACAGACGGTGTGTCCGGGCTGCGGCGCGCCGGTAAAGCCGGGCAGTAAGTTCTGCTCGGAATGCGGGCAGGCGCTCTCCTGATTTATATATCCCAAAACGGCGGCGTGGAGCTTAGGCTTTGCGCCGCCGTTTTTTATGCGCATGTTTTGTACCGTGTGGAGTGAAGCGGTTGAAATCTTCGGTGAATTCTTGTATGATAAGGGAAAAGAAAGGCGGGGATGAAGATGAATATCACGGTTTATCTCGGTGCGAACGCAGGCAATGACCCCAAGCTGCAAGAGGCGGTGGAGGCGCTCGGCAAGTGGATCGGCGAAAACGGGCATGACCTCATTTACGGCGGCTCAAAATGCGGGCTAATGGGGTCGATCGCCGAAAGCGTGCTGCAAAACGGCGGCAAAGTGACCGGTGTGGAGCCGCAGTTTTTTGTGGACTCCGAGCTGCAGCACGACGGGCTGACGGAGCTTATTGTGACAAAGGACATGACGGACAGAAAGACGAAAATGATTGAGCTCGGCGACGCGTTTATCGCGTTCCCGGGCGGCACGGGCACGCTGGAGGAAATTGCGGAAGTGATGTCGAAGGTATCGCTGAAGCATTTAGACGCGCCGTGCATTCTTTATAATCTGAATGGATATTACAACGGGCTGAAGGCGCTTTTAGGCCATATGATCGAGATGGGGCTTTCAACCAAGGAGCGGCAGGAGGGCATTTATTTTGCCGACACATTAGATGAGATCGAGCGCATTTTAGCGGAAAAGTGAGGGATATACATGCCGAACATTGCATGGAACGCGAAGGAGTATCAGCAGAATTTTTCGTTTGTGCCGTCTTACGGCGAAGCGGTGACAGAGCTTATCACGAAGCCGCAGTGAGCGAAAAAGCGACACCTGACGGTTTCCGGGCTTGTGCGGTGGGAGTTCGTCCGCTATAATAAAAGCAGAACGAGCGCAAAGGAGTGCTGCTTTATGGCAAAGACGAATAAGACACCGAAGGCGGAGGACAACGCCGAGCTGCGGACGATCTCGCTTTTGAAAATTCTGAACACATACAGCGACGAAAACCACGAGCTTTCCACGAAGAACATTATGGATAAGCTCCAAAAGGAATGCGGCGTTACGGTGCACCGCACGACCGTCGGCAAGAACATCAAGCAGCTTGCGGACTGCGGCTTTGATATTTACACGCACAAGACGACGCAGAACCGCTATTACCTTGCGAGCCGCTTATTTGAGATGCCGGAATTGAAGCTGCTTGCGGACGCGGTGGAATCTGCGGGGTTCATCACCGAAAAGAAAAGCGAGGAGCTGATTGAAAAGCTTTGCCAGCTGACGAGCGTTTATGAGGCCGAGGCTTTGCAGGAGGGATTTTGCGCGAACAACGGGAAATCCTGTAACGAGAGCATTTACTATATTGCAGACACAATCAACGCGGCTATTGCAAAGCGGAAGAAAATTGCGTTTTACTATTTTCATTACGGTCCGGGCAAGAACCGTGTGCTGAAAAACGACGGGAAGCCATATGTTTTCAGCCCATATAAGCTTGTTTGGAATACAGATGAATATTACGTTGTGGGGTATTCCGACAAGCACGAAAAGCTTGTGAGCTTCCGCGTGGACCGCATTGACCGTTGCCCGGAGATTTTAGATGAGGACGCGGAGCCGCGGCCCGAAAAAGAGGAGTTGATGCGGCATATCCGCACGATGACAAGCATGTATGACAGCCGCCGTGAGCGCGTGACGCTTTTGTGTGACAACGCGATGATGAATGCGGTGGTGGACGCATTCGGCGAGAATGTGGAAACAAAGGCCTTTGGCGACGACGCGTTTACCGTGGAAACGGAGACAGCGGCAAGCCCTGTCTTTTACCGCTGGGTGTTCGGCTACGGTGGGAAAATCCGAATCACGGAGCCGGAAAACGTGAAAAAGGAGTATGCCGAAATGGTGAAAAGCGCTTTTGGAAATACGTGCGGCCGGTGCGGCGCGTAAAGTAAACAGCAGTCCGACCTTTGGCAGTTTGATGCACAAAGGTCGGGCCTTTTTTTGTGTTGAAGACGGAACATGAATGTGCTATAATGAACCGTAAGATTTTGGGAAAGGGTCCGGCAATGTATAACTCCAAACAATTCGAAATGGTGAAGAATATGAGGGAAAACAAGAAAATATCGAATGCCGTGCAGGCGGCCATCGGCGTGCTGGCCGTGGTTTTGGCGGCGCTGATCGTTTGGATGATGGTGCTGGTCTCGGGCATTCAGGGCACGGCGCGCGTGGTGAACTATGCGGGCCTTGTGCGCGGCGAAACGCAACGCCTTGTCAAAATGGAGATTGCGGGTCAAGCGGAGGACGGGATGATGGAGAGCGTGGAATCGTTTATCAACGGTCTGCGCTTCGGCGATGACGAGCTTACCCTTGTGCGATTGGGCGACAAGAGTTTTCAGACGAAAATGGAAGAGCTGGCTTCTTGCTTTGAAAGCCTGAAGCAGGAGATTTATCTTGTGCGCGAAAAGGGGTTTGAGGAAACCAACATCATCGACAAAAGCGAAAAGTTTTTCGACATTTGCGATGAGGCGACGGGCCTTGCGGAGAAATATTCGCAAATGCGCGCGTCCTCTTTGGCGGTTTTGGAGCGGTACATCACGGCGGATATCGTAGTTTTGATGATGCTGATCGGTTATGAGTTTATCAAGGCGCTGCACTACGCCGCCATGAACCACGCTTTGCAGAAAAAGGTGTACATGGACGAAGCGACGGGGCTGCCGAACAAAAATAAATGTGAGGAGCTATTGAGCGCGCCGGAGATGATCACGATGCCCGTGGGTGTTTGCAGCTTTGACCTCAACAATTTGAGACGCATCAACAACAGCATGGGCCACGAAAAGGGCGACGCGTACATTCGCATTTTTGCGGAGCTGGTGCGCGAGGCGGTGCCGACGCATTACTTTGTGGGTCGCGCGGGCGGCGACGAATTCATCGCCATTATGGACGGCGCGGACAAGGAAGAAATGCAGCGATGCTTACAGCTCATCCGCAACCGTGTGGACACGTACAATGCGGCGAACCCCGATTTTCCGGTGAGCTACGCGGTTGGCATTTCGGTCTCCGACGAGAACGAAAACTGCACGATGCGCGATTTGTATATCCTCGCAGACAAAAACATGTATATCAACAAAAACCACGTGAAGCGCGAGGAAGCATTGGCCGAAAAGAAGCTGGATCGCAGGCTGCTGAAAAGCATGAAAAAATACGGCAGCAACTTTTCCGATTGCCTGTACTGCGACGCAAAGCAGGACGCTTACCGGGTGATTCGTGCAAGCGAGGCGTTTTTCCTTGCGGCGGACGGCAGTTATTCCGGCGCGGTGGAGCAGATTGCAGAAGAACACGTGGCGCGGGAAGACCGCAAGGCGGTGCGCAGCAGATTACAGCTGACGGCGCTGTGCGAGGCGCTTTCCGAAAAGAACCGCGTGGTGGAATTGCAGCACAAGATTTTCGGCGAGAACAGTGCCGACTACGGGCGACTGACGGCGATTTTTGTGGATGCCGACCCGGACGGCACGCTGCACCATTTCTTGCTGGCGTTTGAGACGATCGACAGTGTGCAACCGGAGACGGACGCCAAGCAGCAACTGACGCAGTATTACGAGCAGCTGAAGCAGTCTATTTTGGAAAACGACAGTTACGTGGATGCGATGCTGGAGACTGCGGATGCGGTATACTCCGTGAATCTGACGGATGATCTGGTGGAGCGTGATTTCCGTCGTGAACGCGGCGCAGACACCTTTATTGAGGACTTGAAAGCACCGTGTCCGTACAGCGAATATTGCCACCGTCATTCTATGCTGATTTTGCCCGAAACGATGGGCAGCTACCGGTTGATCGACACGGCCGAAAAGCTTTTGGAACGCTATGCGAGCGGAGAAAAGCAGGTGACGGTGGAATACTGTGAGCGCGTATCCGGCGGCGAGACACGCTGGATACAGAAAACGGCGCTGATGATGTCTTCACGCGTATACGATGCGAAGAGCGGTGAGGAAAAGCCGATGATCCACAGCCTTGTGCTGCTGAAAAACACCACGGAGTTCCATGCACAGGAGCAGAAGGAGCACGAGCGCTTGCGGGCTGAGGTGGACGAAGCAACGCTGGCGAATAAAGCGAAGACGGAGTTCCTTTCCCGCATGAGCCACGATATCCGCACGCCGATCAACGGTGTGATGGGTATGCTGGAGATTATCAAGAAAAATCGTGAAGATCATGAGCGCGTGGACGACTGCCTTGAAAAGATCCATGTTTCCTCCGAGCATCTGCTGTCGCTCATCAACGATGTTTTGGATATGAGCAAGCTGGAATCCGGCCACATGGAGCCGGAGCATGTGCCGTTTGACCTTGACGATTTGATGAAGAACGTCCGCGCACTGAACGAAGCGCAGGTGGCAAAAACGAGTATTGTGTATACCTACAGCAAGATTTCGTTTGCGCACGCAAAGCTTATCGGCAGCCCGCTGCATCTGCGGCAGATCTTATTGAATCTGTTCAGCAACGCGGCGAAATACAATAAAGAAAACGGCACGATTGAAACGTATGCGGAGGAGATTGCCTGTGACGAAAACACGGCGACATTCCGCTTTACAATACGTGATACGGGCATCGGTATGAGCGAAGATTTTGTGAACAACGAGCTTTTTGAGCCGTTTACACAGGAAAAGCAGGACGCCCGCACGCAGTATCAGGGCACGGGCCTCGGCATGTCTATCGTGAAGGAGCTTATCGAGAAGATGAACGGCACCATCACGGTGGAAAGCGTGCTCGGCGAAGGCTCTGCGTTTACGGTGACGCTGCCGTTTGAAATCGACAAGCATCCCTCTGCGCAGGCGGCGGCGAATGGCGCGGCGGACGAAACGGCTCTGCACGGGCTGAAAGTGCTGCTGGCCGAAGACAACGAACTCAACATGGAGATTGCGGAATTCTTCCTGGAAGACATGGGTGCCGAAACGATGCAGGCGTGGAACGGCAAAGAGGCCGTGGAGGCCTTCCGAAACTCCGCGCCGGGCGAGATCGGCGTGATCTTAATGGACATCATGATGCCGGTGATGGACGGCCTTGAGGCGGTGCAGCGCATTCGTGCGCTGGATCGGCCGGATGCGAAAACGGTGCCGATCATCGCGATGACAGCGAACGCGTTCTCGGAAGATGTGGAGCGCAGCCGCAAAGCCGGTATGACAGAGCATCTCTCGAAGCCGCTGAATGCCGAAACGCTGAAAAAAGCGATCTTACGGAACATATAACCCGTGCGGTAAAGACAAATATTCGTTAAGGGCGGCGAAGAGCTGCCCTTTTTTCGTGTACCGACACTTGATTTTTCTTTTTGTTGTGGTATACTCATTTGGGAGTATTAGAATCAATTCTAAAACAGGGAAAAGAGGGGTATAAATGGCAAACCGCAACGAAAAGGAGGCCTCGCGCAAGCGAATTCTTTCTACCTGTGTGCGTCTGTTTTTGGAGCAGGGGTTTAAGCATACGCCGCCGAAGCAGATTTTGACGGAAGCGGATGTTTCCGCGGGCACGTTCTATAATTTGTACCGCACGAAAGCCGGTGTGCTCACCGAGCTGACCGAGTTCATGTTTCAAAATCAGTTTACTATCGCGGGGCAGATTGCGCAGGGGGAGACAGACCCTGTAAAGCTCTACGCGGTGGAGACGGCGATTCAGCTGACGCTGGCAGAGCTGAACGAGAACCTGCGCCAAATTTACGTGGAGGCGTACACGCTGCCGGAAAATTTGGAAATCATCCACAGGATGACGGCCGAGATGCTGCACCGTATTTTCGGCGCGTATATGCCCGGGTACAGTGTGAGCGATTTTTATGAGTCGGACATCGGTTCGGCGGCGATTATGCGCGGATATATGGCACGTCCGTGCGACGTGTATTTTACGCTGGAACGCAAGTTAGAGCGCTTTTTGCAGCTGACACTGCGCATTTATTGCGTGCCGGAGGAAAAACAGCGGGAGGTTATGGCACTGATTGCGAGCCTCGACATCCGTGCCATTGCAAACGAAGTGATGCAAAAGCTGTTTGCCGCGCTTGAGATGCACTATGAATTCACGCTCGGCGAAGAGGCAAAGCAAATTTGATTAAAAAAGAGCCGCACAGACGGATATGCACCCGGTTTTCTGGGCACAGGTTCAAAATTGAAAAATGGGTTCCATCATGGATGCTTCCCTGAATGCAGAGGAAAGCGCAAATATTTGTTGAGTGTGCTGTCGAAATTCATTGAAAACAGTAAAATTCTGTGCTAAACTTAGAGCATAAACACCGGGCGGAATATAACGTGCGGAAACCATTGAAAAGGAGCAATTATTTATGGGTCTTATTAAGGCAGCTGTCGGCGCCGCGGGCGGTGTTATGGCGGATCAATGGAAAGAATTTTTCTATTGCGAATCGATGCCGAAAGAGGTGCTTGTCACAAAGGGTGTAAAGCGCACGAGCGGGCGTTCTTCCAATACGCGCGGCAGTGACAACATCATCACGAGCGGCTCCGGCATTGCGGTGGCAGACGGCCAGTGCATGATGATCGTGGAGCAGGGCAGAGTGGTGGAGCTTTGCGCGGAGCCGGGCGAATTCACCTATGACGCTTCGAGCGAGCCTTCTGTTTTCTCCGGCTCTCTCAGCGCGGGCATTAAAAACACCTTTGCGCAGATCGGCAAGCGTTTTACGTATGGCGGCGACGCCGGCAAAGATCAGCGCGTATATTATTTTAATACGAAGGAACTCATCGACAATAAATTCGGCACGCCGAACCCCATTCCGTTCCGCGTGGTCGATAACAAGATCGGGCTGGACGTGGACGTTTCCGTCCGCTGCTCCGGCGTATATTCGTACCGCATTGCGGACCCGCTTTTGTTCTACACGAATGTGTGCGGCAATGTGGAACAGGAATATACCCGTGACGAATTGGACAGCCAGCTGAAACACGAGTTCATCAGCGCTTTGCAGCCGGCGTTCGGCAAGCTTTCCGACCTCGGTTTGCGTCCGAACCAGATTGTGGCACACAACACGGAGCTGGAAGACGCTATGAATACGGCGCTTTCCGCGAAATGGGGCGAGCTGCGCGGCTTGACGGTTGTCAGCATTGCGCTTGGCTCCGTGACACTGCCGGACGAGGACGCCGAGATGATCAAGCAGGCACAGCGCACGGCGATGATGCGCGACCCGACTATGGCGGCGGCCACGCTCGTCGGCGCACAGTCGGACGCGATGAAAACGGCCGCGGGCAACTCTGCCGGTGCTATGAACGGCTTTATGGGCGTAAATATGGCTATGAATGCGGGCGGCATGAACGCACAGGCGCTGTACGGCATGGGTCAGCAGCAGGCGGCGCAGGCTGCGGACAGTTGGAAGTGCGCGTGCGGCACGGTGGTCAACGGCAATTTCTGCCCGAACTGCGGGGCAAAGAAGCCGGATAACGACGGCTGGACCTGCTCCTGCGGCAAAGTGAACAAGGGCAATTTCTGTGCAAACTGCGGCGCGAAAAAGCCGGAGGGCTTACCGAAGTACCGCTGTGACAAGTGCGGCTGGGAGCCGGAAGACCCCGCGCACCCGCCGAAGTTCTGCCCGCAGTGCGGCGACCCGTTTGATGAAAATGACCGTGCCTAAAGGTTGCGACCTGCGTTGAACTGTGAGGAGATGAGAGCAAATGGCGGCAATTAAAGAATACAAATGTCCTTGCTGCGGCGGCGCTGTGGAATTTGACAGTAAAATTCAGAAGATAAAGTGCCCGTACTGCGACACGGAGTTTGACACCGAAGCGTTTACCGCGCACGAGGAAGAAGTTCAAAACGCAAAGCCCGACGAAATGGACTGGGAGACCACGGCCGGCGGCGCGTGGGAGCAGGGCGAAGAAAGCACACTGCGCAGTTACGTGTGCAACTCCTGCGGCGGAGAGATCGTCTGTGATGAAAACACGGCGGCGACCTCCTGCCCGTACTGCGGCAACCCGGTCGTGATGATGGGGCAGGTGAGCGGCGCTTTGAAGCCCGATTACGTGATTCCGTTCAAGATCGACAAAAAGGCGGCAAAGGAAGCCTTGCAGCGGCATTATAAGGGCAAAAAGCTGCTGCCGAAGATTTTCAAAAAAGAGAACCATATCGATGAGATCAAGGGCGTTTACGTGCCGTTTTGGTTGTTTGATGCCGATGCCGATGCGGATATTCGCTATAAAGCGACGCGTGTGCGCACCTGGAGCGACAGCGATTACGATTACACGGAAACAAGCTACTACTCGATAGGCCGCAGCGGTGATATTGGCTTTGACCGCGTGCCGGTGGATGGTTCCTCCAAGATGCCGGACGATTTGATGGAATCCATTGAGCCGTTCAAGTTTGAGGACGCGGTGGATTTTAAAACGGCGTATCTCGCGGGCTACCTTGCGGACAAGTACGATGTGACGGCCGAGCAGAGCATCGACCGCGCCAACGAGCGCATCAAGCGCTCCACGGAAGACGCATTCGCTTCTACGGTGAAGGGGTATCACTCCGTCACGACGGAGAATTCCTCTATTCGTCTGCACAACGGCAAGGCAAAGTACGCGCTTTACCCCGTGTGGCTTTTGAACACGACGTGGAAGGGCAAAAAGTACCTCTTTGCGATGAACGGGCAGACCGGCAAATTCGTCGGCGACCTGCCGGTGGATAACGGGCTGTACTTTAAGTGGCTTGGCGGGCTTACGGCAGGCTTCGGCGTGATTGCGCTGATTGCCTATTTCCTGTTCTGGCTGTTCTAAGGGGGTGCGGAGAATGAATAAAAAGCTTTTATCGGTATTTTTCGCCGTTCTTTTATGTGTAGTTGTGTCTGTTTCGGCGTTTGCCGATACGGCGGAGGACTACACGCCGCACCTGATCGACAACGCGGACCTTTTGACGGGCGAGGAAGAAAGTAATCTGCTCGCGAAGCTTGATGAGATCAGCGACCAGCTGAGCGTGGACGTTGCCGTTGTGACGGAAGACTCCATCGGCGACAAGACACCGCGTGAATATGCGGACGATTTTTACGATTATAATTCGTATAAGTATAACCCGGACGGCGTTCTGCTGCTCATCAGCATGGAAGAGCGCGACTGGTACATAACGACGACGGGCAGCGCCATTACGGCCATTACGGATGCGCGGCGCGGCAATATGGAGGATGCGTTTTTGAGCGACCTCAGCGGCGGCTACTATTATGACGCGTTTTCAACGTATGCCGATATGTGCGACAACTACATCTCGGGCGTGCAGAGCGGTTATTACGAGGAAGGTGAGGCGTACGAGGAGAGCACCGTGGGGAATTTCCCGTGGGGCCCGGCGATTTTGGTTTCGCTTGCTATCGGCCTCGTCGCGGCGCTTGTTGTGACGGGCTTTATGCGCGGGCAGCTCAAAAGCGTGCGCCGTAAGGCGGCAGCGTCGGATTATGTGCGCCCCGGCAGCATGAACGTGGCGTATGCAAACGACGTGTTCCTCTACTCGCACGTGAACCGCACGGCAAAGCCGAAGGACAACGATTCTTCCGGCGGCTCCGCAACGCACACGTCGTCCTCCGGCACGACCCACGGCGGTGGCGGCGGAAAGTTCTGATTTTGCCGGCAAGACGGTGATTCCGTTTGCGACCTGCGGCAGCGGTATGGGCTAATGCGTTTTAAGCCATAGCTAAACCGTATAAATTCATAGAAATTAAATCCGCATTTCCGCAAACATCGGGAATGCGGATTTTTAATTCTTGTTGTGAATAATAACGTAAAATTTAAGAAAGAAGAAAGGAAAATAGGTTGATTTTTGGCTGAACTTCGTATATGATTAAAATAGAAACAGTATATACGGTACGTTCTGTACGGCGTATACATATAGTAATAGGAGGCCCTATATGAAAAAACGTATATTAGGCATCGCTTTGGCAATCTGCATGATGGTTTTCTGCGTGCCGATGGGCGTGTTTGCGGAAAGCGCGGCGGACGTTTGGGACGGCTCGGCAGACACAAGTTGGTATACGAGTGCTCCTGACGCTTCGGAATACCATATTTCAACGGCAGAACAGCTTGCAGGTTTGGCACAGCTTGTAAATGCAGACCCCGGAACCACAAATTTTGCAGGGAAAACTTTCTATTTGGATAATGACCTTGATTTATCCGGGCATGAATGGATTTCGATTGGTACTGTCCTCGGCGGGAATCACCCTGAATACAGTTTTTGCGGCGTGTTTGATGGACAGGGCCATGTAATCTCAAATCTCTACTCTCATGAGTCAGACATTGAGGGCGCGGATGAGTCCCATAATTTACTTAGAAACGCTCTGTTCGGCAGTGTTTACAACGGCGAAGTTAAAAACCTTGGTGTTGCAGACGCTGAAATCTGGATTGATCCTAAAGATGACAGCGCCGCAGGTAAAGGTATTTTAGTTGACTGGATGGGTAAGTCCAAAATCACGAACTGCTGGACATCCGGCAGCATTTACAGCGGTACCAAAATTGAAAAGAATATTGGCGGTATCGTTGGTGTTACCATGCAGGGCTGCACCATTTCCGGTTGCTATTCAACAGCAACACTTACAGGTAATTTCACAAATTCCGAGGGATATTATACAGAACCGAACCCGGCTGATTGGCCGTGCGATACCATTGGCGGTATTGTTGGCGCAAGATTTGACGGCAATTTAACGGTTACGGATTGTTGGTTTGATGGTAAGATTGTTGTCAACTCCCTTCAGGCCGCTGTTGGCGGAATCGTTGGGTATACGGATGACCAATTGGGCTCGGGAACAGTCAATAACTGTATGGTTACGACGACCGACATGGGCGTAGATAAAGATGGAAATACTTGTTGGGTAGCTTATGCCCTCAGCGGCACAGTAGAAAATTGCTATTGGCCGAATGACACGAAATATGGCCCGTCTCCGCTTGCGTCTGGAGAAGGTACTGCCGTCACAGACTTTACCTCCGCAGATGTCCTTGCTGGCTTGAAAAACAATGCCGGTGCGGGCGTTGAGTGGGTAGCAGGTATCAATCATCCGACATTCAGTTGGGATAGCCGAAATATCCCGGCGGATTATACGGCGGTGAATGGTGCAATCGCGTCTGCCGAAGCAATCGATGGAAGCCTTTACGCAAATTACGGTGATGTAGAAGCTGCAATCAATAATGTTGACCGCTCGAAGAACAAAATGCAGCAGGCTGATGTAGACGCAATGGCGCAGGCTATTGAAAATGCCATCACCGCGTTACAGTACAAAGATGCCGACTACACGAAAGTGGACGAGGCCATTGCGAAAGCAAATGCGCTGAATAAAGATGCGTATACAAACTTCACCGCAGTGGAAACGGCGATTAACGCAGTTGTGCGCGACAAGAACATAACGGAACAAGACAAGGTAGACGCAATGGCGAAGGCCATTGAAGATGCTATGGCCGCGTTGGTGAAAAAGCCCACAGAGGCTCCGACCGAAACGCCTACGGCTGCACCTTCTACAAGCCCGACGGAGGCTCCGACCGCGACACCGACGGTAAAACCGACGGCTACGCCTTCTGCGAGACCGACGGCGGCTCCGACCGCGACGCCTACGGTAAAACCGACGGCTACGCCTTCTGCAAGTCCGACGGCGGCTCCGACCGCGACGCCTACGGCAAAACCGACGGCTACGCCGACTCCGGCGCCGAAGGCAGACCCCAATAACCCGAAGACAGGCAGCAGCAATTTGCCGGTCGTTTTCGGCAGCGCGGCGCTCGTGCTGAGCGGAGGCGCGCTTGCAGCGGTGCTCATCTATAAAAAGAAGAGACACGAAAAGTAAAGTGAAAACCTAAAAGTAATGAACCCCCGCCCCGGAAATCGGCTTTGTGCCGGCACCCGGGGCGGGGGTTTTACATTCTTATTCAAAAAATATTTACGATTTACACGACACCGTGGTTGACACCCGTCCGGACCCGTGCTAAAATAAAATACGAATTCGTATTTTAGCGGGGTGGAGCGAAATGGAACGATATGCGTTTTTCCGGCAGCTTGGCAAGGCGGTGTACGGCATAGACGCAGCTTACGATGTGTTCTCGAAAAGTGCGCAGATCAAACCGAATATGCTGTGGCTGCTTTCGGCGCTGAACGACGGCGAGGGGCACACGCAAAAGCAGATCTGCTGGGACTGGGGATTCCCGAAAACGACGGTGAACACGCTGATCAAAGAGCTGGAAAAGGGCGGCTTTGTGGTGCAGAGCCCCATCCCCGGCGAGCGCAGGGAGCTTTCCGTAACGCTGACAGAAGCGGGCAGAGACTACGCAAATGAGGTTTTAAAGCCCGTGTATGAGGCAGAGGAACGGCTTTTTCGGCTGTATTTTAAAGATAAAGACCCGGAATTTGTACAGGAGCTGTTCCGGTTTTCCGGCGTGATGCACCGCTATTTTACAACAGGGGAATTTGAAGAAACGGGGAGCGAGATATGAAAAAAATAAGCTGGCATGAACTGAAGCCGCAGGTGAAGGAAGTTTGGGTACTGAGCCTGCCGGCTATTTTAACGCAGATCACAACCATCGTGATGCAGTATATCGATTCCGCCATGGTGGGTTCGCTCGGCGCGAACGCTTCGGCGGCGATCGGTCTGGTATCCACGAGCACATGGCTGCTGGGCGGCATTACATACGCCGTTTCGGCAGGCTTTTCCGTGCAGGTGGCGCATAACATCGGCGCGGGACGTGATGCGGAAGCGAGAAGCGTGGTGCGTCACGGCCTGTGCACGGCGCTGTGCGTAGCAGGGATTTTGTGCGCGTTGGGGCTTTCCATCCACAGTATGCTGCCGACGTGGCTCGGCGGCGACCCGGCTATTCGTTACGATGCCTCGAAATACTTCATGGTGTACGCGCTGATGATCCCGTTCTCGCAGATCAACTCGCTGAACTCGTCGTTCTTGCAGTGCAGCGGCGATATGCTGACGCCGAGCATTTTAAACGCCGCCATGTGTTTACTCGATGTGGTGTTCAATACCATTTTCATTCCGCATTTCGGCGTGATGGGTGCGGGAATCGGCACGGCGAGTGCGTGTGCGGTCGTCAGCCTGACGATGGCGTGGCGCTGCCTGTTGTGCAACCCGCATTTGCGGCTCAACCGCAAAGAGACCGAAAAGCACGGCTTTGACCCGGAAATTCTCAAAAAAGCTTTGAAGATCGGTCTGCCGGTCGGCGTGCAGGAGATCGCCATGTGCAGCGCGCAGGTCGTCGCGACCATGATCATTGCGCCGCTCGGTGCAGTCTCCATCGCGGCAAACTCCTTCGCCGTGACGGCAGAGAGCTTGTGCTACATGCCGGGCTACGGTATCGGCTCGGCGGCGACAACGCTCGTCGGGCGCAACATCGGCGCGGGAAAGACCGACCTTGCCAAGCGCTACGGCAACATCTGTATCGTGATGGGCGCGGGCTTTATGGCGATAACGGGACTTTTGATGATGTTCCTATGCCCGTTTGTATTCAGCGTTTTGACGCCCGATCTCTCCGTCCGCGCGCTTGCGGCGCAGGCGTTGCGCATCGGGTTGCTGGCTGAACCGCTGTACGGCGTTTCCATCGTTGCGGCGGGCGCACTGCGCGGCACCGGCGATACCTTCGTGCCGAGTATGATGAACCTCGGCAGTATTTGGGTGGTACGCATCGGGCTTGCCCTGTTGCTCGTCGGCAATTTCGGTCTGCCGGGCATGTGGACGGCCATGGCGACGGAGCTTTGCGTGCGCGGCCTTTTGATGCTGTACCGTCAGAAAACAACAAAGTATTATAAAAAATATAATAAAACAACTGAAACGAGCGAGCCTGAGCTGTTAGAAGCTGCGGAAGGCTGAAAAGCGCTGCGAAAGGACGCTCAATACGGAAAATACGGAGCATGCGGTAACGGCGCCGCACAGGGTAAATTATCTCTGTGCGGCGCCGTTTTGCTTGTGATTCAAATTTTAAAGCTGTGGGTAGATCTCCTCAAAGACGGCGCGCAGCAGTGCACCGGCATCGCGGCTTTCGGCGGTGACGGTGACAACGGCGTTTTTGTCACGCATCAAAATGACGAACTGGCCGTATTTGCCGTCGGCGCGGAAGGAACCCTCGGGGCCTGCCCAGAAGAGGTAGCCATAGCCCTCGCTGCCGTTTTCGACCTGTTTTGAGGTCGCTTCTTTGACCCACTCGGCGGGGATGAGCTGCTTGCCGTTCCATTCGCCGTTTTGCAACAATAACTGACCGAACAGGTGCAGTTCGTCGATGGTGAGGAACAGGCCGCCTGCACCGAAGGTCTGACCGTTCGGGTCATTTTCCCATGTGGGCAGCTGAATGCCCATCGGCGCGAACATGCGCGGCATCAGGTAATGGACAAGGTCGCAGCCCGCGCGGCGCTGCACGAGAATGCCGGCAAGGTACGGGCCGACGTTGTTGTACACGAATTTTTCGCCCGGCGCGTACACGAACGGCTGACGAAGCGCAAGGCGCACCCAGTTGCGGTCTTCATAGTACGGGCGTTCGCCGCCCATTAAAAAGCTCTTTTCCTGTCCGAGACACATGGTGAGCAAATCGCGCACCGTGGCGGCCTTTAAGTTGTCGGAAACGATTTCGGGCAGGTCATCCTTGAATGCGTCCGTGAGCTTTTCGTCGATGGAGAGCAGGCCCTCTTTTTGCGCAATGCCGACTGCCATAGAAGTAAAGCTTTTGCTTGCGGAATACACATTGCGGCGGCAGGCATCGTCCCACAGCTTGCGGGCCAACTGCGTGCCGTTTTGCGAGACCACAACGCCGAGTGCGCGAAGCGGCACTGCACGGCTTTCAAATTCGGTAAGATCGATCATAGTAAACGCCTCCTAAATGAAATCGAGTTGGTGTAAAGGGAACGAATAAAGTCTTTGGTCAAACAATACCACAATAAAAATGCCGATGCAAGTATTTTTGGCTAAAATAAGATTTTCGGAGAAAATTTGAAGTTTTTTTAAAAAAGGGGTTGACATATTGCACTTTTGAGCTTATAATGATGAAGCTGTTTGAGAAATGCGCTTGTAGCTCAGCTGGATAGAGTGACTGGCTACGAACCAGTAGGTCAGGGGTTCGAGTCCCTTCAAGCGCGCCAAGGAATCCACAAAGATTTCGGTCTTTGTGGATTTTTTCTGTTTTAAGATAGATTTTATCGGTTAAAAGATTTATAAAGCTGAATGTATTTGGTCGATTCAACAAATTACTTTTGTCTTCCGACCTTGTGCGAAAGAAATACGCATTTTTACTTGCTACATCTTGCATATGTGTGTATAATAAAAAATATTATTCTGCGTTTTTCGACTTTGCCTGAAAGAAAAGTGAAAAACACATCAAATTTGAGAAACGAAAGTTGGAAGATCATGTTAGAGATCATAGCTGCCGTAAACAAAGCGGTGAACGATTTTATCTGGGGTGTTCCGGCCATGGTCTGCATCATCGGCGTAGGCTTGCTTTTAAGCTTCCGCACGCGCTTTTTGCAGATCCGCAAATTCCCCTATGCCATGCGCACCACGGCAGGGCGCATGTTCCGCAAAAAAGATGCTTCGGACGGTTCCATGACGCCGTTTCAGGCTGTATGCACGGCGCTGGCCGGCACAGTGGGCACGGGCAACATTGCCGGTGTGGCGGGCGCTATTGCGATAGGCGGTCCGGGCGCGGTATTCTGGATGTGGTGTTCCGCACTGCTCGGTATGTGCACAAAGTTTGCGGAAGTTACGTTGGCGGTGCATTTTCGTGAGCGCAGCAAGACCGGCGAGTGGGTCGGCGGGCCGATGTATTATATTAAAAACGGCCTCGGTAGGCACTGGCAATTTTTGGCGGTGCTGTATTCGCTGTTCGGCGCGCTGACGGTGTTTGGTACCGGAAACGCTACGCAGGTGAACACCATTGTAACCGCTATCGATACGGCGCTGACGCAGTACAATGTGATCGGCACGGACCACATTCCCACGGTGAACCTTGTCATCGGCATTTTATGCGCAATGCTCGTTGCCATGGTGCTGCTGGGCGGCATCAAGCGCATCGGCAGTGTGAGCGAAAAGCTCGTGCCGTTTATGGCGCTTTTGTATGTGCTTTTGGGGCTTGGCGTGGTTGTCCTGAACATTACGCGTCTGCCGGAGGTACTGGCATCGATCGTTGTTGGCGCGTTTAACCCGAAGGCTTTCACGGGCGGTGCCATCGGCAGTCTGTTCATCAGCATGCAGCGCGGCGTTTCCCGCGGTATTTTCTCCAATGAGGCCGGCCTCGGCACGGGTTCTATCGCGCATGCCTGCGCCGATACGAAAAAGCCTGTAAAACAGGGTGTGTTTGGCATTTTTGAGGTGTTTGTCGATACCATTGTCATCTGCACATTGACGGCGCTTGTCATTTTGTGCAGCGGCACGGCGGTGAATTACGGCACTATGGCGGGCGCAGACCTGACGATTTCCGGCTTTACGACGACCTACGGCAGTTGGGCTTCCATTTTCTCTGCGGTCGCGCTGTGCTGCTTCGCGTTCTCGACCATCATCGGCTGGGGCCTTTACGGCTCGCGTTTTGTGGAATTTCTGTTCCGCACCAGTAAGGCTGTGCGTCCGTTCCTCGTCATTTATTCGTTCGTCGCAATCCTCGGCGCAACCGTCAACCTTGACCTGCTGTGGAACATCGCCGATACCTTTAACGGCCTGATGAGTATTCCGAATCTTATCGCGTTGTTATTGCTTTCCGGCACGGTGGTGAAGCTTACAAAGGAATTTTTTGCGAAAGAAGACGGGCGTAAGCTCAAGAAATAACAGAAAAATAACAGATAGTATGCGGAAAATCGCCGGGGCAAGTGCGCTCCGGCGATTTTTTGTATGTGAAAATGTCGTAGAATCGCCCGTGCCATTTGGTGGGTTTGTTAGAAAATTGCAAAATATGGCAGAAATTGCCGAAAAACTATTTAAATGTTCAACGGATTACGATATACTCTTGTCAAGAAGTTCGTTCGGCGCAGAGAGGGGACGAAAACATGAAAAAACGGCGATATTTTGCGGGTGCTGCGGCAATTCTCTTTTTACTTTTGCTTTGCGGATTTGCCCCGCAGAGCATCACGGAAGACAAGGATGCGCAGGTTTTACTGTATGAAACTTATGGTGAAAGCGAGATACTGGTCTACACCGGTCGTACGACGGTGCTGTATCGCCCGGACGGTCGTTCCGCCGAAGCACCGTTTAACGGGCAATATGCCGTTTTGCATGGCGATACCGTGACGGTTTTCGCCGAAACGGAGGAGTTCCTTGCCGTGGAGCGTTTCAGTGCGGAAACATTGGAGGAAACAGACCTGTTCGCTTTGCCTGTGACGAGCGGCCTGCGCTTTGCGGAAAGCGACAGCGCGGGCAGGCTTTATGCTGTTACCTACGGCGCGCCGAGCACATTGCAAGTGTTTGACGCGGCGGGTGAGCCCCTAACGGAATTCATATTTGAAGACAAAATATTCGGCATACAGACGGTGGATAGTACGCTTTATGTGCTGCTTTCGGAAAGTGCCGTGCAGATTTCGCTTGCGGGAAATGTGCCGACACTTTCCGGCACGGCGTTTACCTATGCACCGGCTGCGCGGCCGTATAAGCTGCTTGGCAGCGACGTGTACGTCAACATGCAGGGCGAAGTGCGCCTGTTTTCCGGAGAAGAGTGGGCGGAAGACACGATCGTGACGGAGGCCGTTTTGAGCGGCGACATGCTCTACTGGCTTTCGGACACCTCGGAGGTCTCGCGCGTGCGCCGCGGCGACAAGGCGGAGTTCTTCACGCTTTCCGGCGAAGCGGCTGCACTCACCGCAAATGCAGCGATCATCTGGCAAAACGGCGCACTGTGCAGAGAGGCGTTCGGTACATTTGTGCAGCCTACGCCCACACCTTCGCCCATCCCGACACCTACGCCGGAGCCGACCGCGACCCCAAAGCCCTCTAAAACGCCGAAGCCGACGGCTACACCGAAACCGACCGCCACGCCGGATCCGGATGTCACGGCGAAGTTGCGTGTTTCCGGCCATATTTTGTACGCAGAACCGGGTGTTACGGCAGCAAAGCTACGGGCAGCGTTCCCACAGGCGGAAGTGGAAGTGTACACGTCATCCTCCGCAGCGGCCTCCGGCAGGCTGAAAACCGGCATGAGCGTGCTGATCAACGATGAGCTGTATACGGTCATTGTGCCCGGCGACATCAACGCTTCCGGCACCGTGAATACAGCCGATATGCGCCTTTTGCAGCGTGTGCTCGTCGGGGAGACGGAACTGACCGACACAGCCGCGCTTGCCGCCGACTTAAATGAAAACGGCAGGCCCGATGCCGCAGACCTTGTTCTGCTCGACGCCAAAATGCAGCGGGACTAAACCGCATAAAATGGGTAGCACAGGGTAGGTTTTGTTGTGGGGGTGAATCCAATTGCAAAGCAGTACTTTAAAAAAGATTGAAATCGCGCTTGTTACGGTCTGTGCTCTAATCGTTTCGGGGATTGTGCTTCTCTTTGTAGTTGCGTTTACAGCCTTTGCCTCGTACGATGATTTTAGGATCAAATCGTGGGAGTCGGCGCAGGGCAGCCCGTGCGTTGGGCAGGTGTTTAAACGCTTGCTGGAAACAGAAACGGAATCGGTGTCGCTCAACAACGTTTTGGAAGAAGGCGCATATGAGCAGGCTTTGGCGATTTACGACAATAGAATTTATCTGGTTTGGCGTCATTGGGCACAAGGCCAAGAGACATACCTTTTGATCTCTTCGGATTTATCCAGGGAAGACAGCCGTGTTTTGTATATGACCGATGCGGACGTGTTTGAAAAGGCGTGTGCCAATAAAGAAAGAATTTGGTGGACGGAAAATGACGAAAACGTGCAGTACGATTTTAAAAGCGGAAACATTAAAAGGACGAACGACACCACGGAGACAGACAAAAGCGGGCTAATAGAAGACGGCCTCGTGCAGATTGATCACGAAGACAACGCGCTG
>OLOM01000591.1_pt1 | contig 27440 bp, 6 predicted proteins | sample 1672531 | NCBI WGS metagenome assembly OLOM01 (sample SAMEA3136696, study PRJEB25190) | human gut metagenome | reverse complement strand
AATTCATGGCTGAAAGTATAGAGGGAAGTTTTAGCTTTAATATACTTGATAATCAAAACAATTTGTATCTTGTAAAAGGCGATAGCCCAATATCACTTATTCATTTTAAAGAAAAGGGCGTGTATGTGTTCGCATCAACAAAACAGATACTTTGGAAAGCATTGGTTGATTCGGAATTGTTTCAAGATTTGGAGAACGGCAAGTATGAACATATCGTTCTTAATGAGGGCGATATTTTGAAAATCAAGAGCAACGGCAAACGTGAAAGAGGTCATTTTAATTATACCGAATCATACGGTAGACACTGGTACGATTACGGTTGCGATTGCTATATTGATACGGGATATGATGATTATTATGCGGAAGAGTATCTCGAAGATATAAAGACAGTTGCCGCAATGTACGGCGAGGATCCGGAAGTGATACAGGAATTGTATAATGACGGATACACACTTGAAGAATTAGAAGAAATGATTTACACTTGATACTAAAACAGTGCCGTTAGGGTGGGTAAAACTAAACTAACGGCACTGTTTTTTTGTGTCAATAGGGCATTGCGGTATACATAGCTATAAAATAAGAAGTAGAGAGTGGTTTATTCTGAAAAAATAAACTGTGTATTTTGAAATCAAGGATATAATGTTTAATGTAGCTTGATTATGCATATATATGTATTGATGCAGAAACCTTATTTTTTGCCGTTATTCGTATAATTTTAGCCGTGCCGCAAACATCCGCAGTTCGCCCCTCATCGACGGAATACTTTCAACCGGCGTTAAGATGCGTATTTCCATACTTACTCCGTTAAACCAATTGCAGTATGCAATATTATCTTTAACTCTAGGGATATTGTTTTTGTAAAAAAACATACAAAACTATCAATATACAAACTTGTTAATAAAAACAGAAAAGTATATACTTAATATAAACAAGTTGTATGGGATTTATAAAGGAGAGGACATATGAAAAGGATTTTCAGCACGGTGGTTGCGTTGAGTATGGTTATTTTAACAAGTGTGCATACTTTGGCCGAAGAAAACAATATAAACAGAACTGCAATAGACGAGGCAAAACAGTATCTTTCGGGTGATGTTACAATATCCTCTGGAAATATGTCAAGCTATACAGCTGCAGACGGAACGGAAGTAATGCTTGAATGGGATAATATTTATGACTGTACTATTAAAGACGAAAAGGGAATGTATCGTAACGATACATATTTAAAAAGTGACGGAAAAATAACACGTCCGAAGTGGTTTGAGGGAACAAAAAAACTCAAAGGTGATGCTAAATTAACAGCCGGCAGTGAAACGGACGAAGTTTCAGATGTACATTTAACATTACAACCGCCATCTGCGCCTAATTTTCAAAATGTTTATGATTACCTTACAGATTATATTGATATAGGTAATACCGACAGCGAAATGACGGTGGTTGGCACTAATCGCATAAACCGTCTTGAAGTTGTTCGTGATAACGGAATTCAGACAAAAAACGTTGAAGGCGTTGAACATACATACAGAACTCTCAATAAAAACGGTGCAATGGTTGTAACGATGAAGTGCGACAGTGAAAAGACAAATTATTTAACTGTAAAACTATGGGGAGATGATACCGGCGATACAATGCTTTGGGTATGTGAGCCGACAAGCGGTAATATGAATATCACAAATTCAAGTCAGCCGTCAAGGAACGGACTGGTTGACCGCAGAGATTGGGTTGAACTGAATTTTCTTAATGCTTCGCCACAGTATAACGGCGGATTTATCTATTCAACATATATGATACCTAAAATTTATACTGAGGGTAAAGATTATGTATCTCTCAGGATATATTCAACGGGCGGGAATGCAAATTACGGCAATATAACAATTAAGGAACAAACCGAGCCGAGCCGAGGCATATATGCGGCGTATATGACGCAAGATGCTGATTTTGACCCGTCGAAATTTGAAACGGTAACAGGAAAACATACTCCAACGGCTAAAAGTGATATGATACCATACTCCGAGCAGAAAGAGCTTGCACTAAAATATACAAAATCAGCAGTGGAAACATTCAAATCTTGGCAGATATACGGAATGGACAATTATCCGTCATATATGGAAGGAATGGTGACCAGGGGGACAAGCTGGAAGAACAAAGCTGCCGCTGATACGAATTGGAAAGATTGTTATTACAGCCGTATGATGACGCAGAACTTAACTCCGTTAAATATCAATGAAATATTTGCTTACGCATATAAAAATTCGGACGAATTAGGTTATACCGAAAATGAAAAAACGGAGCTTTTGGACAGAGTAGTAAAAGGAATTGACTTTCTTACCCGTGCACAAGGCGAAAACGGCGGTTTTTACAGTTCGGAATGGATAGGCGGACCGAACAGAAAGGTGTCTGAAAGTCAGCACTTGACGGGATTTGGGCTTCGCAGTGTGGCACAGGCAATGATAATGATATGCGATGATGTGGATTTTTACGAAGTAATTGATAGTGACGCAGACTGTAAAACAGATTTAACAAGACTTGAAGCATGGTCGCAAATGGCGGCAAAAGCAAGAGATTATCTTGTATCGCTTGACGGTGCAGGACACGCACCGAATCAAGATATGGTAAATATTGTAGCAGCACTCAGATTTGAAAAGGCTTTGCAGCTTATGGATAGTGATTTATCGTGGAAAACACAGGGGCAAGAAGATAATATTGAGAAATACCTTGATATAGCATTGGGATTCAGCATAAACAATGTATGTTCAAGTTATTGGGTATCGCCAAAAGGTCTTATATTGGAGAACTTCGGCTCAATTCAAGGCGGTTATTCGGGCGATTACGGAACGGAAGCTTTAGAAGAAATGTCACAGCTTACGGAGTTTGCAGAGGAAAATCTGCAATCTGACCGTGCAAAAAAATATATTGAGCGTATGAAAAACGCATATTCGGCAATAGATAATTTTATGTTTACGGCAAATGCAGAAATAGACGGAAATCCTACGCTATACGCAGAAGGCTTGACAGGAAACCGAAATGCGTATTATCCGGGTACAGAACGATATATTCTTGATGAATACAACGCAGTGGAAAAAGGTAATAAAACAGCTTTAAAGACATACGAACTTTTTTTTGAACATAACAAGCTATTGGTAAATGCCGAGAGTTATACTCCGTCAAACAGCCATTTTGAGGACAATGCACTGGCGGTAATTAAGATGTATATAAATTTTGACAAAATAATATCAAAAATTAATGAGGAAAATATCATCGATTATGATTATATTATGGATGATGACAGTCAGACGTCATATGCATGGGCAGACGAAATGGGCAGGAATGTTGTTATAAAGAATGGAGATGAGCGAATATACCTCGCACTGAATTGGCGAAATCCTCTTCATAGTCAGACTTATTATAATACGGCAGATAGCCAAAATCAGCAGAAAAGCGTGATGAATAATCTTGTGCGAGTTCATCATACGACAGATTTATATGATAAATATGGCTATGCTGAAATGAAAACAGAGGGGTGGAATGTCAAAACGGCAGAATCAAGCGATTGGCAGTTGTTTGAAAATCATTATGTTGATGCGTTTATGTATATGAATTACGGCGATTATGCTATAATTATGAACAGCAATAATCTTATGGGAAATGAGAATGACCTTGAGTATGATATTCCTATAGAAAAATTAGGACTTGACGGTGTATATGAAGAACTTATAAGCGGAGAATATTACTATTTCGGTGAGGCGATGGACGGTGCTGTAGACGGGAGCAAGACAAAGATACCATCTGCAACGACATTTGTTTTGAAGAAAATCAATCCTATGGGCTTAAAAGCAAAGGTGAAAACCGCTGACTATGCAGACGGATATGTAACTGTTCGAATGACAAAGGACGACGGATATAAAGATATTGTGCAGGTGTATGTCGCTGAATATGATAATGACGGCAAGCTTGCAGAAGTAAAATGCGAAACACGCAAAATTAACTCTGATGCCGAGATTAAATTCGGTTATAAAAAGAAAAATCCCGATAGTGCTGTTAAAATTATGATATGGGACGAAAATATGCAGCCGTATGAATGGGAATAGTGTTAAAGTTTGAATACAAAAATTAAATATCAAAGTTTAAATGTTCTATTGTTTATGTTATTATAAAGATAAGTTAAAATATTATTTTATGGGGAGAGGTGCAAAATGAAATTAAATTTTAAGAGAATTATATCATTTGTTGCTGCGGCGGCAATGGCGTTGAGCTCATTTTCAATGCTCACTGTTTCGGCAAAAAATGAAGAAACGGTAATAAGCCCGATAGTTCAGACTGCGAGTGTTGCAGCACAAGTAAGAGCAAGTGGCGTGAATGAAAATGGTGAATGGACCGGTATGAATTCAAGTAGCAGTAAAATTGTAGAAAGCGGAGATTTGGAATCTACGGCAAAATCAAACTTTGGAATATTCTATTATTTTGACAAAATAGAACTTCCGGAGGATGCTATAGTTACAAATGTAACAATTACCGCATATCAAGGTTCATCAAAATTCAGCGGAAAACCGTTTGTCATGCTTCACACGGAGAATCCTGCGGATAAAACTAAAATAGCAGATATATTCGAAGTTTCAAAAACAGCAGCTAATGTTGCTTTTAGCAGTAAATCAACAACAGAAGAAATCGCTGCCATTACGGTAGGTACAACGACTATGACAGAATTGACGGAGGATTCCGGTACAAAAACGGGAGAAAGAACAGAATCAGTTAAAATTACAGGCGATAATATAGCAAAATTTTTTAATGAAAATGATGCAAATTCATATTTTCTGTATAATAAGGACAGAACGGACGGAAACAGAAAATACAGTACAAAAGCAGAAATTACAGTGGAATATAAAAAAGCAGAAGCATCACTTACACATGGCGAAACAGTAACAAAATATGAAAAATTTGAGGATGCATACACAAGTGCCGAAGATGGAGATACAATAAAATTATTGAATGATGTCACCACATCTAAAGGTATGTATGTAAAAAATAAAAATATAACAATAAATGGAAACAATAAGGCGATTAATAACGGAAACTACTATATAGCTTTCGAAGGAAGTACAGAGCTCACTATAAAAAACCTTACAATAAACGGAAGTGGTAATCTTGAAATAAAAGAAAATACAACAATAAATGCAGATAATTTAACTATAAGTCATCTGCAAATAAACGGAAGCACAATAGAAAGCAAGGGTATATTAAAGAATTCGGCAGTTGATGCGCTGAAATGTTACGGTAAACTTACTCTTGAAAATACAACAGTAAAAAATATTACATTCCCTAATATAAGAGTAGGTTTTGCTGATGTGCCGAAAATCACTTCAAACAGCGATTTCCAATCTGAGAGTATAACAATAGAAAAAATAACATCAATCGGTGATGATTATACGTTGTTTGACGGTACATACACACCTGAAACTGTAACAATAGCTTCGGACTATGTCACTCTTTACAAATATGAAAACGGCTTAGTAAAAGCAATTCCGCAGACAACAACGGAGAATACACCCGAAATCGCTATTGACTATATTGCTGAAAAGCTTACAGGATTTATAGACGGCGGAAATTATACAATAAATGATGTGGCAGTTGTGCCTGAAAACGGCGAACTTGCAATAAATAGTTTGTGGTTGGGTACGACGCTTAAAATAGTCAAGAAAGGCGACAATTCAACAACAACTGACAGTGAAGCACAGTCACTGGCAATTCCGGTACGTCCTGCTGCTCCTGAAATAACAGGAGTTGATGAGGCAACTGTAAACGGAAATGACGGTAAAATCACAGGTGTGAACAATACAATGGAATATAAGTTGTCGTCGTCAGGTGAATGGACAGATGTAACAGGAACAGAAATTACAAACCTTGCACCGGGAGAATATCAAGTACGTTTAAAAGCGGTTACGGACGGTGACAATAAAGCATTTGCTGGCGAGGTAAAGGCTGTTACAATAAATGCACACGGACTTCAAGAGCCGATTGTAACAGTTCCTGCAATTTCAGATGTTACATATACGCCGAATATGAAATTGTCGGACATAGCTCTTACAAATCCGGACGGCAACACAGCGGGTGCTATTACATGGAAAGCACCGGATACAGCATTAAATGCAGGGGATAATCAAAAATTTGCGGCGGTATTTACACCGGACAATACAAATGATTATAAAATAAAAGATATAGAAATAGTAGTCAACATTAAGAAAGCAACACCTGATGTTTCATGGTCAGACAGTGAAATAACAGTTACATACACTGATGGTATGAAACTAAGTGATGTTACGCTTCCGATAGTAAGCGGAAACACATCAGGTACGCTTGCGTGGAATGAAGCGGATACTATATTAAATATAGGAACAGCAAGCTATGATGTTGTATTTACTCCGACAGATACAACTAATTATAATACAAAGACAGGCAGTATTTCTGTTAAAGTTGAAGAACAGGTAATACCGTCTTATAATATCAAGGTAGCTGATGAAATAAACGGAAAGCTTACCGTTTCTAAATCAGCAAAGGTTAATGAGCAGGTAACTGTTACTGTAAGCGATGCAAGTTATGTCGAAAACAGTCTGACGGTATGCTATACATCGGATAATAGCACGCGTGCAGTACCTGTCACATCAAACGGCAATCAGCTAACATTTACAATGCCTGCGGCTGATGTTACTTTAACAGCACTGTTTGATGCGGAAGATACAAAAACAATAATTGCATCAAATGATTATTGTTATAATGTGCAGGCGAAAACTGCAAATAAAGGACACTATATAAGAAATCAAAGCGACAGCGATGAGAAAAATCTTGCACTCGGCTTTGATCTTACAGGTGTTGATTTAACAAATAAAGTTGTAACACTAAGATTGACCAAAACGGGATATTCGGCATATACTTCAACGGTCGTAAATCTGATTCAATCTAATCCTTGGAACGGAGATAATTTCAACTATGATGCCGCAAGCAATGCTAATATAAACATTGTATCAAAAGAGCGTGGCAATAATGCTCAATACGCAGCTTGTGAGTTTGTGCTTAATACAAACAAGATTAATCTATCAGACAGCAAATTGTACATGAATGTGGAAAGAGCGGAACAGGCTGAAAAACAAGCGGGAAATGACTATTTTGCTATTCCGTCAGCAACTGTTGACAATGGCAAAAAAGCTGTTAATGCTTCATATCTTCCGCAGCTTATCATAAAAACGTTGCCTGAAAAGTATGCACCGGAATATGCACTTCAGACAGACACGCAGGATGATATGTTCCAGTATCATTTTGCAGGCGGAACAACAGAGTATAACAACGGTACATCAGAAACAGGCAAGACATATGATACATATTTATGGGTTCCGTCAAATACATCGCCTGGAGAACTTAAAGGTCTTGTAGCGGTAAAAATGAATTTGATTGAAGTACCGTTTGTGTACTCACAAATGCTAAGAAGCGAACTTGCAAAAAAGAATTTCGGTATATTGTTCCTTGTGTGTCAGAAAGATAAATATGGCTATAATAACACTTTAAATGGTTTCTATACAAAGGAAGATTATAACGGCAATGAACTGATAACAGACACAAGCAAGTTTACAACTGACAACAAAGATGCGGCACAGATTTTAGATGAGATTCTTGCAGGTATAGCAAAAATATCGGGTTATAGTGAAATAAAAGACACAACACCGATTATTACCATAGGTCACAGTGCGGCTTCCGGTTTTGGAAACAAGAGTGCAAATTGGAACATAAATCGTGTTATTGCACAAATTCATATGAAAAACGGTATGAGCGGTAACGAAGCAATGATTCCGGGTGTTCCGACTTTGCAGTATGCCGCACAGTACACAGAACATTCAAACGGTGCAGACCGTGACCGTTCCGTTCGTGACGCAAGATGGCATATTGAGCATGAACGCAGTGAAGGCGGCGAGTATCTTGTATCACATATAATTGAATGGGGCAGTGGTCATTATGATTGGTCGGATAATGCAACATATATGCTTACAAAGTACATAACAAAGGCGATTGAAGCACGCTTGCCGGCAGACTATGCTATAACAGGTCAACTTAATGATTTGACTAACACGGGATACTTAATGAAACCGTTTGAGAAGAATGGAACAAGCGAACAAGAAGCGGGTTATTACAGAGATTATTTGCAGGGCTGGTTGTCATCTGGACAGAATAACAGCAGTGCAAGCGAGGACGACAAGAAAGCTTCTTTCTGGTTCTTTGATGAAGAATTTGCAAACGAAGTAAATAAATTTACAAATTATGCAATTCCTGAGTCGCCTGATTCAAAGGCAACAGGTATTAGCGGAAGCACATCTTCGGAAATTGAGCCGTTTATGCTGATGAAAGATCCGTCAAAATCTACATGGAGCAACACTCCGGCTACAGCACCGACACTTATTTCTCCATTTACATCATTTGCGAGCAATCCGTTTTCAAGATACGGCAGCAACCGTTTCATAAACTATGAGAGAATGTCTTCGCCGGATGGAAATGCAAGTAATACTGCAAGTTTAGGAGGATATGATACTGTAACTGTTGACACATATTATATGAGCAAAATACCGTCAATAACAACAAAAAATACTGTTGCATACGACAATGCAGGTGATGAGGCTAAATATCCTATGAATACTAAAGCGGAATTTGTTCCTCTGATTGCACCTTATGAGATTGTAAGCTCAGAATTACTTGATATGGCGGGAATGACAAAGGATGAAAGCAATGCAGAAGCCGAAAATGTTGCGTCTGTAACACGCACGAAGTTGCGTTTCCATAATAACAGAGTTTATTTCAGATCGGGAAATCAGTATACACTTGAAGACGGTTATAATACGATGGATTCTTACGGATTTATTAAATCACCTGAAGTAAGAGATGAAAATGGCTTTGTAACTTCGTCGTTTAAGGCAACAAGTTCACAGATGAATATCCCGTATGTAAATAAGGGTACAGAACAGACGCTTACACTTAATAAGATTAGCGATATAAATATATACGGAATGACTGAAAATCCGTCGTTTGATGTAGAATACACATCAACAGACAGTGATTTACAGAAATATACGGATGTTTTTGTTGAATACGGTCCGGCAAAAGCAGTTAGAATAGTCGGAGATGATGGCTCATATTCTTGGAAGATAGAAATTTTACGAGATAAAATTCCTGAAAATGCAAAATTCCCGATTGAAGTGAATGTTGTCGCATCAAACCTTGGAAAGTGGGAAAAAACATACGGTGCTACAACTTCACAGTCGTTTAATATAATATCGCGTTCAGACGAAGAATTGCCGAAAATCACCGATGTGACAGTAACCCCGTCTGCAGATCTTGTATACAATGGAAACGAGCAGGTTTTGGCGACGTTAAGCGGCACTAAACAGGGAGATACCGTTTCGTACAAGATTGACGGCAATGCGACAGAAGAATTAAAGGGTACTGATGCGAAGGAATATAGTCTTGAAATCACAGTATCACGTGAAAATTACAAGGATTATGTATGGACCGGAACAGTAGAAATTAAAAAGGCACAAATTACGGGTGTTACCGTAACAGGCGGTAATGCTCAATATGACGGTAAATCTCATGATTTAATTACTGTATCAGGAATAACCGAGAATGATACCGTTACATACAAAGTAGACGACAAAAACAAAACTACGGAAAAACCGACATTTACCGATATTGGTACGCATAGCGTAAAAGTAACTGTTTCAAGAGGTGACAACTATGTTCCGTATGAGCAGAATGTTTCTGTAAGCATAAGTGCAGAACCGACTGTTACGGGAATTACTGTTACACCGTACAGTGGTATATATGATAAATCCGAACATGATGCACTTACTGTTGAGGGGTTGGAAAACAGTGATATTGTTACCTACATAATTGACGGCAAAGAAGTAAATGATATGCCGAAAATTACGAATGCAGGAAACTATCCGATAACTTTAAAGGTGTCAAGAGATGGTTATGCACCATATTCACAGATATACACTGCTGTTATTTCAAAGGCAAATGCTGAAATAACAGCCGAACTAAATCAGTCGGCGGAATATGACGGTAAGGTAAAGAATGTCTTGGCAAGTCTTAACCATGATGAAACCGAGCTTAAATATTCCATTACTAAAAATGGTGAGAGTGTTTCGGAAATAGTGGAAACAGGAGAGTATATAGTTGTTGTAAGTGCTGATGAGACAGATAACTATAATGCTCCGCAGGCTGTAACCGTAACATTTACAGTGACAGAACAGGAACAGCCAATTGTAAAGCCAGAAATAATCATCGGAGAAGATTATTCAAGCTCAGACACAAGTTCATCTGTTGATATAACTGTTAAAAATCCGAATGATGAAACAAATAACGGAGTCTTAATAGCAGCACTGTATTCAGAGGATGGCATATGTCTTAGTGTATCGTCAGTAAAGAATGGCAGAGCAAGCTTCAATTATGAGATGGACGAAGGAATGTTTATCAAAGCATTCATGTGGAAATCATTCACAGGCGAAGATGCTATGAAACCAATTCTGCCGTGTGTATCAAAAACAATCAGATTTTAAACTTCAAATGAGCGTATATATATACGCTCATTTTTTTGTGTGGATTATCAAATAAAAAAGTAAAAAATCACAGTTGAAATATTTTAAATAAAACCGTATAATTACAGTAAGATACTACATTATAAGATATATATTTAAAGATAAAATCGGAGGGCGTTATGTTTAAAAAGATTATCAGTATAGCTATGGTTTGTACAATGCTGGCTTCGTTTGTGCCGAATGTAACGGCATTGGAAAATGCGGTTGTATATGGATTTGAAAAGAAAGAAGAAAAATGGAATATTCAAGCCACAAACGGACGTATCGTAACAGGGTTTGACACTGAAATATTTCGTTCCGGAGAACAATCATACAAATTTGATGCGATAACGCTGACTGAGGGCGAAAATGAAATTTCAGCTATTTCAAAGACGTTTGATTCTGACTATAAAGATGCGTATAAGGTAGGTATATGGTATCTTTTAAGCGAAGATTATACTCGCCTTGATGCACAAAACGGCGGTGCGTTTTTCGAATATACTTTACTCGATAAAAACGGAATGGAAATCCCGGACAGTACATACAGCTATTATATATCAGCACCGTCATATGAAGATGATATATATTCACAGCATTGGAGCGGTAACGATTTTTACATAATCCCAACAAAGGATACAGCACAAATAAGAATTTCTATTGGAATTAAAGCGGCTACGGGACAGGTAAATTTCGATGATATTTCATTTGAAAAAATTGACAGAAAGAATGTGTTCTCAAATCCGATAACAACCAATCAAACTGTTATGCCGAATTCACGTGACAGTTATACTTACGGCTGGGAGGGCGATGAGGAAAATTGGTGGGGAACCAATATTTCTAAAAATGCAGTGGCTGAAATGGGTGTCACAAGTGAATATGCTCATTCGGGTAACTCGTGTTATATGTTTAAAGCCGATACATTGAATGTTACTGCTGAAAATAATCAGCAGATTATTAATAACAAGTATAACGGTTCATATTTCCGTGTAAAACCGGGAGTTTATGATGTAAGTTGGTGGTACAAGATAATCGGACCGTATAAGAGAGCATCAAACGCTTGGGGTATGTCGGTAAATATTATTGTTTACTCGGACGACGGCAAAACACAAACGGCTAATGTTTCAAAAACTTATCTCGATTCTGACGCCGATAAGGATTGGCAACAGAGCAGCTATTCCATAACGGTACCGGAAGGTTCAAGCCTTGTAAGAATAAATATCGGCTTGAGAGCCTCAACAGGCACATTTCTTATAGACGACCTAAGCGTTGCTCCATTGGTAACTGACCTTGTATCAGATCCCGATTTAGAAAATTATCATGGTATGATGCTGAAAAAACTCGATAATGACAGCGTGTATGTAAATATTAACACAAAAGAAGCCAAAAAGGACGATGTTTTGGATTATGTTGTTCTTGGAGATGAAGAAAGTGAAAAGGCACATAATGCCGATACAGGCAAAAGCGTGGTTGGTTACGGAGGATTGGGCGACACATACCGTCAAATTTATCCGGGTGATGATAAAATCTGGGTTACAATGAAAGTTGACCCCGACAAAATGAATTATATAACCGTTAAGCTTTGGGGAAGCGAATGCGAAAATAAGGAAATTCAAAACCTTATGATAAACGATGAATTCGGAACACTTCAAGCGAAATACGGAACCGTATGGCCGGTATGGGATAATATGTATGAGGAACCGGGACAAAGAGGCTCATATTTCTATGCAACTTACCGATTACCTATGGCAATGACGCATGGAAAGACGGAGGTGCGTTTTCAGGTTTATCACGGTGGCGATGCAAATGCATATTCCGCAAACGGCATGAACGCTGCAACCGAATATTCAAGGCAATTATATAAGCTTGTTACACATACGGATCCAAGTTATAAAAAAATGGCTGATGACAAGGACGGTGATACAAAGAGATATGATTTGGGTGCAATAAAAGTATCACCAAACGGATTGTCGCCGTATGACTATATAATTAATGAAATGAATGCGGGAATAGAGGATATTAAAAAAAGTCAGAATTACGGCAAGGAATGGGATGAAGCTGTTGCAGCAGGAAGATCACCGGCAGGAGCATATGGAGCGGTACTTGAAGGAACAAACTCAATGAGCCATGGTTCGTGGGAAAATTGGAAAAATGTTCACTATGTCAAGTGTATAGGTTCAAACAGCGAGAACCAAAAGGGAATACGTGCTATGGCAATGGCATATAACCGTGAATGGTCAAACTATTACCATGAACCGGAAATCATAGACCGTTGCGTTGCATGGCTTGATTATCAAGTGCGTTCTCAAGGTTCAAACGGCGGTTGGAATAACGAAACATACAAAACATGGATAGGCGGTCCGGATAGAATGGAAGCAAATGGCGGCATTAATGCAGGTGCCAGAGCTGTTGGAGAAGTATTCACGGAAATAGGAGATGCGATTATAGCAGCAGGGTATCTTGATGAATACATTGATGACGATTTGAATCCTGATACGCCGGAGGTAAAACGCAGAGATGCATATGCGAATATGTATGTTAAAGCTACGGACTATATGTTTAATGTTGTTCAGCGTAAACCTGCAGTAAATCAAGAACTTTTCAATGTTGTTTCGGGTGTTGCATTCCAGAGAGCGTTAAAAATGATTGCTCCGTCACAGTGTATAAGCGATTCAGACCTTAAACAGAGAATGTATGAGGCAACAGGTATTATGAGAACACCAAGACAGTCAATATTGATTTCTCCAAAAGGCTTGTCAATGGAAACAATAGGTCACTTTGACGGTGCTTATGACGGAAATTACGGCCCTCACGGTGCGGCAATGGTTGCGGATTTGGCACTCATAACAAAAGACCCTGAACTCATAAAAAAAGCAGTAAATGCTTCACACGCTATGAATTATTTCGCTGATACAGTTGTAAATCATAAAGGATATAACGCAATAAGGCGTGAATTTAATATAAATACCCGAAACTACAAGGGACCTGGACGAATTGAATATGCGGCATGGAATAACTTTATAGCAGCCGGATTCGGTTCAAAGGACTCTGTGCGTTCAATGGAACTGTTTATTGAATACGGTGAACTGTATTTAAGCTCGCTTGTATCAGACAGAAGACTACTCTATTATATGATATTGAATTTTGATGCTATGGGCGATGATATAAAAAAAGCATCTGAGGGTTATAAAACCTATGCGGATATAAAGGATATTCCTCAGGAAGCGGCTATAGTAACACTTGCATGGAAAAATATCATAGAGGGTGTAAACGACACAAATTTTGCACCGGATGATAAGATAGATGAAAAAACATTTAAAAGATGGCTTCAAAATGCTTTTGGAAACGATACTGAAATCAAGTACAACAGTGTAATGTCAAGAGCACAGGCAGCATATGAGATTTATTACAGACTTCTTGACAATGGAGTGTATATTACAAAGTTTGATTTGGGTTCGGGTATATATATGCCTAATGAACCATGGAACAAGGACGAAAACGGAAATCAGAAGGAATATGTGTTCTCAGATGAGATTTCTCAGTCGCTATCATTACAACATAAGGGTGAATTTGTAAGAATGACGTTAAATTGGCGCAGCACGATGAACGGATTTTATTATGCAGATAATCACCGTGAACATGCGATTTATTCGCAGGTGTTCCGTTGGCATGAAATGAATGACAAGTGGAGTGCTCACGGAAACGGATATATGGCATCGCCACTGGGACTGAGACGCATAAATATAGCAAAGTACGGAAATTACATTATCATCATGAACTGTTCTGACGAGGATAAAGCGGTAAACGTGGAGCTTGAAGCTGATGTTTCAAAGATACATGATCTTGTGACTGATACGATGATGGATGTAAACAACTCAATTACAATGCCTGCACTATCAACAATAGTGTTGGATTTGAGAGAAACGAATTGATTTGAGAGAAAGGAGGAATGATTGTGAAATTAAGAAAATTAGTGGCTATACTCATGGTCCTTTCGATTCTTATGTCAATGCCTGTGCTGAATACTTTTGCGGCGGACAGTTTCAGAACTGAAACTGTTTCTGATGATGGAAGTGAAATAGATACCGACAGTGAAGAAAACTCAGAAGCTACACCCGAGCCGTCGGCAACACCTGAGCCTAATGCTTCGAAAACAGAAGGGACCGAAAGCACAGAAAACGATGAAGAAAATTCTGATGCTCCTTCCGGAGCAAGTAATCTTCCGGGTGCAGTCGGCGGAATGGGATTTACAAGCTCAAAATTTATAGATTGCAGAGGACACTGGGCGGAGAAAATAATCACAGAGTGTACTGAAAAGAAATATCTTGACGGTTATAGCGATGGAACGTTTAAACCTGATAATCCCGTAAGTGCAGCGGAATTTGCAAAGATTTACAGTGCATGGAAAGGTAATTTTTATCAGATTTCAAATGGCTATTGGGCAACACCGTATATACGACTGATGCTGGATTACGGAATATTTGAAAATGGTGATTATTCCGATTATAGTGAAGAAATGACGCGTGAAAAGGTTGCCAAAGCTATAATAAACAGCTTGTCCGGCGAATATTTTCCTGACAATCTTGATAAATATTGTGAGTTAATCCCTGATTATGAAAATATAGATGAAAAATTTCGTGATTATGCGGTACAAGCATATATAACGGGTATTATATCGGGATATGAGGACGGTTCGTTCAGACCTAAAGGATATGTTACCCGTGCGGAAATTTTAAGTATCATAGATCGTGCAATACATATGGATAAGCGTGTTATCCCTGAAAGCGTTAAAAATGCAAGCGGAGGTGAAGCACAGTCAAATACATACTACAGTGCGGCGGTACAGGTAAGAAAATCCTCAAAAGAAAACAGTATGAATTACAGACTGCTTTCAAGCAACTCTCAGTATATGACTGAAGATGATGCTAAATCGGGCTTACGAATGTCAGAGGAACTTCAAGGTGCACAAGGATTTGCATTTTTAATGAGATTTGACCTTTCGGATATATTAAAACGCGAAGATGATTTAGAATCGGTAAGTCTTACGTTGAACAGAGCGAGTGGCGGCGATATGGATATGGGATTGTTTATGTATGATACGCCGATAAGCAATACTGACTGGAATAAGAGCGAGTATTGTAGGGTGGCAAATGATGCGGCGGTCGCAGGCGCGGATAAAACAGGCTATAACACTGTTGTCGACAATATATCAGCAATATTACCTACATGGGGTAATATTGACGAAGCTGTGCCGGACGAACAGAAGACGCAGCCGTTTGCAAAAGCGCAATGCGTAAATGACAAATATGTGTTTGAACTTGATATAAATGAACTAAAAAAGAATGCTGATGAAAACAATATTATTGAATTTTTCGCAACTACCGTAAATTACGATAGATATGGACTTGAAAAAGACAATAAACCAAAGTGCTTTGTTGCGGGTAAAGATGCACCTAGCCTTTACTGTACATATAATACAGGCGAGGAAATACCGTCAACTCTGACTGTTTTAGCGGGAACGGCAAAGGTCGAGGGAGGAATGTTAAATATTCTCGGTACGGGAAATAACGCATATATTGAGAATTTCAGAACGGAACAAAAAATCACTTTTGATTTTACAGCAAGAGCGGCTGGCAAATATAAAATGACAGTATATTATTCCGCAAATATCAATTCAGGAGGCGGAACAGCGACATTTAACATGAATGGAACGACCTTTGACCATACTTTTGCACAGACAGGCTCATGGTCAACGTATGTGTATGAGGACTTGGGAGAAGTTGAACTAAAAACAGGAGAAAACACTCTTGTGATAACTGATAAGGAAATACCGAATACTTATCTCATCAATATAAAAAATATTGTCTTTGAGAAAATTAACTAAAGGGAGAATAAAATATGAAAAAGATTAAGCATATTAAGTTTATTTCATCATTGCTTTCACTTGTAATGCTCATAACCTCTGCCGGAATTGCCCCTATAAAATCTATGGCGGCAGACAGTGATAACGGCGAAAAATCTGCTGTACAGCTTGCGTGGTTTCGTGCAAACGGAAAGAGCGATGGAGAATTTGACGGTTCATGCGGAAGTAACTGGTATAACACGGGAGATGCTTCATCGGACGAAAGCAAGATAACAGGCGCAAACGGATGCGAAGTGCAGTCCGGAAACGCTTTTGGTTTTATAATTGGTTTTGATATGAGTGATTTTGACAGTGATACATATTTATATGAAGATGTTAAAATCACATTAACTGCTGCAAACAACGGTATACCGTTGTCAATTTGGGCATATAGCGGCAGTGAATATCACGGAGAAAGCATTGTACAAAAAGATGTCACTCAGTCAGTGAAAGAGATGCTTCCGTCGTGGAATCCGGATTGGAAGTATGCACAGTCCGGTACGGAAAATGCAAATGCATTAGCTTCAGCCTCGCGAACAGATGGGAAATATACTTTTAATATTGATTATGACAGCCTTATGCAGAATGTTAATGATGATAATATTGTGAGTTTATTTGTTTCATCGACGGACTTTGCATCAAAATCAAAAACACAGGTTTATTTGAGCGGTGATAATGCACCGAAAATGACATATTCATACAGAGTGAAACCGCAAGCTGAGAATATAAAAATTTCAGGTCCTGATAAAATAGGAATAACAAGTGCAAATCAAGTACAAACTGCAGAATATACAGCCGAAGTTACTGATAATTACGGTGAAATATGCAATGACGAAGTAACGTGGAATATTATATCAGGCGAAGATAAACTTGAAAAATATGATGTTATTGACGGTAAGTTCACAATCACAACGAAGAATACGGTAAACGACGGCGACATTATTGAAATTCAGGCAAAGGTTAATGATACTGTACTTACCAAAAAGAAAATTACAATATCTCAAACCTATGCAAAAAAAGTTGAGGTATCAGGTGCAGAAAGTGCAACGGTGTATACTTCTGTATTGCCGGCAGTTGTCGGAACATATACCGCAATTGTTACAGATGCCGATAATAATGAAATGAAAGTTGGTGTAACATACTCGGTCGATAATGATACGAGCTTTGATATTGACGAAAACGGTACTTTGAGCGTTAAACAAGGTGTATTCGCAGGGGAATACAATGTGGCTGTAACAGCTACGGTGAACTCTGAGGAGTGTGAGGAAGGCACAGTTGTTGTAAGTGAGCCGTTTGAAGTTGCAATCACAGTTTTGGATGTAATTCCTACAGTAGAACTCAATCCAAGCAACTTGTTATGGTTCAGAGCAAATGGAAAGAGCGGAGGAGAACTTGACGGTTCTTGTGGCAATAATTGGTGTTATTTAGGCGATAGCGGACTTGATGGAACTAAGGAAATTGAGTCAAAACCGGGTTTTGGTTTTATTACAAGCTTTGATATAAGCAAACTTGATAATACAGAGAATGATTTATATGATTTCAAGTTTTCTTTAAAAACCGATACGTCAACGGAAAAACTTGCTATATGGATGTATGATAGAGAAAGTGTACCGTATTACGGTAGCGGTGTAGATAGACTTGCTGTAACGAAGTCAATAAAAACAATGCTTCCGTCATGGAATACTGATTGGCAATATGGCGGCGGAACAGCTGACACAGCTCCGTTAGCAACTGCATCTGTAGCAGACGGTCTGTATACGTTTGATTTTACATATGAACAGCTTAAGGAATTGGCTGATACAGATGGTATGGTAAGCTTTTTTGTAACATCGGAAAAATTATCTTCATTTAATAGTAAAACTAAAATTTATTTTTCCGGCAAAAACGCACCAAAGATGACATATTCATATCGTGCAAAACCGCAAATAAACGGTGTAACCGTTGTCGGAGCGGATACAATAGAATTTTCAGGCACAAAGCCTTTAACTGACAACAAATATATCGCTAAGTATAAGACGCAATACGAAGATGTTACATATGACCTTGAGGGCGGTATGCGTAAGTGGAGCATTACGAGCAGTGATATAGATGTGAAAAATAATATTATGTTCGATGCCGCTACCGGAGCAATTACAGTTGCAGAGAATTTGCCGGAGGGTGAATATAACGTTATTCTTAATCTTAATTATAAAAAGAATGGTGAAACCTATTTAGCAGAAAAGAATATCACAATTAAGAAAACGGAAACACTTAACCCAAAATCCGTAAAAATATCGGGTAAATCAGACATAGAGCTTATAAGTGCTTCTTTGCCGGCTGAGTATACCTACAATGCGGAGGTTTTAGATCAATACGGCAATCCGATAAAGGATGAAGAGTTTAACTGGTCAATAACAGGTACAAATATTGATAATATTTCTATAAACAACGGAGTATTGACAATAGGCAAGGGTACAACAGGAGCTATTGTCAATATAAAGGCGGAACTTAAGAGCAATAGTGCAATTTATTCAGAATATACTGTTTCCATAACGGCATCCGAATACGCATCATTGTTATATCCGACCGATGACGTGCTTTTCCGTAAAGGAAATGCCGATACGAAAAATGTAAACGGTGCGGAGCTTGAAATAACAAATAGCGTCGATAATGACCGTGCATTTGTCGGAGGACTAAAATTCGATATTTCGTCTTTAAAGCAAGCCATAAAAGAAGGATTGCCAATAACCTCAATAAAGCTTCGTCTTACGGCTTCATTGTCAAAGGATGGCAAGCTTATGTTGAAACCTTTATCAAATGAATGGGACGAGTCAAACAGTGCAGCAAATTCTTATGCAGAAAAAGCGGATATTATAACTAAGGCGGTATCATCAACCGCAAGTATAATTGATAATGAAGAAAACAAATCTTTCACACTTAACCGTATGATGAAAGATAAGTATATTTACGACGGCACCAGAGGAGAAACAGAATCTATTGAAACATGGCAGACAGAGCTTGATATTACAGATTATTTACTCGGAACCGGCACAGAAAGCGACTTAAATAAAAATGGATATATTGTTGACAACAAGGACGAGGATTATGTCAGTTTCTTGATAATGGCTAACTATAATGGTACAAATGCAAATAAGATTTTTACGAAGGATGTTTCAGAGGCGAACTACAGTGACCATTGGCAGCAGCTTATTGATAAGTTCCCTGAAATTGCAGAAAGTACGGATATTATAAAGCCTGCTATTGTTATTGATTATGCAAAAGAAAGTGTAAGCATTACTTCAAATGTAAGTACATTACCTGTACCGCTTACGGATAGTCCAAACTCAACAAAAATTACTGCAGAGCATCATAATCCGATTGCAAATACGACAGATAATGAAATTGAATGGTCTGTAGTAGGATTTACAAGTAAAAACGGTGAACATGTCGGTAACCCGACCGGTATCTCTATTGCTGCTGACGGAACTCTCAGCGTTTTAAAAAATGCACAGAGCGGAACTGTTACAGTTCGTGCAACATCAAAGAAAAACAATGTTATATATACAGATTTTAATGTATCAATAGTTAAGCTTGCGTCGCAACTTGTAAACGGTTCATTTGAAAATGTTACAGATGCTATGATGCCTGTTTCGTGGATTTCATATGATCCTGATATAGACGGAGAGTATAACGGTGTCCGCAGATACAGAATGAATCAGACATCTGAAACACAACTTTCAAATATTACAAGAACAAATGATGATGACGGATTGGTCAGCGGTTCATATTCGACTGACAGCTTGGGTAACACGGGGCTTATGTTCAAGGGCGCTGAGGGTATAGACAAGGATTATGAGGGATTTGTGTACGCTCATAATGCAAATAACAGCAGTCTTGACGGAGGACCTGATATCCGTGTAACATCGGGAATAACATATTGGGTATCACAAGACTATCGAATGGAGAATTTTTATCAACTTAATGATTCCGCTGTAGTAGGACCGTATATGAGCTATGAGGGATTTCAGGGTACTACATCAAAAAAATCTAAATTTAGCGGAACTTGGTATTTTAAGGACGGAAATCCGACAACTCCGTATACTACCGATGGCTATGACACGCTCACAAATCAGATAACCGTTCCTGCGGACGTGAACAGATTAAGAATAAATTGGGGATTAAAAGCAAGTGAGGGAAATATTTTCTATAGTAATTTCAGAATTGCTCCACAGGGTATAGATACATCAAAAACTGCTGTAGACGGTGAAAATGAACTTAAAGTAACAGACAAGATGACATGGACATCTGACCCTATAGCGACAGTTGCAGGCGGTGAATACACATATAAAATGTCTGTTATGACTGATAATTTGTCAAGCGGTCTTGCTGTAATCGTATTTAAAAATTCCGATGGGGAGATTATCGACGAGGAAAAGATAAAACAATCAAAATCTCTTAATTGGGAAATGATTACGGGAACGGTTACAGTTCCGAAAAATACAGCTTATGCGGAGCTTGTGCTTGAAAACGGTGCAAAAACGGGTAGTGTGTGGTATGATGATGTTATTTTTACACAATCGACCAATCCTGTTCCGACTTACTTAAAAATAAATGCACAAAATTCGCAAGTAGTAAGTCCGTTAAACGGAGAAAACAGATATTTCTTCTCTGTTGATGTAACCGACCAATACAACAATCCTTGTGATGCTTCGGTAAAATGGAGCATAGATTACAATGGTATTTCTGTTTCTGATAACGGAACACTTATCGTTTCATCTGATGCTGTTGCGGGAGAGGCGGTTATAAAGGCTGAAATAAACGGAAATGTTTCAGACAGTATGAAAATAAAGGTACTAAAGCAGTCTGAAAACTCACCTGCCGTAACACTTCAAAACGGTGATTTTTCAGAAAAAGATGAAAATAATATGCCTGTCGCATGGACAGACAGTGACAAAACATTGTCGATTGCAAACAGTACGTTTGATACGGCTATATCAGGCTGGAAACTGAATTATACCACTTATTCTGCTGCAGACACTTCGTCCTTAATTGAATGGGACAAAAATGTTGACCATACAGGCAATTCAGGAGGAAGCGCAAGAATTTACAATGCCGACAGAGCACAGGGGTCTATGCAGATTTCTGACAACATCGCTGTTACCGGCGGTCAGATTTATGATTTGTCGGTATGGGTAAAGACGGAGAATATTTCAACCGACTCAAATGTATATGCTAATATACTTATTTATGATAAAAACGGTTCAACAATAGAGGAAAATAAACAGCTTATAAGCCTTTATCCTAACGATACCGATAATAAGGGCAACAATACGTCAGACTGGACAAAGTTGTCGGGTTCTATGTATATAAACGAAAATGCCGTTAAAATGAGAATTGACCTGCGTTATCGCGGAGGTGCCAATAATCAGAACGGTACAGTTTGGTTTGATGATTTGACAGTTACAAAGCAAGCGGGAATTGACAGTGAGAAATCATATAACGGTAAATCAGCGTTAATGATTAAAGGCTACGGCTTTGAAAAAAATGATTACTCAAGAACTTACGGCGAAAAATGGGACAGCAATTTAATTACCGGAATAACACCAGGTCAGGAGTATTACTACTCGGTAAACGCACAGACTCAAAACGCATCTGACGGTGCATATGTTATGATAACATATTATAATGCTGCAGGCAAAGCCATAGGAGTTGATAAATCAAATAAATCAACAAACACTGAATGGGATATAATTAACGGAGCATCTACAGCTCCCGAAGGAGCTATCAGTGCAGTAATGAGCCTATGTATATATGGGGACGGTACAGCATGGTTTGCAAATGCTCAATTTGAAACAAAATCTGCAACTGAAGTAAAATCATTAAAAATAGAAGGTAATGATACGGTTATGGCATCGAGTGATAATTACTATTATGCAGTTGTTACGGACCAGTACGGATTAAATTCGGATAAGATGAACATTCTTGTTACTGCCGATACCGTTCCGTCAGGTATGCAGTATGATTCAAAATCAGGCAAACTGACAGTATCAAACAATGTTTCGGGAGGAGCAGGGCTTACCCTGAAAGCTTCTTATAACGGTTTGACAGCAACCAAAAACGTTAAAACTCTTGCAGAGACAACGTCTATTACAATCAGCGGTTCTGAAAATGTAACAATACCTTCTTCCGCAGCTAAGACAGTAACATATAAAGTATATAATCAGCTTAGTCAGCAGATAGATTCATCAGCTGTCAGCTGGACAGTGTCATCAAATGATGTAAGCATTGCCGACGGAATTTTGACAGTTCCAACAGGTGTAAGCAGTAAGAGTATAACAATAACAGCTCAATATAATGGATTAAAAGCATCTGTCAAAGTAATGCTTACAACCGCTTCGCTGTCGCAAGGCAACACCGGCGGCGGTAGCGGCGGTGGCGGCGCCTGGACCGGTGAAAAAATCCAAATAAGTGCTACACCTGCACCAAATGCAATGGGTAATTTTGATGTAAACGGAAATAATGACGGTACAAATGGTACTGTTGGCACAAATACAGGCACGACAATAGAAGAATTACTGCCTCAGCCGGACCCTACATATTTTACGCAGGGAATGGACAATGTAGCAGGCTTTACGGATATTGGAAGTGTTAAATGGGCACATAAAGCAATAGCAACACTCCGCAGTGTAAATGTTATTAACGGAAAAGAAACCACAAAATTCTGCCCTGATGACAGTATAACAAGAGCCGAATTTGTTCAAATACTGATTGGAATGTTAAGCTATGCAGAGCGTATAGACACCTCTGATGCAGAATGTAGTTTTACCGATGTTGAAAATGACGCTTGGTATTATAATAGTGTTGCTGCAGCGGTAAAATACGGTATAGTATCCGGAATAAGCGAGAGCGAGTTTGCTCCGAATGTGCTTATTTCAAGACAGGATATGTGTGTTATGATTGACAGAGCATGCACGGCGGCAAATATTACTTTGCCGAATGGAGCAAGTATAATATTCAACGATGAAAGCAATATATCCGGCTATGCGTTAAATGCAGTAAGGGATATGTCTAAAGCAGGCATTGTATCGGGATTTGAGGATGGAAACTTTAAACCGCTTGAAAATGCGACAAGAGCACAAGCGGCGGTAATTATTTATAGAATGGCAGGTGGAGCAGAATGAAAAAAAGAATTATAAGTTTGCTTATAGCATTATCAACAGTAATAACTTTGTTTGTTCCATCTGCGGTGGTTCACGCCGAGCTTGGAATAAAAAACGAACTTCAAGTAAGCCTTATGGCAGCATTAAATATCGTACCCGGATATCCTTCTTCATATGATGCAGAAGCAAAGGTATCGGCAAAAGATTTTGTCAGTTTTGCTTATAGGTTGATAGGAATAGACAATATGAACATATCGTCGTTTATGAAGAAATATGATTTGGACGAAGAAAGCGACACAATCGGTGCTTCAACGGCAATAAAGATTATACTTGATATTATAAACTATGATGAAATTATGGGGAATACAGACAATTATTTTAATTTTGCATCGCAAATGGGTCTGACAAAGAATGTCGGTGTATCTTTAAACAGCAGTGAGCCTCTTACATATGACCAAATGGTTATGCTATTCTGGAATACGCTTGATATGAAAGCACTGAAATTAGATGGAATAAACTCATATAGCTATACTGATGAGACTGTAATGGAGCATTATTTAAAAATCTATGAGGGAAAAGGTGTTGTAAACGCCAATGAAACAGCGGCTATTGACGGTAGAGGAACAACCGGAATAGGAGTAGTCCGCATTGACAGTGAAGAATATTTTGTGGGAAATACGATAACCGAACATCTCATAGGCAGTAATGTCAAATTCTATTATCATGATGATAATGAAAAAACTTTAAGATGGATAGAGACAAACAAGTCAAAAAATCAGACCGTTTCTGTTTATGGCAATGATATAACATCGGCAACCGATAAGACTATTATTTATGATGGGGACAGCAAGAGCAAAACCCTAAAGCTTGATGATAAATATATGATTATTTATAACGGAAAAGTATCAGACGGCTCTATCGGAATTGAAGCGGTGATGTCGCTTAATTCTCAAAATTATTTTATAGATAATGACAGTAACGGTAAATACAATGTTGTTATAATAAACGATTATGAGTATTATTTAGTAGATGCGATATCAAAAAATACATATACAGTTAATGATTATACGGCAAAAACCTCTGTAGAACTTGGAGAAGCTGATAGACTAACAGTATATGAAAACGGCATAAGAACTACTGCTGATGCTATAAAACAAGGAAGTGTCATCGCAGTTGCAAAGAGTGCCGATTCAAGTGTAATATCAGTTCAAATATTAGACGGACTTGTTACAGGAGAAATAACCTCATTAAGTTCAGGAACAATGACTATTTCCGGAACAAAGTATAATATATCACCGTCGTATGTCGGTGATGCTTTGAAAGTCGGACGTGGGGGAAGTTTCTATTTCGATAATTACGGAAGAATAGTCAGATGTGTAGGATTAAAAGAGGCCTCATCTCAATACGGCTATTTGTTAAATTTCTACCGAGGAGATGATCCTAACGGAGATTGTTTTGCTGAGATTTTAACCGCAGAAGGAACAAGAGAAACATTTACTGTAAAACAATCTGTAAATGTAAACGGAGAAAAATGTAATCTTGGAACAGCTCTTCAGCGTATAGAGAAAAATCAGCTGGTTACATATAAAGTGAGTTCCGATAAAAGAATAACAAAAATAAATACTGCTAATAAATCATACATAGGCAGAGATACGGCGACGGAAATATTTTCAATGCACTTTAAAGGTGCAGGAAAGTACAGAAAGAATAATATGTGCTTTAATTCCAAATATCTGTTGGATTCAACAACGCCGATATTTGTAATTCCTTATAACGAAGATAAATATGATTATACCGTGATGAATCCGTCATTACTTGTAAATAATACAACATATGATATATCTGTATACGATATAGATGATTATATGTATGCTTCATGCATAGTTTTAAAGGAAAACTTTTCAGAACCGGAGAATATGCGTTCAAAGCGTTCTCTGATTATAACTGATATATATTCCGGCATAAATGATGACGATGATGAAATAATAGGTCTTGAAGGTTATCAGCAGGGCAGAAAGGTTACATATCAAGTTAAGAATAAGGAAATGAAAGATAACAGGGGCAAATATTATGTCAGAGACCTTAAAGCAGGCGACGTAGTACAAGTAAGCGTAGATGTGAAAGGCGATGTCAGAGCTGTTCAGCTTTTATTTAAAGCTAACGAACAAAAACTTGCCATTGCTGAAGGTAGCGATACTCCTAATAAATATTGGGAAGGCGGAACTCTTGTAATGCCTGATTTATGGGTAAGTTTCGGAACCGTAACCGACAGAAACACTAATGTGTTACTTGTGGATGCTGACGGAAATGATAACATTGTAAGCAAAGATCCGCACAAATTTGCATCTGCAACCAATGTTTACATATATGAAAACGGAAATGTATACCCATCAAACAAAAATGAAATATTTAATGATGACTTGGTATATGTTCAAGAATATCAGGGCAATTTACATGAGGTAATGATAATAAGATAAATATTACAAAGCCGGTAAGTATATACTTACCGGCTTTTGTGTTAAATAAAATAATAGTGTTAAATATTTAATATTCAAAAAGGTTTAACTTTATGATACAATATATGTATATCAAAACAAAGGAAGTGCTGTAAAATGATAATAAAAAACAAAAATGTTTTTCATCTGCAAGGGAAAAATATAAGTTATATAATGGCAGTTAATGAATGTGGAGATTTATTGCATTACTATTACGGTAAGAAACTTCGCGATAAAAATTATGAGTGGATTAAGCAAAAATGGTCTGTATGGAACGGTTATGGACCGGATAAGTGGACTTTGGATATATGTCCGCAGGAATATCCCGCATACGGCTATACTGACCTTCGCACACCGGCATACAGTATTGTCAATAGGCAAGGAGGCAGTGTTTCAAGGCTTACATACAAGACGCATAAAATTATCCAAAATGCTACTCAGGAAATCGACGGTATGCCGAATTTGTTTATGGGTGATAAACACGCTCAGACGCTTGAAATCACATTGGAGGATAAGAATGCAGGATTTGAAGCAATATTGAGTTATACCGTTTTTGATGAATATGACATAATTGTAAGAAGTACGAAAATAGTGAATACATCTAATGTTGAAATAACAATAGATTCTGCATACTCTGCGGCACTTGATATTTCAAAAGATAATTACGAGCTTATCCATTTTTCGGGAGGATGGGCAAAGGAACGCGAAATGTATAGGAGTGAAATTCGTCAGGGTGTCAAAATAGATATATCAAACGCAAGAGGTGGGAGCGGTCATAACATAAATCCGTTTGTAATGCTGGCAAAGTCGGGTGCAGACGAAATGAGTGGTGAGGTGTACTCGATGACTCTTGTATATAGCGGTAATCACTCGACTATGCTTGAATGTGACCAATTTGGAAATATACGTCTTATGCAAGGGATAAACCCGTTTGGTTTTGAGTGGAAACTTAAAGAAGGCGAGAGCTTTCAGACTCCGCAGTCCGTTATGTGCTACAGTGACAAGGGAATAGGCGGCATTTCGCGTGAACTGCACGATGTAATCCGACAAAATTTGTGTCGCAGTAAATGGGTAAATAAAGAGCGTCCGATACTTATAAATAACTGGGAAGCGACATATATGGATTTTAATGAAGAAAAGCTTTTAAATATCGCTAAAACGGCAAAGGAACAGGGTGTTGAGTTGTTTGTGCTTGATGACGGCTGGTTCGGAGATAGATATGACGAGGAAACATCTATGGGCGATTGGTCTGTAAATCTAAAAAAGATACCATCGGGAATTGACGGATTGGCACAAA
>OLOM01000589.1_pt1 | contig 27460 bp, 43 predicted proteins | sample 1672531 | NCBI WGS metagenome assembly OLOM01 (sample SAMEA3136696, study PRJEB25190) | human gut metagenome | reverse complement strand
AAATAGAATTTAAAAGCAAAAGGATGGTCTGATGAAGATGTTGAAAAAATAAATGCTATAAACACATTAGAAATAAGTAAAATTAAGGAAGTATCGGATTCATTAAAATCACTTGGCTATAATGCTGCGACAATACTTAATTTTAAAAATCTAACAGACTATCAATATAATTACATTTCAGCTAAATTAGAAAGTATTAAAGGGAAACCTGCTTTTGACGAAATCAAAAGTTTAATTTTACAAAGTGATCCTTTCGGACCTACTAAATTAGATATTGATCGAATTAAGATTTCTGCTTACGATTTTGTATAGAGATTGCCAACAGGAGAATTTGATCAAAAAATAAAATTAAAAACAAGAAGTGATGGTAGTATTGATTACTCATATTATGTAAACCTTTTCAACAACTTATTTGAAGCTCCTGGATATAAATTTTCATTAAATGATATTAAACGTTTAATAAAATCTGATGGTTCTGGATATTTGGATATATCAAATTTGATGTATAATCTAAACTTTGTCAATGGTATTAATCTCAGAGATGCAACATTAACTACTGATGAATATGATCAACCAGCTTTATACTGGAATGTTGACGACACAAAAATAGAAGGATTAAATGAATTTAAAACAACTCTTAATGCTTCAGCCAAACATATAGGTAAATTTATAAATATGTTTAAAGACGAAGTAAAGCATGATCCAGTTTATGATTATATTCAGGAATTGAAAAAGATGCGAGTAATTGATAATCCTATAATAGATATAATAAAAAAACTAGGTCTCGCAACTAATTCTAATGTCCAAAATATTGAATAGTTATTTGAAAAAATAGATCGCGCTCGTGAGGAAAACGGCTATCAATCTTTTACATTATCAGACCCAGAATTAGAAGCATTAGATGATGCAAAGAGGTTATTAAACATGACTTTGTCATTTGTGTTTGCCGCATCTAGAGGAACGACTCTTAGCAATCCATTCCCACACAATGAATTGTTAAATAATCTGACAGAAAAATACGGAATAACAAAACAACTATTCCCTGTATTAGATCCTGATGTTGTTCAAGTATATGTAAAACAAATCAACAATTTGCTCTAGATGATAGGCGAACCAGATGAAAATGGCGAATATCCTGCAAACACATTAATGTGGTGGAATATAAAAAACCAATATAATAAAAGCAAAATGTTTGTTAATGCAAGAAATCAAAACATTAAAGCTAAATTACAGATTTTTGCATTAATGAGAAGCGGCACTGATTTGTTTGCTGATACTGAAGGAGAATTCAACTTATTGCCGAAGTATGATTCAATAGTTCACAGCGAACATACGGATGCGGAGAAGTTAGCTCTTATTGAATAGGATTTTTATGAATCCATATAGGCATTATTGGCACAGCACAAAGATTGGACTATAAAAGATATATTAAATCGCACGTCAATAAAAAATTTGTTTGAAGGTAAGGCTGCATAGTATCAACTGGAAGAACAATCAACATCTCAGTTAACAGATAAAGTTGAGTATGGGCAACTTACATCTATGGATAAAGCCATGTATCTAATGACTATTATTAATGTTTCTTCTGACAACTATAACAAATTCTTGGCAGATTTTTGCGAGAAGCATAAGGATAAGGCAGCGCTTGATATACAACAGCATGTATCTAGACAGACTATTGCGTATATGCAAAACCCCAAGTAGTGGCAAGAAATGCTCGAATGGTTATATGATACAGTAGATGATGTAAATAAAGGCTCTATCATGTATGCGATGTTCCTAACTGGAAATGGAGGCGCAGGAAAAACATCAGTGTGTGTTTAGTAGAATATCGATTATGCTAAAATTGTCATGGGATATACTGATGAATAGATAGTATTATCCGGACCGACAAAATCACAAATAGATAACTTATCTAGTTTAAATGGTGGTAAAACTAAAAGTATTGATGAAATATTAAATGGTCTGATTGGAGCAGATGTTAATAAATCTCTCCATGAAGAGCTAACAGATAAATCAAAATGGAAACGAATCGTTAATGAAAGAAGCCCAATAATAGATCCCGCTCAAAAGATTGATTTTAAAGATACAAAAACAAAGGTAATAATAATAGATGAGGCAACTTGGATTCCTTTGTTTGATATCTCTATATTAAGTAAATGGGCAAAGGACACTGGCGGAACTCTTATTCTTGTCGGCGATAATTTCCAGTAGGGAATACTTGATAAGAACAACGATTACAATAATATATCAGATTCATCTATTGCTTTTTGTGGACGTACTTCAAGACTTGGTATTACTCTGAGGGATTGCAATATTCAAAAATATAACAACACCATCGATATGGTTAAATATATGAATGGATTATTATATATTGACCATAAAGATCCAAATGCTGAAATATTATATGGCAATGCTATCAAAAACTTCATGGAAAATTTCCATTTGAATTATTTTGATGGAGATGTGATAAATGGAGATTATATCACGCATGAGTTAACAGATGAGGTATTAGGAAAAATTGACACCAACACATCAATTGGTGCAATACAGAAAAAAGAGAAGATAGCATATCTTGGAACAAATGAAGACACGTTAAAGAGGTTAAAAGCAAAATTCGGAGAAGCCAATGTTGTGCATTTTGTAAACGAACAAGAAATTCAAGGTCAAGAGTTTAGTAATATTATAATCGATACAGATATTGCGCTTACAAAAGCTGAAAGTAATGCAGATTCTGCTCATTGGCTTTATCTTTGGTTATAGAGAGTTTATACATTGTCTACTCGTGGTAAAAACGCGGCGATCTTTATAGATCCAAATAAAAAGATGTCTTTTGTGAAAAACATTAAAGATAAGTTTAAGAACAATAAATCAAACTTTAATGCTGAAGCTGTAGAAAAATTAAATAAATCTATGATAGATTTCTTAACTTCTATCAAAGCATCAGAAAAGACATATGATAAACCAGTTAAAACTCCGGTTAAACCATACACCTATAGAACACCTAAAAAACGAGGAGCGTTTGGCAGAGCTTCTGTTTCGATAAGCGAGGAGCCCGAAGTGGATGATGATATAATGTCTCCAGAATATGCATCTGAAGAAGATGAAAGAACAACTGGGGGAATATATTTAAATAGGGAACTCGGTAAACGAGTGGAAACAACTGAAAGCTGGAGAGAATGGACCCGTTTTTCTGTCGCTAGCACAGAAACAACTATAGATGATGAATTGAAAGCATGCCCTGATCTTGATAGTGCTATGGTGTATACGGAAGGAACACTTACAGGAATGCCAATTAGTACTGAAACAAAAAAGGTGATGTCAAAATCAGGAAAAGAATTTGATAAAAAATATCGTACATATAAATTTGAAGATGCGGACACTTTGTACGATGGTGCTATTTTCGCAGCATTAAATGGGAAAGCGTCAGGAGATACTTTTGAATATGATAAAAATATTTTCAATCCACTGATTCAGTTGAAACGTTGCTTCATGTACAAACTAAGTTGGAACGATGCTAATCGTCTTTTTGATCGTCTTTTCGGTGGACAACTAGATAAAATAATTTCGAAAGAGCAATATGAGGAATTTATTGGAAATAAACCAAAAAAGCGGATAGCATTAGAGATTTCCGAATATAACGGCGCACGAGATCATTTTATCGGATTGAGCCATCTTAGTGATTCTGAGGACGCTATATCTATTGCAACTGTTAAGACAAAAGATGGAGAGAAGAAATTAACATTTAAATTAGTCTTATCATGGGACGCTCCAGGTAGTACTGCGGAAAAACCAAAGACATATAAAATAACGCTTGGATTATTTAACAATCCTTAGACATATGAAAACAACCGTGAAACGATTATCAAAAAGATAACCAAACACTTAAAACGTCCAAATTTAAGTGAAACATCAAGAACACGCTCTGAAATATTCAGGAAAAGAATAAATACAGGTGGAGAAAGTTATGATCCAGCAAAAGATCCAATAGAATCATATAAAGCTCAGATTCAAAAGTATGCGGAAAATTTTGCTCAAGCATATAACAATGCCTCTTCTGGCGTTAGTACAGATGGATATGATAAAGATAGCAAAACTTTATCTATACAGCTTGGAACAAAACCAAATTAGATTTTATCAACAATTGTACGAACAAGTATCAGAAATCACAAAGGCACAGTTCCTACTTTAAAATTATCGGAATTTAAAAAGAAATATCCGGATTTAACAGTTTCTCAAGTTTATATTTACAGACCGCCATCGGCAGAATCGGAAGATATACCCATGTCAGCCGGTAAAGCTTGTGTATTCGTTACAAAAGATCCGACGATTAGCGATAATTAGCTATTAAATGTCTGGGCTGGCGAAGGACCGGGAAGAGTTAAATTAATAAAGCTTGATAATATTGGAGTTACTATTTCATAGTTATGTCAACGGCAAGCTCGTCGTGAATTCGTTTATGGAAAATATATTAAGAGCGAAAAAAATAATGACCATAATATATTCCCATTTGTAAGTGACAGAATGGCTGTTAGATGGTTTTCTTCGCTATGGAACTGGAGAGCGGATATTATTTCTTTTAAAAATAAAATAGTTGAGGCATTTAAAGATCCTGAAATATTTGATATTGATGCATTAAAAAAGATAGGATGTACAAATTATGAGTAGCTTATAGAGAATGATGTATTCAGAGATATATTAAATGATATGCATAAAGCATACCAGAAATATCAAGAGGAAGCTGGAGATAATGCATCAGAATCAGAATTCAGGGGAAAATACGAGCCTGAATATACTCATAAATTGCTTACGAAAGAAGACATCAAATCTATTGCAAACGCAATCTTTAAATTCAACGATAGTCTTGATACTCAGTGCCGTAGATTTAGACTTGGTATAGGTAACGTTACCGGAAATATTGAAGGTAAAGAACAGAACGAATGGCAAATACGTAGAATTTACGCCAAAGAAGATAATCCATTCTACGGAAAAAGAGTAAGGAAAGGAGAAACTATTTATGGCATTTATCTGACGCCTCAGCTTTTGAATAAATATATCGAAATCACAGATGAAATTTTCGGATTTATTCGTGATGGCCTTGGTATAACAGCTAGAGAAAAAGATGAAAAAACTGGTTCGTATGTTGAAGTCAGCAATACAAAAAGACTAGACACACGAAGAAGAGCTGACGGAAGCGTGATTAATGCCATCTGGAACAAAAACGGTAATGAGCCATTTAGAATTTCCGGACCAGATTCAGCTGCAACAGACATGTCGCATATTAGGCTGAAAGCATTGCCTGCTGTAATTGTCAAGATGATGTCTAGGGCTATGGCTTATGAGAAAGTTGTCGAGGTTACAGATGAAAAAGGACAGAAGAAGCTTATTTTACCAGCTACTAATGAAGAATACGAAGGACGAAAAAAGAAACTGGGAAGAGATCTTGAATGGAGATGGGCTCAGTAGGGATTCTTATTTATTCCACAGTACGAAAAGCAAGGTGAAAAATATGTTCTTCTTGAACGGGAAAAGCAAAATCAAAGACGTACTATTAGGTCAATCGTAGAGCAAGGATATAATGTTGCAACAATGCTTGAGTTATGTTTTCATGGGTCTACAGAAAATGTTGTAGAAGCTAGATTAAATAGTACACAGCATAAGTATGATGAAGAAACCGGGAAACAATTAAGTGGTCAGCCTATACCTCAAGCTACAGATTCAGAAGCCAGATATGGCTGGTTTTCTGATCCATTTGTAGCACAGAGTGCAAGAGGAAACGACAGAAATAACTCAACAACAATTTCATCACGTTTTGTACCGACTACGACACCTAATATATTGTTTGGTGTTACAGCATAGATAGATTCCCCAGCGATGAGGATATACTGGAATTCAGAAGATATATCAACTGAGTAGACCGTAGAAGAAGAATCAAGTCATGCAATCGTAGATGGTAAAGGAGAAACATTGTATGATATATTAACAAGCAAAGAAACAACTCTAAGCGATAAAACTGAAAATGTAAAAAATATAATCGATCAGAAGACTTAGATGTACTTAGAATTACTTAATGCTTTTAGATATGCTAGTGGCAACAAAGGATTTAATTTCGATAATGCAAAGGTTATATAGGGCGATAATAATATAATTGTTAAGATGCTTAACGGGGATAGTTATAAAATTATTGCCTCTGACGATATAGTAAAAGCAGAAAAAATTATTAAATCTACTAGCACAGAAACTGTTGAAACTGACTCTGAGACTCTCGAATCAAAAAAGGCTCAATTAGAACCAATCTTTACGAATGATCTTTTTGAAATTCTAAACGATATTGATCCAGAAAATATAGATTCAATAATTTACGCGGATGAACGTATCGCAGAATTTTTAAATATTGCTCAAGATGAAGATTACGATGAGCAAGCCGAATATATAAAAGATCTATTTAAGACGTTAAAGTTATTAAAAGATAATTATGAGGAATTTATTAAAAATCCAAATGCTGAATTGTTTAAAACAATTCATGATGGATTTGATCATATTAATGAAAAATTAGATAATGATAAAGGAATTAGTGATATAACAAAAACAAAACAATATAAAATTAGATCTTATATATTAAGTTATCTTTCTGAAAATCTTGAAGAATGGCGGTATGATTTACCTGAAGATTTTAACGAGTGGTATGAATACGATAATGATATAGCAGAAAAATCAAATTAGATAATTCAAGATATTCTAACCCAGATAGATGAAGACGGAAGTTGTAAAGTTAATTAATAAATGAAATATGAAATACGGATGTAGTAGGATTAATCTGCCTTTTGGGTATAATGCATCAAGGATATACCGAACATTAGACAGTTTAAAAGAAAAACTTTTTAAAGAGTCAAAAACATGTCTTGAACCAGAAGCTGCAATTTATGAATGGTGGGCAGATAATTATGATTCTGTTAGTTAGTTTTTTGATTTATCTGGTAAAACAGAACAGCAATTAGCTGATGAAACAAGATTTAGCGTAAGTGAAAACACGGGGGATGATGAACCATCCCCCACTATAAAAACTGCAGAATTAGATAAACCAGACGAAAATCCGGTAGATCTAGAAGCGTTGGCATATGATCAGCAAGCTGCAGATAATTGGCTTTATGGTTCAAATAGTATTCTGACGACAATTCGAAATAATGAATTTCGAAAAAATGTAACTAGATGTTTGTTCTCTTATCAAGAAGGCAACACATACACATTAGTATATAATGATGCAACATTAAATAGAGCTATATAGAAATACAGAAACACACTATTCGAAACGCTTAAAAAATATCTAGATTTGAAATTTGCTGGAAATGACGAATCAAAGAAACATGTAGAAAAGCTATATAAGTTTAGAGATAGCGATGGCATAGTTGACAAAAAGAAAGCTAAGCTTTTCTTGAAATTAGTTGAGACTATGCTTTTGCGTGAAAATAATGGTCTTCCATCAGGTCAGACAATCACAGATATCCTGAATTTATAGGCGTTAGCGAAACTAGATTATGAACATGATAATCCGGAAAACTATGCACTACTCGATGTTGCGAATGCTTACACGCAAGTTAAATTTTTTGATTCTCTCTTAATGCAAGAAATGGGAAAAACTATTGTATTTGATGAAGCCCAAATGAACGTTGAGTGCGATAGTGCGATTGTCAAAGGAGAGGGGGAAGATAAACAAGTTACTCCTATTTATAAATATACTATTGGCGAAGATAGGGAAAATGCTGTAAGAAGTTGGAACAAAGGAGAATATCGTGATGCTATAGCTGAGATTTCTAAGCTTTCATAGATCATGTTGGACTTATTGGAAGTTAGGGATGATAACAATCAGAAGCTTAGTGATAAGACCAAAATTTCAATTATAAGTCTCGGCTGGAATACGTTAATAGATATATTAACCACAAAAAATTTATCTGGTGGTGATAGATTAGACGCAGCAAAAAAAGCCGCTAGCGAAATCACGTTAGACCCAAATAAGAATATTAAGATAGTTTTAAGATATATAGACTTTATTCGAAACAATCAAAAATAGAGATAGCAACTTTTTGAAAATGGCCTCGATTCTTTAACATATAGCGTTCTGCTTAGTATATACGATACATTTTTTACAAAAGCATCAAAAAATACAATTAGTAATATCGAAGAGCGTGCTATAACAGGTGCATATTTTAACTAGGATAATGATATTGTAGAGATGCCTAATTTCCCTGGAATATAGACTCTCAGTAGAGAAAATCTTATAATCAACCTGCTGTATCAAATGTCTCCTGCAAATTATTTAAGAACTAAAATTTTTAACGGAGAAACAACTATCGGATATATTCCCAAGCAGAGTGATATCGAGAAAATGAAATTCGATTATCTCGCAAATCTCGAAACTAGTTATTACAGAGAGACGCAGGCAGAAATGTAGGCGTTGACAGATGGAACAAATCATATAACTGTAGCTTATGATCGTAAAGCTGGAGATAGTAGCGAAAGAAGATTAGATAGATTTTTCTTAACTATTAGAAATACGGAATATCTTGTTCTTGGTCTTAATAATACAAATGAAGAACAAAACATAACCGAAAAATTTGCCAAAGTTGCGATATTTGAAACGCTAGGTGAAGATGGAATAAAAAATATATAGGCAGAGATCGATGGGTTACTCGAACGTATTAAAGACTAGTTTGCGGAAGAATAGCAATTTGAAGACTTTAAAACAAGTATAAATAACGTAATTTCTCAATATATATATAATGTAAAATTACAAGATCTAATAATAAATAAAATAAGATCATATTTAGAAGAGAACAACAAAAATATCATTTTTGATGAGGCAATCGAAGAAATCGAAGAAACAAGAAAAGAAAATAACTCAAAAGGAAATATTTATGGAGTTCTTTAGAGGCTTCGGCCCGATGTCTCAAATGAATTTTCACGTTCAATTGGTAGCAGAAACTAGCAATAGTTGCTAAACGGAAGCGGCCAAGAGCTTACAACATTGAGAGATTTTCTTTATATTGCCAGCTAGACATTGCGTCTTCCTTTTAATACAAAAGAAGGATTAGAGAATTTGAATTATGCAGCAAGATCAATAAAAGGCGATCCTGTTAAAGCTATCATGACAAGTGCATTAAGGGCCCTTTTTGTTGATAAGATAACATCAGACTATTATAAGGCAGCTGATGAATATGCTGAAAATGAAGAAAATAAAGGCACTTTATCATTTAGAGAATTTTATGACAAAACTTTTGGCTGGAATAGTTTTTAGAATTGTCAAACAGCTGCATTTGGTAATGTCAAATCATATGGCGGAACGGAAGTAAGAATTAACCCATTGCCACCAAGTGAAGGTTGGATTGAGCCTTATTTTATGGCTGATACAACATTAAATGGAAAAGGTCTTCCTTCTACAACTGTGACAGTATAGGGAAATCGTGTTGCCAACTATCGAAACCAATCATTGGCAGCACTATGGAATGAAGATCATGCTGCATTGGCAGCAGATCCTAACTCTGCAGCACATAATAACCTTTTTGTAATGAACAGAGGAGAACATAACCTCGTGCAAAGTATTGGATATGATTCTCAGGTTGAAGTTGGATATGAAGGAAAAGATGTTAAAAATTTTAGTCAAAGAGAATTGTTATATCATTCTATAATGAACAATTTCTTTGACAGTTTAGTTTCAAATGGATTTTTCAATATACAGCCAACGGTTTATTCTGATAAGACATCATTTGTAATTTATCAAATTGGATACGATAAAGTTGTCAATTATAAATTGGATGATAAAGAATTTTAGATTAATTTAGCTCATGCATCTATAGATGAACTTAAAAAAGCTTATCGAGCAACGACAGGTGATTATTTTAAGAGATCATATAGAGCCACGTTAAATAAATTTGTGGATTTGTTCAAATTCCATGATATAGCATTCCCTGAAGAATCTAAATTAATTGATATTTATTTCAATGATAATGCAGACGAAAAAGGAAAAACTATTTATATTTAGCAGAAATTAAAAAAAATAACTAAAGAACAATTAAAAAAATATATAGATAAATATAATGCCGCTGTAGAGGCAGCAAGAGATGAGTTAGACGGAGTAACTGATAAGGCAGCAAAAGAGCAGATTCTTAAAAAATACAATATTCCATCAGATAAATATATGAAACTTGCCGTAGATGCAGATTTTCGTATACGAAACGGGAAGTTATCATTACATGAATTAGGTTTTGCATATTCTGAACAATTACATAATCCTATTGAACTTGATGTAAGATTTAACCGCGAATTAAAAAACGCAATCATAACACTATTGCAAAATGGTGTTGATTTTAGGGTTGAGTCAGGAAACTCTCTTAATCACATTATTAATGGTGATAATGATGAATATTCCCAATTTAGGAGAGGAATGAAATCTGATGATTTTAAGAATAAATGGGTCGATAAAGTAGGAAATTTAATTTTAGCTAAAGTAAAATCCGGATCAGCATAGGAAGATGTAATTGATATTTCTCAATTTAAAAATGCAACACTCGATAAAATTGAAGTCAACCCAATTATAGAACGCTGGTTTTATTTAGAGAATTTACTTTCTTCTAATTTAAGATTGGCTTAGATAGGTTCAGAAGTTGCAGATCCTGATAAAACATCTGGTGTATCAGTAGAAAGTATAGCTAAAGAATTTGAAAAAACAAATCCTGAATTCTATGATTATATAATTAATAATTTTGATAGTGTAACTGATATCGGAATTTATTTATAGAGTAATCCACTGCCATCAGAAAACGATATTGAATTACAACTTCTTTATGATGAGGCAATAAACAAAATTATTAATGCTTGTGAAAATGCACAATATAAAAGAAATGTAATTATTCCCGCGACAATGATTCCTATGAACGTCAATAGCCTGAATGGCTTAGGTATGTATACTAAAATGGCTATTGTTGACGATGAAAAAGGATCTGTTTTTAATCTAGATGGAGACGGAAAAAGTGTTGATGCATGTGATGGTTCAGCTTATAGATTAGGTATTCAGGCGATTCTTGAAAATGGAAGTCTTGGCGATCAGTCAACAGGATATGAATTAGCGAAGACTATCTGGCATTGTATGGATAGAGAAACCGGCAAGGCGTTCTTAGCTAAGTGGGCAACATTCACAATGACAAATGCTATGATGCGCGAAAGCCAAGGTAGCACAAAGAAGCTATATAACATCTTCTATAAGATGACCAAAAAAAGATGGAATGGCAGATTTAATCTTACTGGATCACGCAAGTTTTTGCTTAGTGAAAAAGACACTAACCGAAACACAAATATTTCTTTTGCTAGAGATATTTTAATGCATGTACCAGGAAATAAGATTTTCTATAAAAGTAAAGATACCATTTATTAGATAACTGATTTTAGAAATGCTAAGGATGATATTGAATTTTCTGAATTAGTAAATGGCACATTAGCAGGAGATCCAAGAGGTCAGAATTTATATTACTCTGTTGAAAAATATAAAGATGGAAAAGATGAAAAAAGTTCATATAGCATAACTTTGTTTGATGAAAATTCAAACGCTATATAGCTTAGGGCTGATTCATCGCAGGAAGTTATTGAAAAAGCATTAGCGGAATTAAAAAATAATCCTAATTTACATGTTGCCGATTCAATTTTCGAATTGCATTATGTGATGGGAGGAATTAACAATGCTACTAGTTTTTCAGATGACACTGTAACAGAAGCATCAAACTATGCTGTTGCTTCATTCTGCAATAACGTCGTTGGTAAAATCGATTTTTCTGTTGACGGAAACACTCAGACAAGATATCAGCAACCACTAAAAAGTCAGTTTATAGGATACCTTGCTCATGGTTCTGCTATTAAACGTATGCAGTATAACATGAATCCGACATCAGCATTATATGATGACACTGATTTATCTTATATAGAACTTGATAATAGAAGACTCGGGAAACAGCAAGATCCAGATCATGAGGCAGATGAAGCTAAAGTGTCTGAGATGTCTCAGGTTATTGCTTCTCTTGATGCTGGCGGAGAAAATCATCTTTTTGCTAAACAGGCTTATGAAGCATTGGGACGATTAGCTGCGAATGCGTTGAAAATGTAGATTGAATTAATATCACAGGAATCAACATCTGATAAAGCAACACAGAAAAAAATTTCTAGTAAACTTTATCATATTCTTGGCAGAAGCATGTTTAATATTATCAAAGGTATTGACACAACTGTAGATATTACTAAAACAATTATGGATACTGCTAGAGAAGATTTCAATAAACAAGGCATATATAGCCATGATTTAGAGGCTAATATGGAAACATATCTTCCATTATCAGATCCAAATATGTTTGGCAATTTGATTAAATCAATCGTAACGGATATTAACAAAAATGCTCTGAAACGTAAATATGATGGTCTTCCTGCTGTACTTGTACCATCTTTTAACAGTATGCAAATGTACCATTTAGATGGTATGACATCTGGAGCAACATATACAGATATATACAGATTAGCATTAAATGGAGAATAGGCACTTGTTAAAAAATCAGGAAAGATATCTCTCACTACAAAATGTACTTATAAAGATTCTAAAAGTAAAATAGGAGATGCCACAATACAAGTTGGTGAAACAGATGGGAAATATGAAATCATAATTAAAGATTCCAGAATTAAGCCGATTAATTTTTAGAAGCTCACGAATCTGTTAATTGGAGCTATTGACGATATAGGCCACAACAAGCAGATAATAATTAAAAATGGCAACGAAACGGTTGTAAAAGATGCATTAGAAATTCTAAAACAGAATAAAATAATCTCAGATTATACAATCGATACAGAAAATGGCATCTCTTGTACTAGTAGTATTTATTCACAAAATCAAAGAATGAATGCCATAGTTGAGGCTTATTTACAATTAGAATAGCAGAAGAATATATATTACCATGAAATAGGCTATTTTATACCAACCGATATTGTTGATGTAATTTTTGATGGCAATATAGAAACTGTATCATTGGATTCTTTATCTTCATATTATCAATTTAAATATGCTTTTAAAAACGCGCATTATGACGAAGTTTCTAAAAAAGCGCAAGAACGATGTGGAGGAGATCCAAATACAGAAGAAGGATATCAGAAAATTCAAGATGAGATTGATAATCATTTTGTAGAATACGCTAAAATGTATTTCGGCAATTTGGATATTGATCAAGTAGATTATAAGCCATACAGCAAAATTATAGCCGATTCTAAATTCAGCAAATATAAAGAGTTCTTCAAGTATTTGAGAATGGCATGGCATAAGGATGTTGGATTTAGAGATAATATTATTAAGCCGAAAAATTTGAGACCATAGAGATTATCATTTACGCAAAAAGGAACAACAAAAAGATATAACATATTTGATCTTGATGCCGTAGTTGATAAGTATTTGATGTCTGCTAAACCAAATAAAACTTTTGTTTGGAAGTATGTGGAGAAGTCAGAAAGCAAAAAGAAAGCCTTGCACGACTCCATTTAGGAATAGATGAGAAACATAACTGGCACAGGAGAAAATAATTATCACGTTATTATTGATGGCCAAACTATAGAAATTGATAAAAACTCTATCAAGAACGAAGCGGCAGAAGCTGTAATTTCAAATATTTATAAATCTTTGTTCAATTAGGGCGATCGTACATTATTGGATATTGAAAGAAATTTTAAAGATCAAATTTCAAAAGAATATTGCGTGACTGAATCAGATTTAGTATTATGCACTCCGCATTCTCATATAAATATAATGTGCCATACACCAGAGTCAACTAATGTAAAATATAGTTATGTTAACGACGAGACTGGGAAAAAAGAACAAACAGAATTCCACAGAGATGTTTTGAAAGATAACTTTGAAGAAACTTATCAACCGCAAGATATTATAGAAAACGAAGATGGAGATAGAGACATCTTCGCGATAGATAAAAATGGAAATCCTAAGTATCAAATTGGAACACTTGTTTTACGTAATGATGTGCAAGTGATTGACGATCAATTCTTCACAAAAGCTAAAGGTTCAGAAGATGGTGTTGAATTACCTAAATCTGATTTCGTTTTAATAGATAACAAAATCTATGAAAAGAAATATTATATGCGGAAACTTTCAAAAATAATAGATAACAAGAAGGAATATTTTATTTATTTTGATAAGAGTGCAATAATTGGTAATTCAGGAAACTAGGAAGCATATAACAAATATGTTGGGTAGACTATCAAACTTTTGCAAAAGACAGAAGGTTGGCAGTGGTTACAGTTAAATGGATATTTTGATTTTTCTCAAAAAGAAAATATCGAAATGATGCTTGATTATGCTAAAGAAAATTCATTTAAATCCGAAGCGTTTAATCTTAGTTTAGAATCTGCGATATCATATTTAAATGAACCAGAATTCGATGGAGATGATGCACAAGTGAAATTGTTCGACGAGAATACGTATCCAAATTATAGGGATAAATTAAAGCAGTTATAGGCTGCAAGAAAGTATTACGCAAAAGGCCAGTTCGCACTTAGCAAATATATAGTAGCAGCACGTATTCCCGCACAAAGCTTACAATCATATATGAACATGCAAGTCATAGGATATGTTCCAGTATCTACGAACCAGGCGTTTGTTTCTCATTTCCAAACTTGGATATAGGGTTCTGACTATGATATCGATAAATCGTATATGATGTCTTTTGGATATAACAAAGACGGATCGTTTGCTGATTGGTCACCTTTATTTGATTATTCATCAATAGAATCTGCCCGTGAAAGTTTGAAATTACCAATGCCTGAAGGAATTGATATCAGGCAAAACGAAGGAAGCGAAACAGATTAGACAGGTCAAAATATAATTGAAATCGTAAAAATAAATGATGAATTAGATTCAATTATAAAACAATAGTCAAAAGCATCAGAAGGGAAGAAGATATAGCTAAGTAATGGCGAAATCCTCACCGAAACAGAAGTTTCGTATAACGAAAAAGGTATTCCTAAAATTACATGCTAGATTAACAATTTGACATTTACAATTGAATAGGATGTTGCAAATGTTGTAGTTACTATAAACGGCGATTAGCATCTTGATATAAACGATAAGTCGCTTATATATGAAGCACTACCACGTATATTATCGGAAAATCAGGATTCACTCACAAAAACAGATAAGATTAAATTTAAAATATCAACATAGCAAGCAGATAATACGCAGAAAATTGAAGCTATATAGTTGTCTTCGATTTCTGATTCAGAAGCCGCGCTTCTTGAAAATTATGGTTTCAGGCTTAATTTTAATGATAATGTCATTTCATATAATCAGGATAGTTATATAAGTAGATTAAAAGCAAACCGGATAAGATTATATGCAGAGATATTAAATAATGCAAGCGAAAATAATTCTAACGGTGCGTTCGATTTTTATATTTCAGAAGACGATTTCCAAGAATATAAAGATGGAATAAATGAAGTAAGATCTCAACTTAATAAACATGAGCAATACGAAATTCCAATGACGGAATTAGAATTGGCTAATAAGAATTATGTTGCTAGCCGTATTATGCAAATTGTCAATGACCCGAAAAGCATATAGATGGCTTACGATCCTGTAACTGCTGATCCATTAAAAGCATTAGCAAGTGATACAGTAAAAGCTAAAAGCAGCGATCAGATGACAAGCATGAACCCATTGACTAAAATGATCATGCAATACCAAAACATGGACGGTAAGCAAGTGATTGGTATCGCGGCAATAGGAGAAAAAGTATTTATGGGACTTAGCTATTATTTCAACGAAGGACTTGTAAGTGATGACGCTGACTATCATAGATATATGAAATTTTTCCATACTTCTCATCGTATTGCTGGAAGAGCAAAAGGAAATCCTCATTTGTGTATTCGAACAGAAAAGACAGATAACAACTACACAAGAGCTTTAAAAAAATATGGCGATAATTTTGAATAGTTCCAAAGAGATCTGCTGCAGATGGAGCAGGTTATAAAAATAGTAGAAGCGGAACCATCTATACCAGGAATGACTCTTTAGGAAAAAATCAAAAAATACTATGGAGAATAGGGTAAATTGTGGACACAAGCAGACGCTGCTATATCTATGTTGCTTACTGCTGCAACCGATAATGCTAAAGAGCTTATCTTAACAAAGATAAATGGAGGTCAGGCTCTTGCTAAGATATATTTACATTTGTTGATTCTTGGTTACAGTATTGATGACACGGTTGCATTTATGTCAAGTAAGTCTGTCACGGTTATAGATATGTTGACATCTAGCAATATCTTTAGCGGAGAGGACGTTAGAATAAAAGATATTTATAATATTGTTAAAAATGATGAGTTTTATAAAGGAGATTTCAAAATTCTTATTGATGAATTAAATAAAGAGGGATCGCCGATTTCAAATTTGAAAGACAAAATAAATAAATATCAAAATAGTATAGATCCGAAAAATCCGCATGAACCGAAACTGCTAGAATTTATTAAGACAAGTGATTTGACTTTGTCTGAAAAATTGCAAATACGAGATTTGTTATTATCTAAATTGCCAACAAACTACAAAGCGGCTGAATATAGAAGATCTAAAATTATTTTAGGCTTCAAAATGTTGCAATTGTTAAAAAATAACGATTGTGATTATAGTGAATTTGCAGCGGATTTAGAAGAACTTTATAATCTTGATATTCAGGCAAATGAAATGAGTAGCCTGGGTACTATGATGGGTATCGCTAAAGGTATTGATCCTAGATATTCTGACTTATTGCAGCAAGTAACAAAAATAGAAAAAATATATAATCGCAAACATAATTATTTTTCATATACTTATCTTGATGAAAAGTCAAAATCTGAAAAGTCTTCTTATGGAATTTATTTAATGGATGAAAAATCAGATAAAGATGCATTGAAAAATGCGGCAAGAGAAGATGCATGTATTAACAAAATCTTAGAAACACATCCTAATTATACCAAAGAGAAAGTAAAAGAAATAATAAAAACAGCAATTAAACATAAAATAATTAAGTGGAATTCTGGAGAAGAAGCTTATAAATCATCGTTTGATTTAGAGCAATTTGTTAGTGATGATGCATATAGAAAAGCTGCAACTGATTTCTATGACATAATAAAAAGTCAATATAACATATTTGATGTTATACATCGAATACCACATTATTGGCAAGCGATACGTGGATTATATGCAGCGAATGGTGTAACATCAATAGCTACTGTAAAAAACCAAATTGTAAATATTGTTAAAAGTTATGTGACAGAACAAAATGCACCATTTGAAAATTACGAAATATCACGTGCATAGAATTATGCTAATGAACTTTTGTTATTTAAATGGATTCAACAGTATTAGTAGACATCATCAAAACCTCTTGTTTTCTAGATCCATAAAGGTGATTATATGTATGATAAATATATGAACCTTGTTAAAGCAGAAGAGGATCAGTTAATAACCATTAAAACATTGGCTGATTTGTAGACTTTCAAAATATGGATGGAAAAGTCATTAGTTCCAGCTTTACGTTCTGGCTCTGAAGATTATTTAATTGATGGCTAGTCTGTAGTCACAGATGCGAATAATGAATTTATAAATAGTTTAATGTATGCAAAGGATAAGAACTTTATTTACATGAAGCTGAATTTTATAATGACAGACGTGGATTCCAATTCTCGAGCCATGAGTAAATTCGCTAGAATGGTTAATGATTTCAATCGTTTAAATATTGGAAATTCAGGACTGCCTGTTAAAATTACCGATTATTTTATTTTGTATAATCTGCTTGTTAATAAGAACCAGCAAGGAAGAGATAGATTAACTACATTATTTTCATATAATATTGCGCAAGGAGATTCTATTCTTAGCAGCTATTTTAAATTTATTGCACAAGAAGACGAAAAAATGAGAAGGTTCGCCTATGAAAAAGACACAAGAGCAGGCGTATCTGATGAAGTCGAGTTTAGAAAAGAAAGATTAAAGCAATATGTTGAAAGAAGATATGGTTATTCTGACACAGACGTTAGATTACAACTTGCAAAATAGCGCAAAGAAGGATCTAAAAAACATAATAATGAACTTGCGTATATAGAAGTTGATGCTGCCGGAAATATGAAATTCAAAATAAGAAAAAATGATAGAGGCAGGAAATCAGAATATGAAGATGCAAAAGCAACATAGTCGAGTATCTACCCATTCCTTGAAGGAACAGATGAAAAATCAAAATAGAAACGATTAAGAAACTTTATTGAAGATGGAATATTTTTCATACCAGCTGCTGGAAATTCACAAAACCTTAATGTATAGCTGAGATCAGACAGAGTGGAAGATGTTATGAAAGCTTTGTAGTATCTCATGACATTGCAAAAAGTTAAAGCACAAATTATATGTTCGTAATATGGAAAATGCTAGTATTAAAATCAAGGATTGTAAAATAATATTGTCCATTGCTTCAAAGAATAATGATGGATCCGACATAGAAACAGACATAACTATTGGTGAAATTAAAGACGGTGAAAACTAGTTGGAAAAAATCGCCGATATAATTGCGAAAAACAATAGAAACGGTACAAATGATCAATTAATTTCTCAATTAATCAACAGTCTTTTTTCCGGAACTTCATTTACTGAATTTGGTAAAGATGCTAGATATGTTCCTAATTATACAGGGGAAAGCATTAAAAGTGCTTTCCCCGATTTAAAGTGGGGAGAATATGTTGGCAATGTTTTAGTGGTTCAAGAATTGCCAGCTGCATCTGGTGTTAGTAAAAATGCATTTGGATTTAAAGCAATAAAATTAAATGCTGATGGAACACAGAGTGCAGTATATGTTATACCGACGTCAGAACTTAGAAACTTTGCGAGATATACCAGAATTCAGGAAGCTGCAAGAAAGCTTCCTGAATATAAATTTTTGACTGAGGACGAAATCTATAAAATGAAGACATTTATTGAATAGACGAAAGCCAAGCTTAAAGATATAACTCCAGAAGATTATAAGACAGTATTAAATGAGGAAGAATATAACACATATATTGCATATTTGGCTGCTTTATCAAAAGACGAAGCAAACAGAAAAATAATTGAAGATATAGAAGATTTGAGAACATACATTGAATCAAGTAATCTATAGCTTAAAACAACATAGACTGATTCAACCGGAAGAAATTTAAGTGCAGATATCCGATTTTTAATTGATAGCTTGGATTCTGCTGAACTTAGATTTATTAGTACTAAAAGTGGATATAAGAAAAATTTCGGCCGAAATTATTATGATGCTATTAGCGTGTGGCTTAGATCTGGTAAAGATGAAAATGGCAAGGTTGATCCATTTTTTTTAAGGGTTGATGATCCGAATTATGTTTCTAAGGTCAGTAAAATAGGATATGCTGAATTAAAATATATTGTTGACTATTTACAAAGAGATGAGCATGCTGGAATCTCACCGCTACACCATGACTTGAGAAATCTTTTAGATAATACAGATGCGGAAGAATTTATTAAGTCATATAAATCACTTAAAAAACACATAACATAGATTGAACAATATGCTTATGAATTCGAGAAAGAGCCAGGGTTTAAAGATTTGCCTGATATACTAAAAATACAAAGGATAAAAAAACTTTTAGATGACTGTCTTTCTTTAGGAACATATGTTGAGGTTCTAGAAAAAAGAATGGCAGATTATGATAAATCTGGATATAGAACAATTAAGGGCAGGGATAACTCTTTGAAAATATTTAAGGAATTTATTGCAAATCGTCCTGGATTATAGGTTATTGCTGCAGATAAAGAAACACGATAGTAGGTTGTTGAAAATATCGAAAATAAACTTCAGGAAAATCTTATTAAAAAGGGCTTAGTAGTACAAGAAGAAAGCGAAAGCAACACTGAGAATATAGTAGAAAAAGCTCAAGCAGAAGCTAAAATAGATGAAAGTAAAAGTCAAGAGGAAAATCTTAAAATATTCTTAAATAGCATCATAAATGGAGACAGCAATATTTCTAACTTAGCATTAAAAAGTTACGAAGTAGACGCTAGAATAAATGATATTTTAATTTAGCTCTCAGGATACAAATCAAAACGAACTTCTGAATCTGATTTCGTTAACTTTTTGACCTACCTATTACAAGGAACTTAGAATACTAAATTTATCCCGTATAATATAATGGGTAAATATATGGTAGAAACTGGAATGATTCAAAAAGACGATATTAAAAATATCAATTTGATTAGACAGAAAGTTCAAAAATTATTTCTGGAATCTGATGTTGGATTTTACGAGACAAATTTTGGGAAGTCTACTTCTGGAATGTATTTTAAGAGATAGTCAAAAACAACATATGGATTATTGTCGACAAAAACAGTTGATGCAATACGGACTAATGAAGATGAGCCTATAATCATAAAGAAATTAAATGAGGTATACAACATATCACCATTAACAGATGACGACACTGGTGAAGTATTAAAGCCATATGGATTTTATGTTTATAATTATGGCGGAAAATATTTCATAACACAAAACCCATGGAGTAGATACGACAAATATATTAAACTGTTTAGTTCTAAAAATGAAGCACAAAAAGCTGCTTATGAAACGTTTTTAAAATCTACTGTCTTTTCTGGTTTCTTTATTAATAGAGCACTTAAAAAAGGCAGGGTTGAGTATGATCCAATGGAATCACCAAAATCACGATGGTATAGAAAGGGACAAATTGTAGAAGTACTTGATGCAGAATTTGGAAATATAGAAAGTGTTCGTCAAGATCTTACAGTTAAAGACTATTTCGAGTCAATTCTTAAAACCGCTCCGAAAAACCTTGGTGCATATATTATATCAAAATTAAATACTGTAGAAAAAGTTGCTTTATTTTATTCTAGATTCGGACTTAATTTATCAACTGTAAGTGATGATAATATCAAAGCAGTACTTGATGAGTTATCAAAAGCAAAAACAGATTCATATATTGCAGTTGATGATACAGTTGCAATTGGCTACAAAAGTTTTGGAAGTGAAACGAGATCTTTTTATACTCGTTTTAGAAAAATGACTGATGAGGATTTTCAAATCAAAGAAGAAAAAGTTTCCGAAGCAGCTCAGATAAAGAAAGGAAGAATTACACGAATTGTAGACTGGCAAACAATATAGCATATTTTTGAAGAAAATGGTATAAAAATGGTTCTCTTAACCGATGAATAGGTTAAAAGTATTATCGGACAAGACAGCAAAGAAAAACTCCGTGGATTTACTTAGAACGGAATAATTTATGTTAATCCTAAATATGCATCTTTCTAGTCTCCATTCCATGAGTATACACACATATTATTGTCGTTAGTTAGACATAGAAATCAAGATGTTTATGCTTAGCTTTTAGAAGCTTATTGTTAGGAAAAATATAAATTAAGCATAAAAGATGTATTGACATCAGGCAAATTAACAACTAACGAGTTTTATAAAAGACAAATAGAAGAGCAAGGCCTTAATGAAAAAGAGCATGCTGCTGAAATTTCCATGTATATATTGGAAGAAGAATTTGCAGATGATTTTGCCAAATTCATATCAGAATAGAATGTATCTTTTCCAGATATATTTGCATCTATGAAAACGATTATAGAAAAAGATGATATATTTGGGAAAAATTTTAATCTATTTGATGTAGCTAACGGTCAATTTAATATATTCAAAAGTTTGCTTAATGGATTTGAAAAAGACAGAAAACGCATAGGCTTTGGAATTAGAGGAATGGCAGGTACTAGTGGATTTAAGACAGAACTAATTTCACAAATTCAACAAATGCTTGAAGATGATAGGGATAAAATATATGATGTAAGCAAAAATGACCTTGAAAAACTGCAAGGAGTTGAAGAAAATAAAGATGGTATATATAGGTATTGTAAGTAATTTATGTTAAAATAAGAAAATGGAATCAATAAATTTAACAAATTGCAAGTTTAAAATAAAATCTGGCGAACAAGTTTTACCGGAGATGACTTTGGAATAGTTGATTCTAACATTAAAGATGACTAGTGGATCAACATTAAGTGAAAAATTAATTTCAATTGGAGACAATCATGTTAAGTTTAGCGTATCTTCTACTGAAGTTGTCAATAAGCTTAAATAGGTTAATCAAAAAGAGAAAGCTGAAATTTCCATAAATGGAAATGAAGTCGGAGGAGAATATACAATCAAAGATCCGAATCGTATAACACCACTGCAATGCATAGAAGAATTATATCAAGAACTTGGAAGTAATATCCCATTTGAAGCTTCTGATGAAGAATATATTTAGTGGTATATAAAAACATAGATTGAGCCGGGAACTAAAACAGAAGAAGAGATAATAAAAGAAGTCACAGAAATACGTGATAGTTGGAAGCGTTCATGTGCTGATGGTATTGCTTTACACAACTGGATGCCATTTGGAATCAGTGCCGGTTTAGCTATAGATGAAGACGCAGATGCTTTTGTGAACAGTTTAAAGAAATTTAAATTAGAAAATGGTGAAACACTATATGATCGTTTCGCCATGCCTATGAAAGATCTATATGCGAAAATTGCAAAATTAAATTATTATCTTCATCGGATGTGCAAAGATGTACGTAAAGATAGTGAACCAATGCTTCGGAATATACATCTAAGCACATCTATTCGTCCAGAATTAAAAGAACGTTTAGGCGCAGATAAAGTCGGAATACATGTGGATAATGTTTAGATTGATAAATATGGGCATTATCATATCTTTAATTACAAATTTGGTTTGACTCCATTTGCATCATGGGCTAAAGTGAAGCTTCAAAAATACGATCTTGAAATGGGTGCAATTAAAGAAATATTTGAACAAAATGGATTTAATTCAGAAGGTTCAAGTTATTTTAATATCCCAATATAGATTGTATATAATAAAGAAGGAAAAATAGTTGACTTGCTATTAAAAGACGAATCGGGTAATGAAAACTATGGAATGAACTATAACGTACAAGATGGAGTGTCTAGTCCAGTTATTAAAGCATAGCAAAAATTGCAAGATGACTTGTTTAATGCTATGATAGAATAGAAAGTTAATAACATTCCAATATTATAGTTGCAAGGAAGATTGCAGGCAGAAGATGAATTTTTAAGATAGATTATCCCAGAATATGACGCAGCAGCGAAAGGATTAAATATAAGCGCTAAAGCTTATATCTCATAGAATATAAACGTAACAATTCTAAAACCAGAAAATGGTATAGGTTGGGATGTCATTGACCCAGATGGCAATACGCACCACATAGAAAGTAATGAAGAGTATTATAAAAACCAAGAATTATTACAATATGTAACTGACAATCTTAAAAAACTTAATTAGGAATTACCAGTTGTAACTCAACAAATTGTTAAATCAATTCGTAATTCTTATGAACTTGGATATGCTAATTTTGAAGGATTCGGATTTAAAGCTGCTTAGAGATTTCTAAATGAAAATCTTGGAGTCTATTTTAGAACTCATGAAGTAAAAGGTGAGGTGATTCATGAATATACGCCATTGTTAAATGACGAATTAAACGAACTAGGAATTTTCCTTTTCCAAAATAATGAAACAAATGAGATAGATGTTGTGTGCTTATCATCTTTGAAATTAGATGAGATGATACCAAACAAGCACTCACAGAGTAATCTTTTGGCTCATTATTGCATGAATTTGGAAGATGCAACTGATCTAAAAAGCTGTTATGGCCACATGGAGATGATGCGAGCAGCTAGCATTTTGAATTCAATATGTGATCTTGTGCCAAATATGAAGCTTGGAAAAATTAGTGCTTATTCTCCTTATTTTCGTGGCTCTGGAATGACATATTCAGCATCATATATAATATAGGAGTTTTCAAAAATCCAAAAATTCATTAACAATAAATTAGGAACATCATATAAAAACAATTTCTCTAATACTAAAATTGCTGATTCGTATGATGTTGTATTATCTCTAATAGAAAGTATAGCAAATAATAAAGGGTTTGATTTACCTGGGATGAAATCTGCAGATGATTATGAGGCTAAATATTAGCATATCAAAAGAGTTATGCAGATGTTGGAACATGAAATCTTCCATACTGCAAATCCCGAACTAATAGAAAGATATCGAAATCATGATAGCCCTAAAATGAGGACATTATATCAGGTATATCATCATTGTGCATTGTGGATGTTAAATTATAACGGCGTACGTGCAGTTTCTGTAGAACATGTAAATGAATTATTAAGAAATGTTTTACCTCAATATGCTAACCCTGATGAGAATGTTAGATTTTTTAATAACGCATATGCAAATGCAGCTAATAGAGCCGCTAATGATTTCGTACATAGATGGGCTGAGATAAAGCCAGATATTGAAAAATACGAATCTGATGCTGGTGTTACTATTATTGATACAAAAATTATAGGTAGCACTGAGCACGTATATGATAAATTCTATAAAAAAGATCCAGCAACTGGAGCTAATACTTTTATGTTTGTTAACCCATATAGTGATAACGAGTCTGCTATTGCTGGATTAACAACTGAAGATAGGACTTTCTTAAAAAAGATATTATTCCAATTTGCTAAAGTACGTGCAGAAAACAACCCTGATTTACATTTTGATTTTACTGGAATCAATGATCCAAGACTTATAGAGTTTATAAAAAAACCATCTAATCACTATTTCTTAGTCCCATTAATTAAAGCAACAAATATAAGGCATACATATTAGACAATGACAGCAAAAGTAAACAAAGTTGCTAAACAATGTTCTAATGTTGATGGAATTGTAACAGTTCTTAAAAATAGCCTTCATAGTAAGGGATCAAAAAGTGTAATGGGAAGCGATGATTTTGTTTCTATCTATGACCTTGATGGCGATCCATTAATGAGCACCAAAACATTACTTTTATCTGAGAACGATCAAGCACGTGCAAGATTATTAAAAAATCATGATGCTTCTTATTTTGAGACAAATATAGGAAATATACTTGCAGAATATTTAACTCAATAGTGTTATTATAATCGCATGCGTGATGTTGAATTATTAGGCAAAGCTTTGCTTTTTGAAATGTATATGACTGGTGAGCATATGGGAGAAAGAGCCAAACGATTGCTTAACGATTCTGCAAAATATCTATAGGAATAGATGATGGTAAATCTATATCAAAAATCTATTATGTCAAAATTTGGGCAATCTGTCCAATAGGTTATGCGTCCTTTTAAATAGATAATAAACACTATGTACCTTGCAGCAAACTTACGTTCTATGTTTCGAGATTCATTTGAAGGTCTATGGCAAAATACTGTTAGAACATTAAGTCACTATCATAATGATTTAAGTAGCAAAGAAGTAGCAGAAGGATATGGTGAAGTTTTAAAGCATATTTTTACTTCTGAGAGGTCATTAAATATTATGTCTGAGCTTTGTCTGAAATATAGACTTTCTAATTGTGATACTGCAAAAATTGCCGAACGAGCAAAAACCGGTAAAGGTGGAATTATGAATCCTATGTACATGTCATTTGGAACATTGCGTGGTCCTGATTTTTTAAATCGTATGACATTGTTTGTGTCTCGATGTATTCATGATGGTTGCTGGGATGCGTTTGATATAAAAGACAACAGGTTGGTTTATGATCCTAAAAAAGATAAACGTTTCTATGCATACTTTCACGGAACCCCAGGAACGGAAGAGTATCATCAAGCATAGTCTCGTTATTTCTCCGCTGTTATAGCATATAATAAGGAAAATCCAGATAGAAAAATTAAAGTAGGAGAAGATCTTCTTCCAGAGCCTTATAATAATCAGGATATTGCATCCTTTAAAGTTTTCGCAGATGAAATATATGGTGCATATGATAGATCACAGAGAGCGAGGTATGAGCAAATATCACTTGGCCAAAACCTTGGAATCTTTACTACTTGGATGAATGGTATCGCTGCGACATGGTTTAAGAAACAAGGAAAATATAATGGATATTTTACAACTCAAACAATAGACGGCAAGCCAATGATACGACAAAGTCAAGCAGGAAATGATTTATATTTCAGAGATGATGGCGGTATCGTTGAAAAAATTGGAGATAAATACTATAATGAAAAAGGAGAAGAGGAAGCAAATGATGGGAAGTGTCCAGTCGTTGAACAAGTGCCAATTCCTGTTTAGGGTATAATGTATACATTCAAAGATGTTTGGGACGTATTTAAAGAAGACGGGTTTAGTAAAGAATCTTTCTTAAATAACATCTGGAGATATAGAACAAATAGAGATAACCTCAACAAGGCATTGGCTGATATGTTGATGATGGGATTGTTCGCGTTGATTTTCGGATGTGCTCTTACTCCTTGGTACGAAGACAAAAAGAAAATAAAAGATACAGATGATGTTGTAGCAAGTGGTATAACAGAATTGTTATATAACTCATCTCGTCAATCTTTCGATGGTTTCTTTGGTCCTTGGAATATTATTAGTTATTGTGTAAATGATCTTGAGCCAACGGTGGCAACAACAAATATCAAAATTGTAAAAGATGTATGGAAAACCGTAATGGGTAAAAAAACATTTAACGATTTTATATTTAGTAATGCTCCAGTTGTCAGAATATTTAAACAAACAATTAAAAATAATAATCCAGATTTATTTAAAGTAGAAAAGAAAGAAGAAGCTTGATTCCATTTTTAAAAAAAAGGGGGTGATGAATACCTGGATTTTTCCAGATACTCATCACCCCCTTATATTTTATTTACGTGTTTTTATTACTTCGGATTTTACAAGTGTTGAATAATTCAAAGCGTCTATCGCTTCGTTTAGCGTATAATATATTCCAGTATCAAATTCATCAAATTCCTCCATCCACCACGGGATAGGTATGAATCCAAAAATCCTGTTTGTTTGTATTACATACTCAGATCTTCCATCTGCGTATGTACGTTTCACTATTCTTCGTGCCATTTAACCATTTCCATTTTCCATTTTAGGTAGATCAAATCCCATTGTAGCTAAATTAAAATAATAATATTTGCCAACTTCAAAACCACAATCATCATAATAAATTACATATTGCTTATTATTATTAAATGTGATTTCTAACCTATTATAATCTTTGTGATAACTATATGGATTTGGATTTAAATATATGCCAAACAATCCATCGTGTGGCTCGAATTGCACATTATCGCTACCATAGCAATAACCATATATTGATTTAATATTTTCATCTTTAAATAATAATAAGCAATTAGAATATGACGCTGGGATAATTATCTCTGTTTGATTTTTTGTTATTTCTATTTCTGCGTCAAATTTTAAAGAGACAGTATCAGATAGCATAGAGTTAATTTTAGGTTTGCTTGTACCTCTTACTCTATAGCTGCCAACTTTTGGACATAAAGAG
>OLOM01000587.1_pt1 | contig 27467 bp, 20 predicted proteins | sample 1672531 | NCBI WGS metagenome assembly OLOM01 (sample SAMEA3136696, study PRJEB25190) | human gut metagenome | reverse complement strand
CGGCCGTGCGTTTGCACGGCCGACTCTCTATAGCGACGTTGGCGCACCTCCGAGCTGCACCAACGCAAACCAGATAGCCTAACTGCGACGCTCCGCGATCTCGGACGTGATGTCAGCAATGAATTCATCAAGCGAACGCTGAACGGTTTCGTTCGAACGATCGCGAACCGAAATGTTGCCGGCCTCTTCCTCTTGCTCGCCAAGAATAAGCATGTAGGGAGCGCGATCAACGGAACGAGCCTCACGGATCTTGTAGCCGATCTTCTCGTCACGCTCATCGAGCACAGCACGCACCCCTGCTGCCTGAAGGGCATCGGTGACCTGCTTTGCGTACTCCATATGCTTAGCAGAAACAGGAAGCACCTTAACCTGGCACGGAGCAAGCCACGTGGGGAACTTGCCCGCGAAGTGCTCGGTAAGAATGCCGATGAAACGCTCGATAGAGCCGAAGCACACGCGGTGAAGCATGACAGGACGCTTCTTCGAGCCGTCGGCATCGGTGTACTCCAAGTTGAAGTTCAGCGGCATCTGGAAGTCAAGCTGAACCGTCCCGCACTGCCACGTACGACCCAGGCAGTCCTCCAAATGGAAGTCGATCTTAGGACCATAGAAGGCACCGTCACCCTCGTTGACCTCATAAGGCATGCCAAGGCGATCAAGGGCGTCCTTCAAGCCGCTTTCAGCCGCTGCCCAATCTTCATCGGAGCCCATAGAGTCCTCGGGGCGAGTGGAAAGCTCGACGTGGTACTTGAAGCCGAACTTCTGGTACACGGAATCGATAAGGTTGACAACGCCGATGATCTCGTCAGTAAGCTGATCGGGGCGAACGAACAGATGGGCATCGTCTTGCGTGAAGCAACGTACGCGGAACAAGCCGTGCAGAGCGCCTTTCATCTCGTGACGATGGACAATACCAAGCTCGCCAGCGCGAATAGGCAGATCGCGATAGCTATGCGGCTTGGAAGCATAAACCAGAACACCGCCGGGGCAGTTCATCGGCTTGATGCAGAACGGCTCCTCGTCAATGGTGGTGGAGTACATATTGTCCTTGTAATGATCCCAATGGCCCGAAGTCTCCCACAGGTTCTTGGTCATGATGAGCGGCGTGGAGATCTCGACATAACCGGCCTTAGCGTGGATCTCGCGCCAGTAATCGATGAGCTGGTTCTTCAGGAGCATGCCGTTAGGCAGGAAAAACGGGAAGCCAGGAGCCTCGTCACGCATCATGAACAGGCTCATTTCGCGACCGATCTTGCGATGGTCGCGCTTCTTCGCCTCTTCGAGCATCTTCAGGTGCTCGTCAAGTTCTTCCTTCGATGCGAAAGCGATGCCGTTGATACGCGTGAGCATCTTGTTGTCTTTATCGCCGCGCCAATACGCGCCGGAAACCGCCGTGAGCTTGAATGCCTTAAGGGCCTTCGTGTAGCAGATATGAGGGCCGACGCACATGTCGATGTACTCGCCCTGCTGATAGAACGTGATGCGGGCATCGTCAGCAAGATCGCCGATATGCTCGACCTTGTACTTCTCGCCGCGCTCCTCCATAAGCTTGACGGCCTCTTCACGGGGAAGCTCGAACACCTGGAACTTAAGGTTCTCTTTGGTGATCTTCTTCATCTCGGCTTCGATAGCGGGGAAATCTTCCTCGGTGAGCTTGATGTCGCCAAGGTCGACATCGTAGTAAAAACCGTTGTCGGTAGCGGGGCCGTAAGCGAAATCGGCGTTGGGGTACAGGCGCTTGATGGCCTGAGCCATGATATGGGCTGCGGAATGCCTAAGAACATGAAGTTCCTCTTCAGCTGGGCACTCATTGACGGAACCGTCGTTGTACAGAACCTTCATAGGTGGATTCTCCTCGGTGAATTCGAGTTCGAAATCAAAATCGCAAACGATTGTACACCCCAACCCCGTCCTTGTTTCCTTGTTGTTCTTCAACCCGAAAAATTCTGGAAACAGACCGATCGTAGGTTTTAAGCATGGCACGGAGGCGATTCACCGATCGTGCATCCAGGCAAACCGCTTAAGGAGGAGAAGATGGGACGAATCGACGAGGAGTACGGAACACTCGTTTTCAACGATCACATCATGCAGGAACGACTTCCCCGCACTACGTACAAAGCGCTCTCGAAGACGCTCAAAGAGGGCGAGCCGCTCGACATCGACGTAGCCAACGTCGTTGCGCACGCAATGAAGGAATGGGCCGTCGAGAATGGAGCGACGCACTACACGCACTGGTTCCAACCGCTAACCGGCATCACGTCCGAAAAGCATGACGCGTTCATCAACCCGCAAGACGACGGCCGCGCGATCATGTCGTTCTCGGGCAAAGAGCTCATTCAGGGCGAGCCTGACGCCTCGTCCTTCCCCTCGGGCGGTCTTCGCGCCACCTTCGAGGCTCGCGGCTACACTGCATGGGACCCTACCAGCTATGCGTTCATCAAAGATGAAGTGCTTTGCATCCCCACTGCATTCTGTAGCTACACGGGTGAAGCGCTAGACAAGAAAACACCTCTTCTGCGTTCGATGGAGGCCATCTCGAAGGAAGCCGTACGCACGCTTGCCATGTTCGGCATCGATGTGCCGCGCGTCACCACCACCGTCGGAGCCGAACAGGAGTACTTCCTGATCAAGGAGTCGGATTACGAGCATCGCCAAGACCTTATCCTGACTGGCCGCACGCTGTTCGGCGCACCGCCCTGCAAGGGTCAGGAGCTTGAAGAGCACTACTTCGGCGCTATCCGCCCCACCGTCAACAATTTCATGAAGGAACTCGATGACGCGCTCTGGAAGCTCGGCATCCCCGCCAAGACCAAGCACAACGAGGTTGCTCCGTCTCAGCACGAGCTCGCACCGATCTTCACCGTGTCAAACCGCGCGATCGACAACAACCTGGTCACCATGGAACTGATGAAAACCATCGCAAGCCATTACGGTTTGGTCTGTCTGCTCCATGAAAAGCCCTTCGAAGGGATCAACGGCTCGGGCAAGCATAACAACTGGTCCATTGCCACCGACAAGCTGAACCTGCTCGATCCAGGCAAGACCCCGATGGGCAACCTTCGCTTCCTGGTATTCCTGAGCGCCGTCGTTCAGGCAGTCGACGAGTATCAGGGCCTGCTTCGCTGCTCGGTTGCCTCTGCGGGCAATGATCACCGCCTTGGTGCAAACGAGGCTCCGCCAGCCGTCATCTCCATCTTCCTTGGCGACGATCTTGGTGCTGTGGTCGATTCGATCATCAACGGCAAGGAATACGAGAGTGCCGATAAGGCATACATGGATCTTGGCGTGGATGCCCTGCCGAACTTCTTGAAGGACAACTCCGACCGCAACCGCACCAGCCCCTTTGCGTTCACGGGCAACAAGTTCGAGTTCCGCATGCCGGGCAGCCAAATCAACTTGGCCGATGCCAACACCGTCTTGAACGTCGCCGTCGCAAAGGCTCTGCGCGATTTCAATGAGGACGTGGAAGGCGCCGTGAACTTCGAGCAGGCCGCATTCGCCCATGTCCACAAGACCCTGACCGAGCATCAACGCATCATCTTCAACGGAGACGGCTACTCCGACGAATGGCTTGACGAAGCCCAGCGCCGTGGCCTTTTGAACCTGAAGGCAACGCCCGATGCAGCCCAAGCCATGACCGACCCCAAGGCCATCGAGCTGTTCGAGGAGTTCGGCGTGATGTCGGCCGTTGAGATGCACAGCCGCTACGAGGTGAAGCTCGAGCAGTACTCCAAGTTGCTGAACATTGAAGGCCGCACCATGAGCCATATGACCAAGCGCAAGATCGCTCCAGCCGTCAGCGCATACGCAGATCAGATTTCGCAAACCATCATCGGCAAGAAGAAGGCATGCCCCGAGCTCGAACCCGCTGGCGAGATCAAGCTTTTGAAGGAGCTCAACGCTGGCACGAACAGGATCTCCGAGTGCGTGGAAGTCCTTGATGCTGCACTTGAAGAGGCCGCCGGTATCGAAGACAGCCTGGAAGAAGCCACTGCCTATCACGACAAGGTGCTTGCCGCCATGGACGACCTTCGAGCCGTGTGCGACGAAATGGAGAACATCTGCTCGACCGAGGTTTGGCCGATGCCCACGTACAACAAGATGCTCTTCTACTGCTAATCCGGGCACGGGCGAAGAATCAAGCCGCTGAAACGCCCACCCTTCCCCTCCTTCGGGCCCGCAGGGATCGCCTCCCCTGCGGGCCTCCTTGTTTTTAAGAAGAAGGCCGTCTGAGCCAACGAACCCAGCTGTTGGAACATTGCTGATGAGGGAGGGACGAAGAGTATGGTCACAAGCGCCGCTGTTGCCGAGATGATCAGCAAAGGATTATATGCAAAGGAGTGTTCTGCGGCCCGCTCGGCAGAACGCTCACGCATACACGCACGATGAACGCCGTGATGCTTGATGTCCAGGTTCTCTCTATATTCACGAAGAAGCCTCATGGGCCACATTGCACGCCCCATGAGGCTTTACCAACAGAATGATTTTCCTTCGGTAACTTACTTCTTTGGCATGCACCCCAAAGCAGCAACTACCTCTTCAGCACAGACAATGCCATCGTGCATGGCGCTAGCCACAAGTGTGGAACCGGTCAAGAAATCGCCAGCTGCAAAAACGGGGGTATCGAAGCTCGAGCCCTGATCAAGGACAGCCCTGTGGGTGCCGTTCGAAACAAGTGCAACAGGTTTGCCTTCACTCGCACACGCCACATGGAACGCATCCAAAATGCCATCCTCGGGCGCAATGAAACCTTTTGCAATAAGAACCAAATCAGCGGGAACCTCATAGGGGTCGCTTCCGTCTTTAGCCTGAAGAACTGCGACGGCAACATCTTCACCGTTTGCGCCGGCTTTGAACGCAAGGGTATCCGTAGACCACACGCGGGGATCCTCGCCCATAACCGCCGCGGCTTCCAATTGACCATAACCGTCTTTCGCGGGTCCGTGCGGATTAGGCCAGTTCATCCAGTCAGTTTCGGGGTCAGGATCTTTCTGAGCCGAAGCGCGAATCACCTGATGAACCGATGCGCAACCCTGACGAAGGGCCGTCGCGACGCAATCCACGCCGGTATCGCCACCGCCCACGACGATGACATGCTTGCCTTGAGCTGTTTCCACCGGCTCTTCCGAATCGAGGAGTGACTTCGTGGCCTCGGTCAGGTAGTCGACAGCGAAGCGGACGTTCTCAAGTTCTTCGCCTTCGATCCCCATAGCACGGGGCTTGCGGAAACCGCATGCCAAGACAACGGCATCGAAATCATTCAGAATCTCATCAGCTCGATCGATTGCATCGCATTCGAAGACGAATTCGACACCGCTGCGCTGCATCAAATCGATTCGACGTTCGATGATCGACTTCGGCAGTTTCATATTGGGAATGCCGTACATCAGCAATCCACCAGCACGATCCGCCTTCTCGAAAACAGTGACGGCCAACCCTTCGCATGCGAGTTTCCATGCCGCTGCAAGGCCAGCGGGGCCAGAGCCGACAACAGCAACCTTGGCTGCGCCTTCTTCAGGAATCGGCAAGGACTTCACGCCCGCAGCCCATGCTGCATCCGAAATAGCCCGTTCGTTGTCATGGATAGTCACCGCCAGATCGTGTTCTCCCAAATTGCATGCCTGCTCACACGGAGCCGGGCAAACCCTACCTGTGAACTCGGGAAACGGATTAGTCGTCGAAAGACGTGCCGCCGCCTCCGCAAGACGTCCTTCATACAGAAGATCGTTTGTCTCGGGAATGGGGTTGTGAAGAGGACAGCCCGTCGGCTTCTTTGCCTTACCGATGACAATGCCGCATTGGCAGAACGCAACGCCGCAGTCCATGCAGCGGCTCGCCTGAACCTCCTGATCCGACAAGGGCAGAGGGATGACGAATTCGTTGTAACCGGCAACCGATTCGCGGGCATCGGCTACGCCGTGGGCTATGCGCTCAACGTGAAGGAATGCTCCCGGTTTTCCCATGCTAGTTCCCCCTAAACATTTCGAACGCGCGCTCTGCAGCTATCTCATGCGAGAAGCCCTTCGCCTCTTCGTTCGCGATCAGATCGTAAATACGCTTGTAGTCGCGCGGGATAACACGCTTGAAATTCGCTTTGATTCGAGCGAACCGGTAAAGCATCTTGATTCCCAAGGGGCTCCCCGTGCGATCGACGTGTTCACGAAGAAGTTCTTCGATTTCAGCGAGCTCGTTTTCATCGGGCTCTTCGATGTCGACCAAATCGCGATTGCACCGTTGCGCAAGCGTATGCTGTCCATCGAACACATACGCAACGCCGCCGCTCATGCCCGCAGCGAAGTTCAACCCGACTTCGCCCAGGATCACCACTTTGCCGCCCGTCATGTACTCGCATCCGTTGTTGCCGACGCCTTCAACCACCAAGGTTGCGCCAGAATTGCGTACTGCAAAGCGTTGACCAGCCATTCCGTTAACGAACGCCTTACCACCCGTTGCGCCATAGAATGCAACATTGCCGGCGACGATGTTCTCATTTGGCCTGAAAGCCGCGTTCTCGTTGGGTCGGAGCGTCAACGTTCCGCCAGAAAGACCCTTACCAAAGTAATCGTTTGCTTCACCGATGACATTAAGCGTGACACCGCGCGGAACGAAGGCGCCGAAGCTCATGCCCGCAGACCCCGAACAGTCCACAACGATCGAGTCATCGGGGATCCCTTCAGGGTGATCCTTCGTTACCTGCGAGCCCAGCATCGTGCCGACCGCGCGATTGATGTTGGCGATGTCGACGCCGAAACGCTGAGTGCCCAGATGCTCCCTCGCCTCTTTGGTGTACGGCACCAGCAATGTGGCATCGAGCGTGAAGGGAAGCACATCCTCGGGAGCCAAGGCCGGAAGGCTATGGCGGCAATCGGCGCCGGGAACATGTGCGCATATCTCGGTTTTCGCCTGATACACCACCGGGGAAAGGTCAAGCAGCTGCGCCTTCCAGCTTTCCACCGGAGCGGTCTGCTTCAGAAGCTCGGAGTGACCCACCATATCCTCAACAGTGCGGAAACCAAGCCGCGCCATGATACGACGAAGATGCTCAGCGACCATCAGCATGTAATTCACAACATATTCGGGCTTGCCCTTGAAACGCCCACGCAACTTACAATTCTGCGTGGCAATGCCAACCGGGCACGTGTCTTGCTGACAATCACGCTGCATCAGACATCCCATGACGATCAGCGGCATAGTTGCGAAACCGAATTCCTCAGCACCCAGCAAGCAGGCCATCGCAACATCACGGCCATCAACCAGCTTTCCGTCGGCCTCTACGACGACACGCGAACGCAAGCCGTTCTGAAGGAGCGTCTGCTGTGCCTCCGCCAATCCAAGTTCCAATGGAAGGCCGGCATGATAGATGGAGTCGCGCGGAGCCGCACCGGTTCCGCCGTTGGAACCCGAGATCAGGATCTTATGCGCGCCGCCTTTGGCGACACCGGTGGCAATGGTTCCGACGCCCACTTCGGAAACGAGCTTCACCGAAATCTTGGCGCTTGGGTTGGCGTTCTTCATATCGAAGATCAGCTCGGCAAGATCCTCAATCGAATAGATGTCATGATGCGGCGGCGGGGAGATAAGGCTCAAGCCCGGCGTGGAACGGCGGGTCTTCGCGATCCACGGCCAAACCTTGCTTCCGGGAAGATGCCCGCCTTCGCCCGGCTTCGCACCTTGCGCCATCTTGATCTGGATCTCGCGGGCGCTCATCAAATAACGGCTGGTCACACCAAAACGACCGGAAGCGATCTGCTTGATCGCAGACAACTTGCTATCGCCATTGGGAAGACGCGTTTCGCGAGCTGTGTCCTCACCGCCCTCGCCGGTGTTCGACTTACCACCAAGTCGATTCATGGCAATGGCAAGGCATTCATGGGCTTCTTTGGAGATGGACCCGTAGCTCATTGCGCCCGTGGTAAAGCGCTTGACGATCTCGGCTGCAGGCTCCACCTGATCAATCGGGATGGAAGCGGCATGCTCGAAATCGAATTCAAGCAGGTCGCGCAACGTGACCGCACGCCCTTGAGGATGCATCGCAGCGCTGAATTCCATGAACGTGTCGAAATCGTTCTCGCGGGCGGCTTGCTGCAAGAGCGTGATGGTCATAGGGTTGATGAGATGCTCTTCCCCACCATTCGGACGCCACTTAGTCAAACCCGAACTCGAAAGCACCGACGGAGCAACGGAAGCCGCCTGCGCAACCATGCGGTCATAACGCATATCGCATTCGCGCTGGATATCGTCAATGCCAAGACCGCCGATCCTGCTGACAGTTCCGGTGAAATGCTCGTCGATCACCTCGTCGGATAGACCAAGCACTTCAAAAACCTGAGCACTGTGGTACCCCTGCATGGTCGAGATGCCCATCTTCGACATGATGGAAACCACGCCCGCAACCACTGCCTTGTTGTAGTTGGCGATTGCCGTCGCGCAGTCCTGCTCGATGATATGCATCGAGCAAAAATGCTCGATGCTTTCATGAGCCAGGTACGGGAAGATGCCCGATGCAGAATAACCCACCAACGTTGCGAAATCGTGCGGCGTGATGGCGTCGCCCGTTTCGACGATGATGTCCGCATTGGTGCGCACACCGCAACGAAGCAGATGGTTGTGAACGCTTGCGACAGCCAACAGCGACGGGATAGGAACTTCACCCTGACCCGCGCGATCGGAAATGACAAGGATGTTAACGCCGGATTCGATCGCAGCGGTCGCTTCGCTATGCAAGCGCTCAAGCGCCTCGCGCAGCGCGTTCTTTCCGTCGCCAATACGATAGGCGGCGTGAAGCGTGGTAGCCTTGAATCCCTGCTCATCGATATGTGCCAGCGCGTCGAATTCCCGCTTGGTAAGAAGCGGGGTCTCCAGCTTCACCAAACGGCAGTTCTCACGAGCATCCTCGAGCATATTGCCGTGATTGCCCAAATAAAGAAGCGTTGACGTGATGAACGACTCGCGAAGAGCATCGATAGGCGGATTGGTAACCTGGGCAAACAGCTGATTGAAGTAATCGAACAGGCGGCGATCCTTATCGGTCAAGCAAGCAAGCGGAACGTCCATGCCCATTGACGCCAACGGGGTTTTCCCCGTACGGGCCATAGGAAGAATCACCTCTTGCATGTCATCGTAATGGAACCCGTGAACCACCTGGCGAAGCGTCAGATCGATGCCGTCATCAACTGCAGCGTCTCCTTCAAACGCAGCGTTTTTCTCCAGCAGAGCAGGCATCTCGATCATGCGCGAGTCGATCCACTCGCGGTAAGGACGCTCGTTTGCCAGCTCGTTCTTCACCTCGTCGTCGAACATCACGCGACCGCGCGAAGGATCCACCACGAGCATCTGCCCAGGGCCCAAACTTCCCGAGACCAGGATATTCGCAGGATCGACATCAAGGACGCCCACTTCACTCGAAAGAACCAGACGGTTGTCCTTGGTAACGTAATAACGCGCAGGCCGCAAACCGTTTCGATCGAGGGTTGCGCCAAGAATCACACCATCAGTGAACGCCAACGCAGCAGGGCCGTCCCACGCTTCCGTCAACATCGACTGATATTCATCCCATGCGCGACGACGCTCGGACAAAGCCGGGTTGTGATCCCACGGCTCGGGAACAAGCATCGACATGGCACGCGGAAGCGAGCGGCCGTTCATGTGCAGGAACTCAACAACGTTGTCGAGCATTGCCGAGTCCGACCCTTCGCGATTGATAACCGGGAGGGTCTTTGCAAGATCGCCCTGAAGAACCGGCGAGTAGAGCTCGGGTTCGCGAGCTGCAACCCAATTCTTGTTGCCCTTCAGCGTGTTGATCTCACCGTTATGAATGATGTAGCGATTAGGATGAGCGCGCTCCCAAGCAGGCATGGTATTGGTGCTGTAGCGCGAATGAACAAGCGCGATGGCCGTTTCAGTTGAAGCGTCGGCCAAATCGGTATAGAAACCGCGCATCTGCGTAGCCAACAACATTCCCTTGTAAACGATGGTGCGCGAGCTCATCGAGCAAATATAGAAGATCTTTTCCGCCAGCTCCGAGGAAGCGTCTCCAGCCTTTTCGATCTCTCTTCGGCAAATGTAGAGCGCACGCTCGAAGTCATCACGCGTCTCGCAATTGGCGGGTCGGCCCAAGAAGGCCTGCTTGATGACGGGCATCGACGCAATGGCGGTTTCGCCTAAACCGTGGGCATCGGTGGGGACATCGCGCCAGAACAAGAGCGGGATTCCGTTCGCCGCACAACCGTCAGCGAAAACGCGCATTGCATCGGCGACTCCCTGCTCGTCCTGAGGAAGGAAAACCATCGCCACCGCGTAGTCGCCTTCTTCGGGAAGGATATGCCCGTACTTCTGCGCTTCCTTCCGGAAGAAACGATGCGGCACCTGGAACAGAACGCCTGCACCATCGCCGGTGTTCCGTTCAAGGCCGACGCCACCACGATGCTCGAGGTTAATAAGCACCGAAAGGGCATCGTCTAGCATCTGATGCGATTTCAGACCATCAAGCTGAGCTAGCGCGCCCAATCCGCACGCGTCATGTTCGAATTCGCTGCGGTAAAGACCAAGCTGCTCGTTTCGCCTCGAGTTAAGTTGCCTCATCTTCGACACACCCATCCCCCTTCTCGTATAGAAAAGCCGGACGCAAGGAGTGAAACCTTGCCAATCCGGCTTCGACGAGCCGGGGTGCACCGACCGAAGGAACAAACACCCAGCCCGTTGATATAACAATACGAATGCACTGCTACCGAACGATTGCAGTCTTGTTTCGATCCAGTTAATGAGAACCGAAACCAAACGCGCCAGAAATCAGATCGCCGCTAAATCTCAATCGAGCCTGCGAAGGCTTTCTTGGCGGGACCCGTCATAATAACCGAACCCAAGTCGCCGCCCTCTTCGGACCACTCAATGCCGATCTCGCCGCCAAGCACTTTAAGAGTGACCTTGCGACCCGCACGACCGGTCATGTGCGCAGCGACCGCGGTCGCGCAACAGCCGGTACCGCATGCAAGGGTTTCACCGCAGCCACGCTCCCAAACGCGCATGGTGATAACGTCACCATCAACATGGGCGAACTCCACGTTGGTCTTTTCGGGGAATACTCCCAGCGTCTCGATCTTGGGACCGATTTCAGTCACGGGGAATGTCAACGGGTCATCCACGAAAATGACCGCATGGGGATTGCCCATGGAAACGCACGTAGCCTGGTAAGTCTTGCCATCGACGACGATTTCCTGTTCAAGCGCAACCGATCCCCATTCCGTCGAAACGCCCGATAGCGTAGTGGGCACCTGAGAAGGCTCCAAAATCGGAGCACCCATGTCCACCGTGGCCAACTGCATGTTCCCCTCGATATCGCGAAGGATCGAGATTTCCTTTTTGCCCGAAAGCGTGTCTACCGCGAACGAATCCGAACCAGACTCGACAACGCCACCGTCAACAAGAAACTTCGCGAAACAACGAATGCCGTTGCCGCACATCTCCGCTTTGGTTCCGTCCGAGTTGTAATAATCCATGAACGCAACGGCATCGGGATTGATCGACGGCTTCACAACGATGACGCCATCTGCTCCTACGCCGAAGTGTCGATCGCAAATCCACTGAACTTGTTCGTTGCTTAGATGAAGCTGATCAAAGTAGTCCCCGATCATCACGAAGTCGTTGCCCGCACCGTTCATTTTCACGAAATCGATGTGCATGATTCCCTCTTCCATGACGTGTTCTCATGACGAGGTGCAATAACGATTCGATTGTCGATCTGCAAGCGTGTAACGCGCATTATCGCCAGTTCCCCGTCTTGGTGCGATACTAAGAAAATCTGAACGGGCTGTTTGTAACAGGGCGATTAAATCTAAATGAACTGGGCTTTTGCATACATTCTTAATCCAGCCGAAACATCAGCGGGGTATTTTCGACAGATCGGAACACATAAAGGAGCATGTATGGCCAAGCCTAACTTCAACTACGCTAAGTTACCTGGTAGTTACCTTTTTGCGAACATCGCGCACGAAACCGCGGCCTACCAGGAAGCCCACCCCGAAGCGAAACTGATAAAGATGGGGATCGGCGACGTCACCCGTCCTTTGGCACCCGCAGTCATCAAGGCAATGCATGAAGCAGTCGACGATCTTGCCACCCCCGAGCACTTCCATGGGTATGGTCCGGAGCAAGGCTACGACTTCTTGCGCGAAGCGATTCTAGAAAACGATTTCAAGGCTCGCGGTATCGACATCACGCTTGACGAGATCTTCGTCTCAGACGGTGCGAAAAGCGACTGCGGAAACATCGGCGATCTGTTCGACGTCGACAACGTCATCGCCGTGTGCGATCCCGTTTACCCCGTTTACGTGGATTCGAACGCCATGTCAGGTCGTGCTGGAGAATACGATGCAATCACCGAAAAGTGGTCGAACATCGTGTACATGCCCACTACCGCAGAAAACGGGTTCAGCCCCGAGCTTCCTAAAGAACACGTTGACATCGTGTACCTTTGCTCGCCGAACAACCCCACGGGAACGGTTCTTTCCTACGAGCAACTGAAAACCTGGGTTGACTACGCCAATGAAACGCACGCCGTCATCATGTTCGACGCCGCCTATGAAAGGTTCATCACCGAAGAAGGCATCCCGCATTCCATATTCGAGATTCCGGGAGCGCGTACCTGCGCCATCGAGTTCCGTTCGTTCTCGAAAACCGCCGGTTTCACCGGTGCACGCTGCGGCTACACCGTAGTCCCGAAGGACCTGGCACGCGAAGGGCAAAACCTCAACGCCATGTGGAATCGCCGTCAAACCACGAAGTTCAACGGAGCCTCTTACGTCATCCAGAGAGGTGCTGCCGCCATATTCACCCCCGAGGGCTCGGCTCAAATCGACGAGACCATCGACTACTATCGCAAGAATGCGCATATGATCAAGGAAGGCCTTGAGGCAGCGGGGTACGAGGTCTATGGAGCCGTGAACAGTCCGTACATCTGGTGCAAGACCCCCGACGGCATGGGATCCTGGGACTTTTTCCGCAAGTTGCTTACCGAAGCCAATGTCATCACCACCCCAGGTGCCGGCTTCGGTCCATCAGGCGAAGGCTATATCCGACTGACCGCTTTCGGCAGCGCAGAAAGCACGAAGGAAGCCCTTGAGCGCATTGCGAACATGGCGTGAATGCGCTGTGGCGTTCAATCGCCGGCATAACGAAAACGAAGGGGAGCGGTTGATGCAATCGCTCCCCTTCTCGTTTATCGAGCGTCCGCTAAAGGCCGCGCCCATCGACAGCAACTCATATACAACCCTACAGCAGATCCTTAAGCGTGGCGACAACATAATCGGCTGCTTGAGCCTTAGCTTCGATTTCCTTTTGATCGGCGTCGTTTGCCGGCGCAACCGTCTTAAAGCCAAATGCGCGCATAACCTCGCACGCGTAAGGCGCATCGTCGAATGCCCAGGTGGTATCAAGCGCAGAACCCAGCGAATCCAAAGCGATCTGATAGATCGTGGGGTTGCTTTTCGAAAGGCATACGTCCTCGGTCGAGATCAGGCGGATGAAACAGTCGGCGATTCCCGCGCGTTCAAGGCCCGCCTCAAGATATCGACGCGGGCTTGAAGAAACCACAACACACGGAATACCCCTTTGGTTCGCGACTTCCACCAGCTCCACCGCACCGGGAAGCGGTTCGGCCGTATCGCGATAATACGAAAGCAGCGCATCATCCAGATGCGCGAGAACTTCCACCGAGCTGTTCATTACACCGTACGTCTCGTGGAAGATACGCGCCGCTTCCTCGATAGGGGCAGAATGGATCTCGTCCTCCTGCGCACGCGTCAGTTCGAACGGTATCTGAGCAAACAGGGGCGCTTCCGCCAAACGCCAAGCGTCAAGAGTGTCAAGCAGGGTTCCGTCGCAATCGAACACCATTCCCGAAACATCGTTCAGATCCAGTTTGACCGTCATGAAAGCCCCTTTCGAAGGCGCGAAGCTATCGTTTTCTCAAAACAAGATAGGTGTTCAGGTCGCCATGCTTGCCGTCGGCGTTGAAGATCTCGATAATTTCCGCGCTATCTCTCACCGAGTTAGCAAGAAGTTCTATTTCGCTATCGTCGAATGAATGGCTGAAACGGAACACGTCTTCACGCTCCTGCCAGCAAAGAAATCGATCACCCGGCTCAAGCACAGTTTGTTCGATACCAAGGCGTTCACAAGCGTTCTTGGTAGCAGCATCCGCCTTCGCGGCTAGACGCGTATCACGCAGAAAGCACCAAAGCGATATGCAAATCAGCCCATGAGGGGCAGTACGCGCTACAAGATCGCTAAGCAGGCGCACACGCAAATCCAGCGCCGGCACATGGTGGAAGAAACCGAAGCACACCGTAAGATCGAAATCGTTGCCGACCGTATCGCGCAAACCACCCGAAACCAACGAAGATACAATATCCTGCTCGACGAAATCAACGTCGTCTGGCAATCGGCCAACAAGGCTTATGCATGAATCAACGCAGGTGAACCGACGTGGAACATACGGGAGCTCATCGTCCAAGAAGCGCTCGAAGCGCAAGTTTCCGCAGGCCACGTCGAGAACGCGCGCAGCACGGCCGCTGCCGTCCGCAAGCTCGACAATGCGATTCCAGCCTTCCCATGGACGACTACGCGTTGCCGAAAACGAATCAGCGACGTGAGCATAAAAATCGGCGTTGATCTGATTCAGCATTAACGCCAAATCAAATGCAGGCGCAACCTTCGACGGCTGATCTAATTGATTGTTGGCGAGATTTTCCATACGGGTATTCTAGCCAAGAATGGCCTGCGAGCTAATCTCGAATACAATGAGAGCATGGAACAACTTTTACTCGATATCATCGATCGCTTGCGCTTAGGCGACGTCACCCCAAACGAACTCGCCCAGATCATTCGCGACCACAACGACAACGTCACCGACGTATCGAAACATCTGGCAAAGAAGAAGCTTCTTCCTTTCTACCTAAAAACCAAGTCGGATGACCCCGATCGCTGGGCCTCATGGAATGTCGACGACGCCTTGGAGCGAAAGATCTTCGACACCTTGCGCATGAAACCTCGCCGCACATCGTCGGGCGTTGCCACCATCACGGTGATCACCAAGCCGCAACCTTGCGGCAGTAACTGCGTCTATTGCCCGAACGACCTGCGCATGCCGAAAAGCTACCTGTCCAACGAGCCGGCCTGCCAGCGTGCCGAGCGCAACTTCTTCGACCCTTACCTGCAGGTTGCCTCGCGCATGCGCGCGCTCACGCAAATGGGACACGCAACCGACAAGGTCGAGCTTATCGTTTTGGGCGGCACCTGGAGCGATTACACCCGCCCCTACCAACTTTGGTTCATGAAAGAGCTGTTCAGAGCATTAAACGAATGGCCTATGGATGAATCCGAGCTTGCCAACATACGCAAACGCTACGAGGACGCGGGCATCTCAAGCGATCCCGACGTCCTTGAAGAGCTGGTCCGCAGCCACCAAGCGGCCATCGACAGGGGCGAAGAAACCTACAACCAGGCGTTCGCCACCTTATACGGTGATTCCACCCCGCATCTTCGCGAAGCCGAAAACGAAACCGCGACAAAAGAAGAGCTGATAGCGCAGCAGTCTGCAAACGAAAACTCGGCGCATCGCGTAGTCGGCCTAGTCATCGAAACACGCCCCGACACGGTCACGCCTCAGAACCTGACGTTTTTCAGGGAGCTTGGCTGCACGAAAATCCAAATCGGCGTGCAAAGCACACGCGAGGAAATCCTTTGTCAGAACAACCGCTTCACTCCAATCGAGCAGGTCACACAGGCGTTCAGCCTGATCAGGCTTTATGGGTTCAAAATCCATTCCCATCTGATGGTCAACCTCGTCGGATCAACTCCTGAAAGCGATATTGAGGATTATCGCGAGTTCGTCACGAACCCCGCGTTCCTTCCCGATGAAGTGAAACTCTACCCATGCGCCTTGGTTTCCGGAACCGGGCTGGTCAGCCTATACGAACAGGGGCGTTGGCGTCCCTACACCGAAACGGAACTGATCGACGTCCTTTCGTCGGATACGCTCGCAACACCTCCCTACATTCGCATCAGCCGCATGATCAGGGATATCAGCGCTTGCGACATCATGGTTGGGAATAAGAAGACAAACCTTCGCCAAATGGTCGAGTCGCATATCGAGAAGCTAAACGAGCACACCGCTGTACAGGAAATCCGCTTTCGCGAGATCAACAGGCAGGAAGTGCAAGTTTCCAACCTGCACCTTTCAGACTTCGCATACGAAACCGCACTCACCCAGGAGCATTTCCTGCAATGGGTTACAGACAACAACCGTATCGCCGGATTCCTGCGCCTTTCCCTCCCCAAATGGAATGAAATCAATGCTCGCGACATAAACGACGATCTGGCAGTTTCCGAAGGCGACGCGATGATCCGCGAGGTTCACGTGTACGGACAAGCTGCTCACCTGGGGAAAGACGACGCATCCGCACAGCATCACGGTCTTGGTCGAAAGCTCATCGAGCAAGCCGAAGAAATCGCTCGCGCTGAAGGCTACGTGAAGCTGAACGTGATCTCGTCAGTTGGCACGCGTGAATACTATCGTAAACAGGGTTTCGCCAAAGACGGGCTATATCAAAGCATCATCCTATAGCAAAGAGCTTTGAAGACATTTGAGCTAACGCGGGTATTCAATCGGCAATGCCTGAACCCCTATCGGTCTGATAAGCTTATATCGGTAATAGCGATAACACAGCATTAGTTTTTCGTAATAGCCTTTCAAGACAACTAACGATATCTTATTGAACGTTCAATTAAAGCCAACGCGTTCGCTCATTGAAACGCGTCTCAAGAAAGGACATCCCATGGCATTCAGTTTCAAGAAAAAGACGGCGCTTGTCGCCACGTTTGCTCTGAGCGCGATACTCGTGTTCGCTCTGGCAGGCTGCGGCGCCAAGAGCTCCACCTCTGACTCAAGCAAGTCCAGCGCTTCCGATGACAAAACCATCACCGTCGCCGCAACCCCCTCCCCCCACGCAGAGATCCTGAACGACGCTGTTAAGCCGCTGCTCGAGAAGGAAGGCTACACTCTTGTAGTGAAGGAGTTCACCGATTACGTGCAGCCCAACACGGTGACCGAAGAGGGCGAGGTCGACGCCAACTACTTCCAGCACATCACGTACCTGAACAACTTCAACGACGAGAAGGGCACGCATCTCGCAAGCGTCGCTGCCGTCCACTACGAGCCGTTCGGCCTGTATCCGGGCAAGACCAAGTCTCTCGATACTTTGGCTGACGGCGCAACCGTCGCCGTTCCCAACGACGCAACCAACGAAGCTCGCGCACTGCTTCTTCTGCAGGACGCCGGCCTTATCACTTTGAAGGACGACGCCGGCATCAATGCCACCACGAACGACATCGTCTCCAACCCGAAGAACCTAAAGCTGAAGGAAGTCGAAGCTGCAACGATCCCCAACATCGTCGCCGACGTTGACCTTGCCTGCATCAACGGCAACTACGCAATCCCCGCTGGCTTCAAGACCTCCGAGGCCCTTGCAACCGAGTCCGCTACCTCGCTCGCCGCTGAAGCTTATGCAAATGTGCTGGTCGTGAAGGATGGCAACCAGGATTCTGATAAGATTAAGGCTCTTGTGAAAGCACTCACGTCCGACGAGGTTCGCACCTACATCAACGACACCTACGCCGGCGCTGTTGTCCCCGTGTTCTAAGGGACGCCCACAAAGGAGTAAGAAAGCGAATGATAGAGCTAGACCATCTGGAAAAGGTCTACCTCGCTCGCGAAGGCTCACATCGTGCCCTGCATGATGTGAGCCTTACCATTGGCGAGGGGGAGATCTTCGGCATCATCGGCCAGTCGGGCGCAGGCAAGTCCACGCTTGTGCGCTGCATCAACCTGCTCGAGCGTCCCACGTCGGGGCGCATTCTCATCGATGGCGTCGATGTGACGAACTACCAAGGTCGCGACTTGCGACGCCTGCGCGAGGGAATCGGCATGATCTTCCAGAATTTCAGCCTGTTCCAGCAGCGCACAGTCCTCGACAACGTAATGTTCCCGCTCACCATTCGCGGCGAGAAGAAGGATGCCGCCAAGAAGCGCGCCCTCGAGCTGCTCGACGTGGTGGAGCTGGCCGACAAGGCGCATCGTTACCCAAGCGAACTCTCCGGTGGTCAGCAGCAGCGCGTGGCAATTGCGCGCGCCCTCGCGAACAACCCTCGCATCATGCTCTGCGACGAAGCCACAAGCGCACTCGATACGCGCACGACGGTGTCGGTCTTGAACCTGCTCGCAAAGATCAACAAAGAACTCGGCGTAACACTCGTGGTGATCACCCACTCCCTCGCCGTGGCGCGCCACATCTGCGACCGCGTCGCCGTGATCGACGAGGGTGTCATCGTGGAGGAAGGCCCGACGCGTCAAGTGCTCGAGAACCCGCAAAGCGAAGCAGCCCGCGAGCTCGTTTCCTTCGACAGCCTGGAGGTGAAGTAGGCCATGTTCGATTTCTCCGCCTTTTTCGCCCAATACGGCAACTTGTTTTTGCAGGGCACCGTCGACACGCTCATCATGACGTGCGTGGCAACCATCTTGGCATACGTCATCGGAATCCCCCTTGGCATCCTTCTGGTGGTGACCAGCCCGAACGGGCTGCGCCCTAACCGAATCGTCTCGACCATCGTCGGATGGATCGTCAACATCGGCCGCTCGATTCCTTTCATCATTCTGCTCGTCGCGCTCATCCCGTTCACACGCTTTATCGTGGGAACTTCGCTCGGCGTGCCGGGAGCCGTCGTGCCCCTTGTGGTGACGGCTGCGCCCTTCGCCGCACGCATGGTCGAGCAGAGCCTTGAGGAGACCGACAGCGGGCTTGTCGAGGCAGCTCAAAGCTTCGGCGCCTCCACCTGGCAGATTGTGTGGAAGGTGTATCTGAAAGAGACGCTGCCCTCGCTCGTGCGCGGCGCAGCCATCACGTTCGTCACGCTGTTCGGGTACTCCGCCATGGCGGGCACCGTGGGCGCCGGCGGCTTGGGCGATATCGCCATCCGTTACGGCTACCAGCGCTTCCAGACCGACGTCATGATCTTCGCCGTGCTTTTGTGCGTCGTGCTCGTCATCGTGTTCCAGGCAATCGGCGATGTGACCGCACGCAAGATCGACAAGCGCCGCAGGTAACCTGCAAGAATAGCTGGCGCACGCCAGCAAAGACACGCATCATCAAAAGAAGCCGCATCCTTTGGGAGGCGGCTTCTTCATTTTGCGAGATACACAGTTGGGTTCAACCATCTTCCTGCGATTGTCCGAGGCTCATCTCGCTATTCGCCTGGTAAAACCTCGGACAGCCCCTTAGATTACGACCCCGTTGCAGTGGTCAATCTCATGCTGAACGATTTGCGCCTCGAAGCCAGAAAGCGACTTTTCGCACGGTGCGAACGATGCATCGAGATAGGCGACCTTGATGCGCTTGTAGCGCGCGCAGGGTCGCACACCCTCAAGCGACAAACAGCTTTCCTCGGTTTGGTACTCACCCGACGCCTCGATGATTTCCGGGTTGTACATGAGCACCGCGCCGCCTGCGCACGCCGCCACGATGATGCGCTTGCGCACACCGATCATGTTCGCCGCAAGCCCCACGCATTCGTGCGCGTGCGCAGCAAGCGTGTCGAGCAAGTCCTGCCCCACGGCAGCATCGAGCGGCGTGGCGTCGACGCTCGGCGCCGAAAGCAGCACGGGCATCTTCACGATAGGGCGAATCATCAGGAGTTCCTTTCAAATGGTTGGCGAGGTGGACTTGAAGCCCGCAAAGGCGCGAGAAGCTTCACGCGCGCAAGAGTGGTCGACCCCGGGGGCGCCGGCTTTTGCTAAAAGCTAGTTAGTGGCTTCCTTCACGTCCCCGTCTTCGGGCTCGATATAGACGCCGTCCTGCTTGAAGATGACGTAGAACGTGCGGAAGAACACCTTCACATCAAGCGCGAAGGACACGTGGCGCACATAGTACACATCGAGCTTCAGACGGTCGCGCCAGGGCAGCGAGTTGCGGCCATACACCGCAGCATAGCCCGTGATACCAGGCTTGACCAGCAGTTTCTCACCGTCATCTCCCTCGTAGAGCTCGGTTTCGCGCCGCAAGTCGGGACGCGGGCCCACAACACTCATGTCGCCTTTGAGCACGTTTATGAACTGAGGCATCTCGTCAATCGACGCCTTTCGCATGAACGCCCCGATGCGCGTCATGCGCGGGTCGTCGGCGCCGTTGTAGGTCGACCCGTCTTCCATCACCAGGTCAGGCGCGTTCACCTTCATCGAGCGCAGCTTGTACATCGTGAAGTCGCGGCCGTCCTTGCCCACGCGCGGCGCGTTGTAGAAGATGGGGCCCTTGTCCTCAAAGTAGATGAGCGGAGCGCAAATCGCCACGATAACCAGCACAAACGGCAGCGCGATCAAACCGATGACGATATCGCAGATGCGTTTTCCAAAGCGCAGGTACATCTAGCGCACGCCCTTCGCGGAAAGCCTTGCGAACACCTCGTGGCACATTGCGATCACGTAGTCCACGTCGTCATCGGAAAGCTTTGTGTGCAGGGGCAGCGTGACCTCGTTTGAGAACTGCGCGAGCGCGTTCGGGAAGTCGGCAATGTTGAAGCCGAGGTCTTTATAGGCGGTAAGCAGGGGCAGTGGCTTGTAATGCACGTTGCAGGCGACGCCTTCCTCCCCCATCTCGTTGATAAACGCGTTGCGGAACTCCTGCGAAGCGCCCTCAATGCGCGCGAGCATAAGGTGTCCCGACGATGCAAAGTCATCCCCGTAGTGCTTGATCAAGGAAAACGGCAGGTCGGCAAGCCCGCGCTCGTAGCGCTCGACAATCTCGCGACGGCGAGCGAGAAGACCCGGGTAGCGGCGCAACTGCGCCAAACCGAGCGCTGCCTGCAAGTCAGTCATGTTGCACTTCCAACCGCAGAACGCCACGTCGTATTCCCATGCACCGACGCGCGTTTTCGCGAGCGCATCTTTCGTTTGGCCGTGAAGCGACATCAGCATAAGGTCGCGATAGAGCTCCTCCGAGTCAAGCCCGGGGATATCGCGCCAGGTGAGCGCGCCGCCCTCCGCCGTGGTGAGATTCTTCACCGCGTGAAAGGAGAACGTCGTGAGATCGGCCGCCTGTCCCGAATGAAGGTCATGGCGCACCGCACCGAGCGAGTGCGCGCCGTCGGCAACGATGGGCACGCGATCGAAGAGCTCCTCGCGGGGCGTGCGCGGGCTCCACTTGCCGCTCACGCTCTCAAGCGCTGCCCGCAGGCGGTCGTAGTCGCACATGACACCCGCCACATCGACGGGGATGACGGCGCGAGTCTTCTCGGTGACAAGGCCCGCCACCTGGTCGTAGTCAATCTCGAAAGAGCCGGGCGCCACGTCACAGAGCACGGGGGTCGCGCCCACGTGCACGATCGGGCTCGCTGACGCAGTGTAGGTGTAAGCGCTCGTGATAACCTCGTCACCTGGCCCGATGCCAAGCGCGCGCAGGGCGCATTCGAGCGCCGCCGTCGCGGAGTTGAAGCAGGCAAAGCGCGTCGTATGGCTGAATTCCGCCAAATCGCGCTCGAACTGCTTGGTCTTCGGACCGGTGGTGATCCAGCCGCTTCGGAGCGCATCGGCCACCTCGTCGATTTCAGCTTGAGAAATATCGGGAGGGGAAAAGGGAATGTTGCGCTTCACGTTCACGAGCATGCCGTCCTTTCGTCGCCCCTTCGCGCACGCTGCCGCTCTGCCGCGCGCGGTCATGGGCCAACAGATTGAGCGCACGTGCGCCCAGGTTACTTCAAGCACTTAATTGTGCAACGAACCTACCCGCTTGATGTGCGCTTAGAGCAAATTGCGTATCAATTCCACTATCGCCTGGTAAGAATGAGCCTGATCGAACTGGCGGCACGCAATGTCGCGCGCCTTCGCCCCCATGATCTTGCGCGACGAGGGGTGCGCGGCAAGCTTCACGATTGCCTGGGTGAGCTCGCTCGCGTTTCCTGGGGCGACGTTCACGCCGAAGCCATCCGCCTCCACTTTCGCGCAGAACTCGGGGCTCTCCCCCGTGTTGATCATAGGAATGCCCGCAGCCAGGTAATCGCCGATTTTCGTGACGATGCTCTGGGCGGCGCCATGCACAAGCGAGTTGACCGTGATGTCAGACGCGGCGAGCCAGGCTGCCATGCGATCGTAGGGGGTGTAACCAAGGAAATCGACGGGCGCGCCAATCGAGCTCGCAAGCTCGGTGAGCTTATCGCGGTCGGGGCCATCGCCCAGAATCTTCACGCGCAAGCCGCTCACCTGCGGCTCCGCGAGCTTTGCAGCTTGAACGAGGGTCGAGAGGTCGTAGCTTGCGCCGAGCGTGCCCGCATAGGTCACCCAGAACTCGCCCGCTGGTTTCACGACCGCGTCTGCGTTCTCGCGCACGCCCTCGTCGAATGCGGCAAGGTTGTTCCCCACGTACACCGTCACATGCTCGTAAGGCTCCTCACGATCGGCGGCAGGGCGTGCGGCGTACTCGTCGGAGGTTCCCACCGCGCCCGAGAGCAGCTCGTAGACGCGATGCGCGTCGCGCGCGAACGGTCGGAAGGCGATGTCGCTCACGACCGGCACGTTAACGACCATGCGCATGGCCTCGGGCCACAAGTCGTTCACGTCGGCAACGAAGGGGATGCCATGCTCGTGCGCCGTCTCCGCGCACACGCGGGCGACGTCGTTGGGCGGAATCTCGGCGTAGATGAGATCGAACGCGCGGGCGTCGGCGGCGAAGCGCTCCGTGAGCATGCGACGCAGATTCTTCGCAGCCTTACGGTGGCTCATGATGCGCGCGAGGTCGAGGTTCTTCTTGTAGCCAGGCTCGGGAATGAAGACGACGCGATACGGAAGGTCGCGATAGCACGCCTTCTCAATGTCGCGCTGGGCCTTCTCCCAATGCTGAAACGACGAGGTGAACAGCGTCACGTCGAAGCCCTCGCGCACGAGCAGCTCCGACAGGAAGCGAAAGCGCGTGTAGCCGCGCGTTTCGTCGCCGAGCTTCACGCCCATGGTGACGACGGCGATGCGCTGCTTACGGGCAGGCGCGTGGTGTGTGTTCGATAATGTGTTCATGGTTCGGAAGTATAGCAGCACCGATGGGAACGCCCGCCCTCGAACTCGCGAAAGCGGGCGTATCACGGTTTTTTGTTCGCGCTGGCAGATTCCCTAATCGACAAGACGAGGGCAGCCGATGGAACGAGGGCAGCTAATCCGAAGAAACGCCGCCCTCGAAGCTATATGCCGCCTACCCCTTCGAAGCGTACACCACGTTATCGGCGGCGTTTTCCCAGGCGGGAAGCTTGAAGATGCGGAAGCCCCGCTGCCGCAGCGCCTCGCATTCCCCTGCCGCGGCATCGCCAACGGAAAGTGCCCCGTTCGGGCATGCGTTCACGCAGTAGGGAAGCTCGCCCTCCGCCAGCCGCCCGCCACAGCGCACGCAGCTCTTCGACCAGATGGGAATCCAGCTCATGTGCAGGTCAGGCCACACCCCCGCGGGCCGATCGATGCCCTCGCCGCTACCTTCCGTGCGCACCGTCAGCCAGAATTTCTCATCCGGGAGGCCGTTTCCCACCTTGCAAGCAAGGGAGCAGGTCCAGCATCCCGTGCATCGCTGCAGGTTCACCAGAATCGTCTTCTCATCCATGTTGCTCCCCTATTCCTCGACCTTGCGCACATCGCATGCGCAATCCCAAATCGTATCCCAGGCACCCGCCATGCCGCCGATGCCGCCGGTGCCGAACCCAGGCTGGAAACCGCCGATCGCTCGCACGCAACTGTCCCAATGTTTGGACACGTCGTTGAGGGTATAGTCGCTGCCGAGCGCTGGGATGAGCTCGGAGTACATGCCGTCCTCGAACGCGTCATGGCGCCAACCGAACCAACACTGCACGGTTCCCGGGGGAATCTGCTGGTCGAGTTTCATCTCGATGGTCACATGCCCGCGCTCGTTGTAGATTTCCACCTTGTCGCCGTCTTTGATGCCTTCCGCCTGTGCGTCCGCCGGGTTCATGCGGCCCGTCGGATACCCGCCCGACAGATCGGCCATGACCGGGTCGTCGGTGAACATCGACTGCATGAAGAAGCGCTGACGGCCGCTGAAGAAGTGATACCTCCCCTTCGCGGTTCCGTTCCCCAAGCTCATCGGCGTGGGAGCCTCAAGCGGCTCGCGGTACGCGGCCATCTGCGCCCCGACGGGAAGCAGTCGCTCGCAGTAGAATTCAAGGCGCTTGGAGGGCGTGTTGAACTGCAGCCCCATGAACGGGTCCCAGTTCACCGGGGGCGTTGCCGCGCGCACGAGCTTCTCCTTCTTCAGGCGCTCGTAGGTGAGCGGCGGCTGGATCCCCGCGATCATCGGCCACTTCGACTGGATGCGCACCTCAATCCATTCCTCCGCCGTCTTATCAAAGTACTCGCCCAAGCCCACGCGCTTCGCAAGCTCGCTATAGAGGAACGTGGGGTCGCGCGCCTCGCCCTGCGGCTCGATCGCCGGCTCCTGCAAGACGATGTGGTTGTACGCCGCCGACGCCACCAGCTCATAGCGCTCGAACGGCATGCAGTCGGGCAGCACGTAGTCGGCATACTGGCCTGTGTCGGTCATCCAGATGTCCACGTCGACGATGAGCTCCATCTGCGGGAATATCTCGTCGATCCACAGACCGCGGTTCGGGCAGTTGTGCACCGGGTTGCCCGCGATCACCCAAAACGCTTTGATCGGGTACGGCTCCTGGCTTTTCACCTGGTTGATGAACTCGTTTTGACGCAGCATCTTCGCCTTGTAGACCTCGCGGCCAAGCGGCATGGTGATGGGCGTGTCGTTGAAAATCATCGGGAAGCCGGCCGGCAGCATCTCGCTCGTAACGCCGGCACCGGGGCGACCCAAGTTGCCCGTCAGCATGCCGAGCAGATAGAACGAGCGGTAGCTTTCGCCCTGGTTCTGATAGCGAAGTCCCAGCGCGCCGAAGATGTAGGCATTCGGGGCTGCGACGTACTCGTCGGTAAGGCGCCTGACAACTTCAGGAGCGACGCCCGTGACGCCCTCCTGCCACTCGGGCGTATAGCTTGCCACATGCTCGCGCAGGCACGCGAACGCCGTCTTGCACGCCACGCCGCCGACCTCATGCGCGCCGTCGAGCTCCATACGCGCCACAGGAGACGCCTGCTCGCCAGGGGTCATGGGCGCCGCAGCTCCGGCGTCGGCATCCCACACCAGGTAGTTTCCTTCCGCATCGCGAAGGAACTCGCCCGTATCGTCGCGCACGAGGAACGGCGCCACCGTGTAGGACAAAAGGAAGTTCTCGTTGTAGCGCTTGTCCTGAATGATGAGGTTCGCCATGGTAAGGGAAAGGGCTGGGTCGGAGCCTGGCTTCACAGGGATAAACTCGTCGGCAAAGCCCGCCGTGCCGTCGAACAGAAGCCCGATGTCGACGATCTTAGCGCCGTTCGAACGCGCCTCCACCAGGTGCTTTGCAATGCGCTGCTGATTTTCGATAGGATTGGCGCCCCACACGATGATGTAATCCGACGTATCGAAGTTTTTAGGATCGGTCGTCATGTACTTGTAGAAATCGCCCATGTCGAAGAACGCCGCGTAGAACGGCCCGTTGTCGAGGCCGTACCCCTGAATGGGGTCGGTCGCGCCCCAAAGCCCCATGAACCGCGAGCTCAGCACAGCAGCGAGTCCCTGCGAGGGCGGCACCGACGCCACCACGTTCCACATGGCAAGCGACTCGGGGCCGTAATCGTCGCGCAATTGCAGAAGCTTCGCGGCGATTTCGTCGAGCGCCTGGTCCCAGCTGATTTCCTCCCACTTACCCTCGCCGCGCTCGCCCGCGCGCTTCAGCGGATGCAGCAGGCGCTTCGGATTGTACGGCTGGCGGCACGACATAATGCCCTTCTGGCAGATATAGCCCTCGTTCGCCTCCGCGCCGGTGTAGCTCGGCTTTTCGGTGCGCACGATCTTGCCGTCTTTGACGATCGTCTTGATCGCACAGAATTCATGATCGCCCCACCCAGGACAACAGGTGTAGACGAACGACTCCCCTTGCGTCATGATTAGGCTCCTCTCGTTTTCTCCCTCTTGGCGACGTCCCATCCCAAATGCTCGACACAAAATGTATCCAACTTGCGGCAGGCGGAATGGACGGCGCTCATTCACCCTGGGTTCATTATGAAAAGGAATTACAGCAACCGAAAGAAGCCTATAATTGCTTTCTAGACAACGATTAGTTGTGTACGAGAGCGAGAACGCATGAACATCGAAACAATCCGCTACTTCGAAGAGGTCGCCCGAGCGGAATCCTTCTACGGCGCCGCAAAGCGACTCGCCGTGTCGCAGCAGGGGTTGAACAAGGCGATTACCTCGCTTGAGCGCGAGCTATCGACAAAACTGCTCGAACGAAGCCGTAAAGGCGTTGCGCTAACGCCAACGGGAAAGAGCTTTCTCGCGTTTGCGCAGAAGGTAACTGCAGACTACGGGGAGTTTCTCGATGCGCTCTACAACCCCGACGAGGAGCATAAACGAGAAGAGGACCCCTTCAATATCCACGTCACGCATTACTCGGCGCAAATAGCCTCGGCGACGCAGGCGTACGTCGACCTACTCGCGCAGTGCTCGTATATCGAGGAGCCTTTCGAGAAAATCGTCTCGCGCACATGCCTCTCGGACGGCACCGACCTCGGGTTTGTCGACCTTCACGCCAACAGCGCGCTCGAGCTCATCGCGAGCACGGAGCTTGCGTTCGACCCCGTCCTTCGCACGCAATTGGGAATCGTGTGCCATGCGGCGTCATCGTATGCCCGAAGAGAGTCCCTTCGTCGACACGAGGTGGCGGGCGCACCCTGCGCGACAGACGCTTCACGAGAAGCGGCGCAGCAGATCGAGTGGCTGTTTCGCGATTATCCGCTACGGAATGTGAGAATGAGCGTCGCAAGCCCGCGCATGCTCATCCGCTTCGTCCATTCGCGCGATGACGCTGTGGCTTTTTTTGACTCGTTCAGCTATCGCCTAGCGCTCGAAGACGCAGCCATGCCAACAGACGGCCTCGCCTTCGTTCCCCTCTCGACCCCGGAATCGATGAGCTACGTGGGGTTTCTTTACCCCAAGCATATTCGCCAAAAGCCACGCGTGCGACACGCCGTGAGATTGCTCAATCGGTATCTTAAGGAGAATCAAGCCGACTACCTGGCGCAATACCCCGTGTAGAGGAAGCGTCACCCCCCGACCCGCCCTTTTCCCACTGACTTTCCACCACGCTTCTTCTCGAAAAACAAAGCGCGGTGGACAATAATCGGCGATATGTGAGTCCTCGGGTCCGAAGGAAACCGTTCGCTCGCGCTTCTGCCAGCATTTCCCCAGGTCAGTTTTTTCAAAAGGAAGTTAGTCTTCCGATACTCCTCACATATCGACGATTTTTGTCCAAGGCGAGCCGATTTC
>OLOM01000576.1_pt1 | contig 27767 bp, 19 predicted proteins | sample 1672531 | NCBI WGS metagenome assembly OLOM01 (sample SAMEA3136696, study PRJEB25190) | human gut metagenome | reverse complement strand
TGATGTCTGTCGATGAATTTGAAACATCTTTCAATAACTATTACGATAATTTGAAATCAGTAGAAGCCGAACATAACGCTTTGAAAGCAAACGTTAAAAATGCAAACGAATCTGATACCAAAGATGATACAGCTTTGATAAAAGCGAAAGCTCAGCTAAATTCTAAAACCAATGAATTACTTGAGCTACAAAACAATTTATTCCTTTTGAAAAACGAAAAAGCAGAGTTAGAAACAAAAGCTGACAAAACGCATAATGCACTTGCGAAAGCTCAAACAAATGTCCAAAACGCTAAAGAATCTGTAGATCAAAAAAAGGACGAATTAAATAACGCTGGACAATCTTTGGCATCTGCAAAAATGGAACTGGAAACAAAAGAAAACGTAAAAGCTGATGCTGAAAAGAAACTTGAAAACGCAAATAATGCTGTAAACACCATTCAGAATAAGATTTACACATTAAAGGATGATATTGGAAACTGGGATGCAAACAAATTAAAAGCTCAGAAAAGCTTAAAAAATGCCCAACAGGATTTAAAGGCTGCAAAAGCAAGGGAAACTGAATTGAAAGATGCCTCTAAAAAAGCAGATAAAGACTTTGAAAGTGCGAAAGCTAAACAGGGCGAAGCGCAAGCTAAAAGAAATCAGGTGAATGAAGCCTTCGAAGCAGCTGTAAACGTACTCGGCGAAAAGGAAAAAGCTGTTATGAAAGCACAATCAGCTATAGCAGATTACAATGCAAGTGTGAACGCTGTCGCAGAAATGGAGGCTGAAATAAAAACCACAAAAAATCAAATCAATGAGCTAAAAACGAAAAAGGCGTCATCAAGTGAAAAGATAAAATCCCTACAAGCCGAAATTGAAGCTTTAAATGTTTCTTTGGCTGAAAAGAAAGAGCAAACACGCCCATATGAACAAGTAAATACCGTATTAAACAGTGTGATGGAACAGGGAACAAAGGTGAGCTTAAGTAACGTAGAAGATGCAGAACTTCGTACTTTATTAACGAATCTGGCGGTTTCTGTTGATGAACTCAAAACAATTCAGCAATCGTTAAACAACGCAAAAGAAAACTACGCAAAAAAGCACAACGAATATTTAAGTGCAAAAGAAGAACTATTGAACGCAAAAGCCGAATACAATGAAGTTATGCATCAATTAAGTATGTTCTTAAATGAACCAGATAAAAAAGCTGAAAAGAACGAAGAAACACAAAAATCAGATTCAATAAATACAGGTGTTGCTACCAAAACAAATGCTGCTGTAACAATGGCTGGCTTGGCTTTAACCGGTATAGTGTTTGCAGAATCAAAACGTCGAAAAAACAAAAGTATCTAGTTTGTTAGTACCATTTGTTTACCAATGTTGCAAAAGTGCGTCTTTCAAAGCTCGATAAAAAGTCTTATAATTTTTAATATATAATATTGGGGAGGGTCAACATGCCAAAATTACCAGATATCGAACCGAGTCTAGTACAAAGAGCAAGACAAAACGATGAAGTTGCGATTGCTCAGATTTATGAAAAGTTAAATAAAAAAGCCTACGCATCGGCTTATTACATCCTTGGAGCTGATGAAAGATTCAAGGAGAATGCAAAAACAATCACGCAGGATACATTCCAAAATGCATTCAAAAAAATCGACCTTTTAAGGGATAATGATGCGTTTGCGCCTTGGTTTTATACAAGTTTAAAAAATCGTTGCTTAGATTTCTTTGATTCTAAGGAGTACAAGAATATATCGAAAAGACATATACACGATTTGTACGAGGATAATGCCAGTGAGGAATTCAGAGATTCCTTCGAGGAAACAATCGAAAATGAAAACATGGAATTCAATCCAGACGCTGTCGCTAATAAAGAAGAAATAAAAAGAGGGTTGAACGACTGTTTACAGAAGCTTCCAGAAAGTCAGAAAGAAGCTTTGATTATGTATTATTTTCAAGGTTTGACGATTGATGAAATGTCTGAAGCTATGGATGCCAAGACAAGCACTATCAAATCTTGGTTAAAACGTGGAAAAGAATCGATTGAAAATCAAATCATCCAGCTTCGAAAAGAAAACAAAAGTTTCTACTCTGTATTGCCGATTCCGGCTCTTGTATGGGTATTGCAGGAAGCTGCAAAAGAAGCTCCACAAATGGATGCTAAAAAATTCGCTTCGCAGATTGTTGTCGAAGTTAAAGCCTCTACTATTAAACCGAAAAAAAAGAAACATACAAATATAGATAAGAGTGAAACAACATCAAAGAATATAAAAATGGATAATGCTTTAAAAGGTGGCAAAATTACAAATAAACATTTCACAAGATGGATTCCAACTTTAGGCACACCCAAAGCTATTGTCGTTATTATAGTAGCTGTCATTTCTTTGACAGTAGGTTTTCAGGGCGTTAAACATTGGATTACAAAAAATGATGAACATGTACAACAGGGTCAATCAAGTACACTTGATGAAGTTACAGATGGAAAAAGAACGTGGACATGTTCTAAAACACCGATTGCATATGAAATTACCGATTATAGTTTGATGCACTCAACAGATTTTATGATGTATGATACGCCTTATGATGATGGCAATCAAGATGTATTGATGAGTATGTACGCGCTTGTAGGTGATAGCGAGACAGGTGGGTCAAAAGGTCGAATATACGGTATAGTTGCTTATGCTGTTGACAATAATGAAGATGATGGTTGTGTTTGGGTAGCGATTGGAAATGCAGATAATGGAGATTCTCGCTACTATGTAAAGATTGCTGATAAAACAGCAGAATATTTTAAAAAGGTAGAAAAAAAGCCAATTCTGTATACAGATTACTATGACGTGAACAAATTTAAAGAAGCTTGTGAATTTAACGTGGTTGAGGATAATCAGATTGCAAATCTTGAAATTGATAGAAATAGTAAAGATTTTAAAGATGATCCTATATATTTTCTGAGATATAAAGAATATGAGAGATATACGCAATTATGTAATGGATTGTTGGCGTATTATTAAGTCGCGAACCTTGCTATGATGATATGGCAAGGTTTTTTCGTTTTTTGTGCAACCTTTTCAATCTGTACTCCGTTAAGTATAGTGAAAGAGATAAAACAGAACAGTTTTCAGGAGGAAAAGTATGAATCATTTATTGTATATAGTTATGGTGTTGTCGATACCGTACATAGTTTGCACGCTGGCAATGCTTGCAAGGTTTATCTTATTTGTGTTAAATGACGAAATGGTATACATCGAACCATTATTAAAAAGCTATGTGTGGTTTATGGTGCATCCTATCAAAATAATTAAAATGGGTGTTGATGATGTATTTGTCGGAGGTATGATGGTTGAAGACTTGATTTTTAAAGCTGTCGTAAAGCACAAATATAAAAGCTACAAAAAGCGTCTAAAACGTGTACAATATGAAGATGAAAGAGATCAGGAAGAAATGAAATCAGTTTTGACATCGTCAAGTGACTGGATGAAAATACTAGGAGCCTATATGAATGATCTTCCCGCCAGCTACTACACACCGCGTAAAGTGGTATATGAAGAGTATGAACGATTGTCAGATTAAGGAGGGGCGGAAAATGTTGATATTATTATGTATAGTTGGTATATTGGCGGCTTTGTATTTTGGGAATGTTGTGAGCACGATTATAGTTGTATGTATGTTCTGGTTAAAAAAAGAATCGCAACATATTAAGCCAGCATTAAGAGCTGAGGTCTGGCGGTTCAAACACCCAATCAAAAACATAAAACTTACGATTGATGATGTTGCAGTCTATTTCATGCAACTGAATGACAAAGTTTTCAAAAAGATGCTTCAACATAAATATAGAAGCAATCAAAAAAGAATGAACCGCATTCAATATGAAAGTGAAGAAGGAAAAAAGTGGTCAGAAATGACGATGAAACCATTTGGGCAGGTGTTGGAATGCACTTATAAAAGTTTAAACCTATCATCAGCCTATAAATACACGCCTAGACGTGTCGTCTATGAAGATTATGACAAGATTTTGGAAATTAAATAGAGGAGGAAATGTATTATGTTTGGTATCATTTTTATTTTAGTGGGTTTATTTGTGTTGATTGGCTGGGCTTACGCCATTAAAGAATTACTTAAATCGAATAAAAAAACTGCATCTGGAAGCCATGGCTTTGATGATCTTTATATGCAGCAGCAACGATTTGCAGAAGAGTCTACTAAAGAAGCGTTAAAAAGTGTAACACCATTTGAAATGGGTGGATATAATCTGAATCAAGGGAATTCATGGAACGATAATGGTTGTAATAATTTTAATGATTCTGGAAATGGGATGTTTTAAGAAAATTGGTTTTTAGTCTAGCAATAATATTAAGGAGAATAGAAATATGAATGCAAACAAATACTCTTTAGAATCAAGAAAAAAACAGGCAAAAACATACAAATTCTGGGGAATACTTTTAATTATAGTCGGAATGGGAATGTTTCTGTATGCTGGAGCTAAGATGGTTTTTGAACCACAGATTACAGCTGGTCTTGGAACTTCTGAATGGCATAATCAGTTTAATGCGATGCAAAGCTATCGACAATCAATGGAACATGTTATTCCAGTCTTTGCTGTAAGCGGAATACTCATCATAGGACTTGGTGATGTTCTGTGGAGAAAATACAAAACATTATCCACAGGATTATACGGGGAAGAGCTTGTATCATACACTTTAAACACTCTTCCAAATGAATACACGATGTATAATAACATTCTTCTTGAAAAAGACGGAAAACGAGCAGAAATCGACACGCTCGTTATATCAAAATATGGAGTTTTTTTAGGAGAAGTCAAAAATTATAAAGGTCGTATTTTTGGAAACGAGAACGATTCAGCTTGGACGCAGACCAAGAAAAGCTCTGGTGGAAAGTGCTATGAAAACAGCATTAAGAATCCAGTCAAGCAGGCTAAATTCCAGACATATCTTTTATCCTCTATTCTGAAAGAAAATGGTTTAAACTGCTATATTCATCCATATGTCGTATTTATTAGTGCAGAAGATATCGTTACAGATTCTGAGCTCGTTTTAAAAAGTGAGAACGAATTCTATAACACGATTCTTTCATACCATGACACAAAAATATCCAAAGAAAACCTAGAAAAGCTTAAAGGGGTAATGGAATGTCTGAAAAAATCAGAATCCTGAAAAGCAGATGGAGTGAAGTACCGTCAGGAACGATAGCCTACATTTCTCAATATGATACAGGAATGCATTTAATGACATGCGATTCTGGTGTTATAATTGTATTGCAGGGATATCCCTGAAGAATCGATTCAGTCAGGAATCTTAGAAGATGATTTTCTGTTTGGATATGTTATAGAAGGATATCAGTATTTAACGATTGAGGATGTTTTGAGCATCACAGCAGAAAACGATTTAACTTATTTCGATATAGAAAATACAGAGATGATCCAAAGAATCTTTCATGAGTATACAGATTTCACAAAGCCTTTTGTGGAAATTGGCAATCAAAATCATATAGAAAAAGCAAAACTAAATTAACAGGGGGGTATGAATGGATTTTAAAAGAGCATTGGATAAAGAACAGACGACGTGCACTAACGGGATATTTGTTGTTTTTGTTTTCTTATCTCATTTTGGGCAATATGAAGTTATGCCATGGAACGGAATCTTATTGGCAATTGGGCAACTGATGGTTGCCCCGTTCTTGTTTTTTTCAGGGTATGGTATTATGGAACAGATTAAAAAAAGAGGTGTCTCATATATTGACAGTATGCCTAGAAAAAGAATACTAAAATTTTATGTGCATTTTTGTATGGCATTAACTATTTATCTGGTGTTGTCATTTGTATTAGGAAAAGGGTATTCATTATCTCGGATTCTTTTATCGTTTACTGGGTGGTGCTCAATCGGGAACAGCAACTGGTATGTATTTGCGATACTAGTAATGTATAGCATTGTATATATTTCATTTAAACGATTTAAAAAGCATGAGCTTAGTGTATGTGTATTACTTACTCTTTTGTATATTGTTGTGATGAAAGAGGCAAAAGGGCAGGACTGGTGGTACAATATCATTCTTTGTTATCCAGCAGGAATGGTTTTATCTAAGTATAAAGATCGAGTTTGTTCTGTCATCCAAAAGCCGGTATTTTTTGTGTTAATGCTGGTTTTAGCTTTGGCTTTATATTTGACATCGTTTCCTGTTCTTGCGTATGAAGCGATTGCAGTCACTTTGTGTGTCTTGATTGTATATATATGTGCTCACAAAGAAATCAAGAACAGTTTGTTTCATTTCTTAGGTCAGTACGTTTTTGAAATCTACATCCTTCAAAGAATCTCTATGAATTTGTTTAATGGATATTTAGACGGTTTGGTTTATCTGATAACATGTATTCTAGCCACTTTAGTTCTTGCCTATTGTTTTAAAAAGCTAGAGACGATAATAGATTCGTATTTTTAGCCTTCATTGTTGTAATGGAGGTTTTTTTTGTGCTTACGCTTGAAATCACTAAGAACGAAAAGCGAAATTAAAAGGCAAAGATGATATGTTAAGGATAAGTATGGTATAAAATAGATGCTAAGAGTCTGAGAATCAGAGCCTTAAAGATATTTTTCTAAAAGGGAAATGGATAATCATCTGTTTTTACCTACAAGTCATTTGGCTTGCAGAATCAACCAATCTTTAGATATAGATGTTCTTTCATCATGCCGAATGGCAGCATGGGGTCCTAGGGGCGAGCTCCTATGGCTAGTTGTAGAAGTAAATAGAAAAGGAGAGTTGTGCACATGCAAAATAGGTGTTTGAAACCGAAACGGGCTTTAACTAAGGCATTACCAATCATATTCTCGTTTTTCCTTTGTTCATTCAGTGCTTCACCTGTTATGCCTGTCAGTGCAGAAGAGTATACTGTATCGACTGGTAGTGGAGCTTGGACAAAGAAATCTGACAATCTGTATGTCATGGATATTGATGGTGATGGCAAAGCAGACGTGACTTTAACAAAGAACGGTAACGAGTGGACATACCAGTTCAATGTATCGAAGTCAGGCCAAGATTACTACATTTACGAAAACATGATGACCGAACTTGAAAACAAAGGGTATACAAGTTCAGGAAGTGATGGAAACGAAGGAACGAAAAGAGATCCGGGTGTTATCAAGGGAACACAGGGGAAAAATACGTATACTTTAACAAACACAAAAAAGCATACGAAGAAAACCTATGGAAATCTGAAAATCCAGAAAAAAGTCGTAAATGCAAACAATGAAGAAATCGACATGAAAGCGTCATTCCCATTCACGATTACATTGAGTGGAGATACCGAGGCACTAAGAAAAGAAATAAGTGGAAATAAAATGTTCGGAGATGTAGCTTTCAAAGATGGAGTTGGCAAGGTAACACTGAACAGCAACAAATCAGTAACCTTAAATAATATTCCTACGGGAATCCAGTATTCAATCAGTGAAGACACTGTAAAAGGATACATAACAAGCTGGTCAGGAGAGACTGGTTTTATTGCAGCAGATACTACGTCCACAGCTGTCTGTACAAACCAGAAACAAACAGCATTCAAAGACCAGATGGCTCAAAGTAAATTCAAGATAAAGAAACTCGTTGAAGCAATTGATGAAGATATGGGGCATTCGTATCTGGAACATGTTTCGCTGAGCGGTTTGTCTGGAAACAAGACATATTCTTATGTAAAATACGACGCAGCAACAAAGAATACGACAACAATCGAATTTACAGCAAATTCTCAAGGGGAAGCCGTTGTAGATATTCCAATGAAACACGGAGATACGGCGGATTTTACTGTAGATGCGGGAGTTGAATATCAAATCACTGAAGATGGCGGAAACTTTGTATCATCTTATACGATTAATTCTTTGAACGATAAAGGAAGTATTGCAAAGAACAATAGCGACCAATTAACAAAGGCAAAAGGTCTTTCGACTGAGGTTGAAACAGCAGATGAAAATGAAAGCGTTGAGGTTGTTTTCAAGAGTGTTTATGAATACACACAGAGTTTGACAATTGCTAAGAAAACAGGCCGTCAAAGAGTATTAGGTATGGCAGATTACGACAGCGATGACGAGTTTGAATTCACTATCGAGTTTTTTGAGATGGCTCCAAACACATTCTTTGAATCTGACGTGGGTGTTGTAAGAGCTGACGAAGACGGCGAAGCTATCAAAACATTCAATTTAAAGAATGGACAGTCGGTTGCTTTTAAGGATATGCCTGAAGGCGTCAAGTATAGAATCACCGAAACAAAAACAGACACTTGGATGCCGACTTACGAATTCAGAGATACAAAGAAAGTCGTAAGAGATGCTGATAAATCCAGCAAAAATACACAGCTTGAAACAGCTGACGAAACAGTAGACAGAGGAGAAAACGCAACTGTCACATTTACAAACCTGATTCCTTTGGAACTTCCAAATACAGGAGGAATCGGAACAGGAATCATTTGTGCAGCAGGTGCAGGAATCATCGTACTGTCACGAAAAAACAGAAAAATGAAATAGGAAGGGAGATAATCAATGCCAAAGCGTAAATTGAGAAAAGTAGTTGCAGTCGGTTTAGCCTTGTTTATGACCGCAGGGGTCGACAACGGATGGGCAATTGGAAACATTGCTAAAGGTATTACTGTTCAGGCTAAATCAATTGCTAAGGCGGAAGAAGAAAAAAAGGAAAATCCAGCCAACATTCTGGAATATGACAATAAAATTGAGCCAGATTTTGGAACACGTTATATTGTGCAGATTTCACGAGATAAAGATTTTCCAGATGGATATGGTGCTTATATTGCAGCCATGGACAAACAGGATACAACAGACTATATCAAACAGTTGAACAAATCCTTAAAAGAATCCGATATGGAAGTTGAGGATATGGTTAATCCTGTCGATATCAGTGTCAGCAACGAAACAAACGAAGATGTCGAAGATACAGGCAAAGTCAAGGTTCGTCTGTTTATGGAAAACACGGATGGATTGGGTGAATACGACCTGTATCATTTCAAGAAGGATGGAACACAGGAAAAAGTTTCATATACTCTTGGAAGAGATATTACGAAAACAGAATCTGAATATGCTTCATATGCAGAATTTGAAACAGAATCATTCAGTCCTTTCATCTTTGTAAAAACACGAAAAATTGAAGCAGACAAAGACCCTGTTGTAACACCAAAAAAATCCAAGGTAAAAACAGAAAGTGCCAATAAAGAAGAATCGGAAACGAATGCTGAAGAAGCTTCTGATGAAAGCCAGATTGCAACAACAGCTAATGGACAGCCTTCCATCTACTTCAGAACATTAAAAACAGAAATGTTCAACGGAGGAACAAAGAATGCAGACGGCTCCTATACATGGACTCCGAAAAGCAAGGCAAAAGGACACCAGTATGCTTTTAGAATCAGTTATTCGATTTCAGGTGTCGATACAGCCAAAGCGGGTTCTATGAAGTTGACGATTCCTAGAACTACTATCGTCGACCGAAACGGAGCTGAAGCAGATGAAGTGCAGTTCTCCATTCCAACAAAAGCAGAAGCTGATGCTTATCTTGCAGGGCAGGGAGAAGAATTTGACGCAGATGTGAATTTTGCATATTACGTAGAAGGTGACAATATCGTTATCTATAATTTCCGTGATATTTCAGCGGGAGATAACGGGTATATTGAAATGGCGTATGCTACGACAAAGACCACTTTCAACTACAAAGATAAACAGCAGTATACATTCAGATGTTCAGGTGAAATCACAGACAGCAATGGAAACAAGTCATCTATGAGCACAGAGAACATCAAATTCGATATGGATTCTTCAGCGACTCTAGACAGATTGAATATTGTTTATCCAGATAAGTATTCGACATGGCAAAGTTCTTGGGGAACATCTATCAAGCCGGCTGATGCGGATGATTATTTGTATTTGCAGTATCGTGTAGAAACACGTATTACAGCTACACAGCCATATACTTTTACTATCGACAATAAAGTAACAGGTCTTGATGACAATATGACAAATGCTATGAAGATTGTTGGTTACAAATTCAGTGGTAAAGGATGGCAGAAGGAAAACAGCGTACAAAATCAGACGCTGTATTCAGCAAATAAAGGGGAAGACGCAAGATACGATTATGTGCTTCTTAGAATCAAACGAAGCGAAATCAATAAAGTAACCTACTGGAAAGCAATGAATCAATTCACGGTAACTCTAAGTCCAACAGATAAAATAGATGATAACTCGGTTCTTAATCAGGGTGAAACATGGCATTGGCATAAACCGATATTCTACGCACCAGGCGGAAGTGCTAATGTTTATCACAGAGGCGACGGAGTACATCGTCAAAACGATCCACACAGCATCTTTTATGATGCACCACACTGGACGTCATCATGTTCTTTAAAAGTTGGTGATTACAGTCGTTATGATTTGGAGGCATTCAACGGATACGACGGTGAAAAGATTACCATGACATCCATGGATGGTTTGGATTTTGGTTCTTGGTTTGTTGCCTATAGTTATCGTTATACATATGACTACGACAACTACAACGTCAATGCTAAAGACCCGAAAGGATACGGTAAAAAAGACGTTCGATATGAGCTCGTCAATAATGGTGTATATTTATACGATGCTTTACAGGATAATCCACAGGCTGTTCGAACTCCGATTCTAACTTACAACGACTACTGCTACAGCAAGATTGATTTTGATACAGATTTTTCCGATGCAGTATTCAACGAAGAAGAACAGAGATTTGACAGAATTGACAGTGCTACATACGGTGAAAACGAATCTCTTGATTTCTATGGAAAATTCAAGGATTCTAAAAAGGATGTTTTGTTTGCTAAATATAATTTAAAGACAGGAACAGTATGGTTCGATTCAAACTACGTTGCTTCTATGAATAATAGAACGATTCAGATGAAGGATGGAGCAGACCTTGTCGAATATACCGTTAAGACAGCAAATAAACATTACCGTTCTGAAGTTTTCACAGTTCCAAATATCACACTGAAGAATTCTAAAACAGTCATGGATTTCGTAAAAAATAAAAAAGAGGTTGCCGTACATGCACAAAGCAAGGTGTATATTTACGCTTCTTCTACAGTTTATAAAGACGACATTGAAAAAGGCGATGAAGGTAAAGCAGGTCTTGTATTCTCTGAAACATCTTCTGACGATGATTTCGTCCGTACAACAAAACGAGATTCAAGCATTTCAAAAGAAGTCATAAGTACAACAAACAATACAAAGAAGAAATACTATCGTTTAAGCTGGGCAGTAAAGGCTAAAGAAACAGCACAAATCAGTGCAGAAGAAAAGCTGTACATTCCTCAGTCTTCTGGTACGTTATTTGATTTGATTCCAAAAGGAGCAACTTTAGACAAGAATTCCATCCGTGTAAAAAACGGAGATAACTATCTGAGTTCGTCCGAGTATAAAATCAGCACAATTCAGGATTACAAAGGCACAGGACGTACGATGCTTGTTGTCAAGATTCTTTCGGGGCTCAATGGTATGAGCTGGATTACGATACACTGTATACATGGGACAGTATCAATGACTATGGAAACAATGTGTACAACCCAGTAGCCTACAAAACTGGAAACGATACAATTTCTAACGGATTCAAAGACAACGGTGGAAAAACATTCATTGATGGAACAGCAAATCCAGATGTGATTCAGGATGCTGATTTAATGTCAGGTCTTGATGATATCGATCTGGATTCAGCAAAGACAGGAAATAAAAAGAAATATATCTTCGGTGAAGATACTATTGACCTTCTTACATTGACTGCAGCTTCTTCAGGACTTAAAAAGAAAGTCAAAGATGAAAGAGAAGCTGAATACACATACACATCTGAAACAACATTAGGTGGTTCCTACTCATATCAGCTTCGTTATCAAAGCTCAAACGGTTCTTCTTCAAAGGATATGATTTTCTTTGATTCTTTAGAGAACTATGACCAGTCAACAATGACAAATGCCGGAACAGAATCACAATGGCGTGGAACTTTGACAGGTGTTGGAACAAAACAGCTGGAAGAGAAAGGAATCAGCCCTGTTGTCTATATCAGTACTGTTCCAAATCTGGATATTGATGCTCATCATGATTTAACAGACAAAGCCGTCTGGACAAAGGTAACTTCAAAAACAGATTTAAGTACAGCTAAAGCTGTAGCTATTGACATGACTCGTGCAAAAGACGGTTCAGAATACGAATTGCCACAGCGTCAGAGTGTTGTCGCTTATCTATATATGAAAGCTCCTGCTTCTACTCCAGACACAGGAAAGAAAGCATTACCGTATGCTTACAACAATGTATATATCCAAAGTCGTGTCACAGACATGGATACAAACAGTTCAGACCGATTCCTGATTCATCAGGATTTTACGAAAGTTTCGTTGCCTGTAACAGGAAGTTTTGGACTGCGAAAAGTCAGTTCGGAATCTGAAAATGTCAGAATTTCTGATGTAACATTCCGTTTGGCAGGTACTTCAGCATACGGAACTGAATATAACCAATCTGTAAAGACAAACCAGAATGGTGAGCTTTATTTCAATGATATTGAAATGGGTACTTATGTATTGCAGGAACAGGAAGTTTCAAACGACTGGCTGCTGGATACAACAGAACACACGGTTCAAATCACAAATGAAGGAAAAGTTCTTATCGACAATCAGGAGTATACAGACAGATATGTCATGATTGCCAACCATCCTCGTGTTCATACAGATGTTACATTCTATAAAACAAACGCTTCAAACTCATACATCAAGGTAAAGGGCAGTCAGTTCATGTTGTCAGGAACTTCTGACTATGGAACAACAATCAAGAACTATGCTGTTTCAAACGACAATGGTCGTGTTGTTTTCAAGGATATTGAAATGGGTACTTACGAGCTTAAAGAATCAAGAGCTTCTGAAGGATATGCTTTGAATCAGAACGTATATCAGGTCAAAGTAGATGATAGCGGACATTTCATGATTACTTTAAAGAGTTCGAATGGTTTATCTATTGATGTTCAGAAGTCAGGCTCAAAATTCCTGATTGGAAACGAACCTTTACATTCAGTTGTATTCTACAAAGCTTCAAGCTGGGACAACTCAACATTATCTGAAGCAAAATTCACATTGAAAGGAACTTCAGATTCAGGTAAAGCTGTCGATGCAGAAGCATTTTCTGACAAGAATGGTAAAGTGGAATTTTCAGGATTGGAAGCAGGGCTTTATACATTAAAAGAAGTAACAGCTCCTGTTGGCTACGACTTAGACCCAGCGTCTTATACGGTTCAGGTCAAGACGATTCTAGAAGGTGAAACAGGTGAAGCTGTTATCATCAACGGGCTTGAGAAGAATGAAAAGATTCTAGGTGGTAAAGTATTTGTGTTCTACAACAACGCAAAAGCAGGAAAGATGTCTGTAACAAAAGTATGGGACGACGGAGAAGAAGACCGTGATCCTGCGTCTTTAAATATCGTCCTTACAACAGACAAGCCAAGTCAGTACTATGCGTCACATACGATTACATTCGATGCAAACGGAGGTAATTTCGGTAGCACGGATAAAAATCAGGTTCTTTATGGTGTTTCCAAGACTGGTCAAGTCCAAACAGTAATTTCCGGTTCTGTTCTTCTTCCTAGCAAAGATGGTTTCAAGTTTGATTACTGGGACAAGACATCAACAGCAAAGAGTTACTGGACCACAAATAAAGATGGTACAGGTACAAAATACTTCTCAGTTCAGGATGATACAACTCATATTGTGGATGAGGATGGAAATATTCCAGATTTGAAACAGGATATGGTTCTTTATGCGAATTATGAAGAGGTTTCTTATACGTTGGAATTTGGCTTAAAATTCCAAAATCACATTCCTGATAATGCAACTAGTGTTGTATTTACTGACGAAGAAGCTCCAGATGGTGCAACTTTGACAGATGTGTCAGAAAAAAAGAATGGTGCTGTTGTTGGATGGTTGGAAGGAACCACTTGGAAAGTAAGTTCTCAAAAAGCAGGTCAGAAGATTCAGTTTAATAAAGATTGTTACGGAATGTTTAAATGTTCTGATAGTCGGTATGTATATACATTTATTAATGGTAAATTTTACTATCCAAAGAATATAAACATAACAAGCATTTTATTTAGTGATTTTATAGATACATCAAAAACCACAGATATGCGTCACATGTTTGCGGATTATAAAGGTTCTGAATTAGATGTTTCACATTTTGACACAAGTAATGTTACGCATATGAGCTCTATGTTTAGTAGTTGCAAATCTCTTACATCCTTAGATGTTTCACATTTTGATACAAGCAAAGTCACAATTTTGGCCAATATGTTTAATGGTTGTGAATCTCTTGCATCTTTAGACGTTTCACATTTTGATACAAGCAAAGTAACAGATATGAGTAATATGTTTCAAAGCTGTAAATCTCTTGCAACAGTAAATGTTTCCAATTGGAACACAAATAATGTTACGAATATGCAAAATATGTTTTGTGGTTGCAATGCTCTTATAACATTAGATGTTTCTAATTGGAACACAAGTAATGTTACGAATATGTATTTTATGTTTGGTGGTTGCGATGCTCTTACAACATTAGATGTTTCTAATTGGAACACAAGTAATGTTACAACTATGAGTCTCATGTTCCATAATTGTTCAAGCTTGACAACACTGGATGTAAGCCATTTTGATACAAGCAAAGTAACAGATATGAGCAATATGTTTAGTGGTTGCAAATCTCTTACATTCTTAGATGTTTCACATTTTGACACAAGCAACGTTACGGATATAAACGCTATGTTTGATGGTTGTAAATCTCTTACATCCTTAGACGTTACGAATTTTGACACGAGCAATGTTACAAATATGAGTATCATGTTCAACGGCTGTTCAAACCTAACAGTGTTGGATGTAAGTCATTTTGACACAAGTAAAGTAACAAATATGACTAGTATGTTCGGTATCTGCTCAAACCTGACAACATTGGATGTAAGCCATTTTGACACAAGTGAAGTTAAGTATATGAGCTTCATGTTCAACGACTGTTCAAACCTAACAGCGTTGGATGTAAGCCAATTTAACACAAGCAATGTTATAGATATGCGCTGCATGTTTTTCGGTTGTTACAAGTTATCAACAATTTTAATAGGTCCAGAATGGACAACGCAAAATGTGCAAAATGGAAATAGTATGTTTGATGGTTCTAGTTTGTTGCCAAACTATGACTCTTCTGTTACGGACAAAAGCAAAGCTCATGCTGATGAAGGTGGCTACATGACATTCAGTCCTAAATACAACGTTCCATACACAGTACATTTTGAAAAGAACAATAGCATTGTTACTGGAAATATGAATGATGAGTCTTTCTCAGCAGGAGAAAAGAAAGCATTAAGCAAGAACATGTTTAATGATGCAACTGGTCGTTATACATTCCTGTCATGGAACACAAAAGCAGACGGTTCTGGACGAAGCTTTACAGATGAACAGGTTGTGCAGTACTTGACGAAAGATTCGTCGATTACATTGTATGCACAATGGGATGATGCTTTTATAAAGTATTCACACACATCGAATATCAAAAACAACGGGGATGCATCAGGGACATATGCTTCGAATTTAGCAACAACAGATACTGTTAAAATTGATGGTGCCAAGAAGCTGAAAGTAGAAGTCTGGGTATCAACCGAAAGCGTAAGCTATGACTGGCTTGAATTAAGAGATGTAAATGGTACGAAACTGACAAAAGACACAAACGGAACCGCAATTGGAAGCAGTGGAAAGCTTGGAGGAAATAGTTCTTCTCAAAAACCAGCTAAATCTCAAGTGTTCTACATTACAGGAGATACAGTTCAGTTCTATTTCAAATCGGACAGCAGTGGAAACTATTACGGTTACTATGCAATCGTTACACAAGCCGAATAACAAACAAAAAGGAGTCCTTAGGGACTCTTTTCTTTTGGAAAATTGTATTAAAAAAGGAACCGCTAGGTTCCATAATGATGTTTGCGTCACTTTTCAAAAGTGACAATAACCATTTTTGCAAGTTTAGCCATATTTGTGTTCGTATTCAAAGTCTGAACACGCTCGCCAAACAAAGCCAATGTAGCCTGTGTTGGTTCTTGAGTTTCTTTATCAATGATGATGTGGAAAGAACCACTTTTTTCTTTATACCAGATGTCAAACAATAAATCAACATCTGAGATAGAATTTGGATTCTTTTCAATCGTTACATCATTAAAGTTTTTAATAAGTTCTTTTACTGGGTTTCGCATTTTTTTACTCCTTTACATTACATAAATGGCACGTCGCCAAACGGATCATCGTCGGCTTGATATACATCGTCATCTTCGCCTCTTTTACAGGTCAAGTCCAAAACATCATAGAAACTGTCTTCCGGCATAAAATGAGAGAGGTCAGAACTTTCTGTATAAGTATATTTGAGAGTATTTTTGACTTTCTTTTTAGGGCAAAGAATATATAAGCTAGACTTAGCACGGGTACAAGCTACATAGAAACATCTTAATTCACTTTCATCCGTTGGAGTGCCTACTTCATCTACAGTTGTAGTTGGAAATACCTCGTCAATGCAGTCCATAATAAACACACTTTCAAATTCCAATCCTTTAGACGAATGAACTGTAGAAAGGACGACACAATCTTTTGGGTTTTCCGTTGTTACAGTGTTATCAATCGTACTGTCAAGGAATTCTGGAATAGTAGGGTACATCTTTGCTATTTCTTCTAAAACTTGAAAATCTTCTTTATAAAGCTGCAAAGCCTTCAGTTTTTGCTGACGTGTTTCTTCCTTTTTATAATTTCCATTTTCAATACTTTTTTTCTGGATTTCGCAGTAACGTTCAATCAGCGGGTGAATATCTGCAGTTGAAATGGAAGGGAGTGTTTTCTTCATAAAATCATGCAGTTCAACCAAACCATCATGAAAAGTCCGCTTAGAAAACTGATAATCAATCATACCATCAATGCCGTCTTTTTTGCACAGAGCAGCAATACGTTGTGCCGATGAATCACCCACACCAGCAACCTGAAGAGCACATCTAAACCATGCAATCTCGTCATTTGAATTCACAGAAATACGTAAAAATGACATAATATCCTTGATATGATTCATTTCAAAGAATTTACGACCTCCGTATTTAATATATGGAATCTTTTCTTTATTCAAGAGACCTTCCACAAAACCTAAAGGCGTACTTGTTCTGGAAAGAACACATATATCTTCTGGTGCAGTTCCGTATTTTAACTCGTGTTTGATTTGTTCCACGATCCATTCAGCTTCCATTTGTCTGTCTTCAATCATGACGACTGTCGGCATCGTTAAATCCTCGTTTTCTGCGACAAGGCTGTGAGGCTGTGTCTCATGGGATTTTTCAGTAACTTTATTTGTAAAATCAATGATTCCCTGTGTACTTCGACAATTTCTGTTCAAATAAACCGTTTTGCAGGAATCAAACTGTTTTGAAAAATCCAAGATATTACGAATATCTGCACCTCTAAATCCATAAAGACTCTGAACAGCATCTCCTACGATTGCGATGTTGTTGTGATACTTTACAAAATGGAACAAAAGAAGTTCCTGAAGAACATTGCTGTCCTGATATTCATCCACCATGATATATTTGTATTCTTTAGCAAGCTTTTTAACGACACGTGGATGTGTATCAAACAATTCTAAAGTACGAGTCAACAAATCATCATAGTTCAAAGTGTTGTTTTTTCTACGATATTCATTATATTTCTCGATAAATTCCTGAATAGTTTTGGAATATTCATTGTATCGTTTGTAATTTTTGTTAATTGTTTCTTCGACTGTTTTTTTAGTGTTTACAGCGGTGCTTAAAATCGTTGCAACAATGGAAGAACTAGGGAATCCTTTTGGGTATTTTTCTTTTTCATCTTTTGCTCGAATCATCTTGAGAACATCCGAAGCATCTCCAGGAGCAAGTACCGTAAAATGTTTCACTCCAATCAAACCACCGTATCGGCGAAGAATACTTACGCAAAAAGAATGGAACGTGCTTGCTGTCACATTATCTCCAAAAGGTACAAGAGAACATATACGTTGTTTCATCTCTTCTGCGGCTTTATTTGTAAAAGTCAATAGTAGGATATTTTCCGGTAGTACCCCGTTTTCAATCAGATACATTGTTCTGTATGTTAAAACCCTCGTTTTACCACTGCCTGCTCCCGCATTAATGACCATAGGTCCATTGATTGTGGTTACTGCTTCGAGTTGCTGGGGGTTTAATTCGTTTTTGTAGTCTATCATTTTTTCTCCTTTATCTCTACAACTATATTATACAACATATAGCTACGTATCACAATCCTAGTTGTTTGTTTTTTCGCAAAGAAAAAAAAGACTCGCCAAACGACAAGTCTCTTTGCTATTGAATCGTCACCACTCATCTAGCTGTCGAGTAGAAGAACACCTCAGCCAAGAGATGCTCAGAAACGCATGTGCCTTTCACACTTTCTTCCTTGGCGTTTCGCAAGTCCCAGAACCTCGTAAGGTCTGGTGTCGTAAGTAGTCGGTCTGACACAGCTCTTGGCTGTGTACTGCCTTTTTCTATTCCACTGTTTTTAACGGTTCGAATCATACTACATTTAACAGTGGTTTAGAACCTAGCTGAGATACCAGTTGATTTGGTGGACGGATTTTTTACCCGTTTCGTCATTTACATCCAGTACGGTAACGTCTGGGCATTTTTTTGTTAAAAATTCCAGCATTAAGTCTAGGACTTCTGCAATGCTCACTTGTTTTTTGACTTTTTTCGCCGTTTTACGAGCTTCCGGCAAGGCTACAATAATAGCATCCATCACATTATCGATGTTACGTTTGCATGATAATGTAATGTTGCAGAATCCAACTGATTCCATTGTTGTTTTGGCTTTGATTACGTTTAACGTGATTTCGTTTATAGCTTTTTCCATTTTTTCTTCTCCTTTTCTAGCTAGATATGACAGTCTACAAAAGTAGCTGTCGCATCAGGATACTGGCTAACTAAAGATTCATATTCACTAGCCCACTTTTGTTTGTCTTCAGGAGATGCACTTGACATAGCAAACCATCCCATTTTGCCAGCTTCATGCCAGACCCCGTCAGGCGTGATTACCGCATATGTGCTGAACTTAGAACAGCGAAGTGCATAGCTTTCAGCATCTTTGTAATTTTCTCTATAATACAAAGCTTTGCCACTTTCATCAGTGGCGTGTTCAACGTTTTTATCCCAGAATTCTAAAGCCTCTTTGTAGTCGTCGTTATTCGGTTCAAAGGCAATCTCCTTAACAAGACATGACAAGCATCCCTGACCTCCAAATTCAGCTTTTCTAGGGATTGGAGATGAACCCCATCTTCCTTTTTCGATTGAATACCAGTCCCATTTTCCGTTAGGGTTCATGGTGGAAAGAATATTGAAATCCTTGTCCACCGATCCATCAAAAGCATATTCTAAGAAAGCATTATCCGACATGTTTTGGAATTTGTCTGGGTCTTTTTTAATCAAATCTTCCCGATACCAGTTCACACTTTTCAATGCTTCTTCCCGTGTCATACAGATATAGCGATCAACTTCAAGATTTTCATTAAAAGGAGCAAGAGCCTCGTCTGGTCCTACGCAAGAATTTGTCAATACTAAAACGCTAAAATGTGACATATATTTCTCCTCCTAATCTAATCCTCTGCTTTAGAATCTAAATAATAAGTAGCTTCACCATCAGCCATATGTAACGCAAACGCTAAAGGGAACATTTCGAATGATTTTCCGACGTTGTTTGGATTTTCAGTTCCAGAGAATCCCATGTGATAACGAATTGCAAACGCTTCTTCATGAGACAATCTCATATATCCTGAAAGCATATATACAGATTTTTCTCCGTGTCCAAATGGTAAATCATCTTCAAATTCAAAATAAGGAACCTGTTCCCATTTTCCATTGATTTTTTTGTTTCGGATAGATGTTTTATACACGTTGATTTTACAGATATCGTGTAACAATGATACTAATGCAATAGTTTCATCACTAGGATCACATCCTGTTAAATTTCTGAAATCCTCATTAAAGATAGCCTTCAATCTGTCATACACATGTAAGCTGTGTTCTAATAAGCCCCCTTCCACGTTTCCATGGAATCGAGTTGAAGCCGGAGCTTTGAAAAAGTCACTTTGTTCAGACGTTAAATACGCTAAGAATTTGTCAGCTCCTTCACGTTGAATCAACGTAGTATATAATTCAATAAATCTTTCTTTGTTTTGTTCAATTGTCATATTTTTTCTCCTTTATCTCTACACATATATTATACAATATATAGCTATATATCTCAACCCCGCTTGTTAGTTGTTTTTTTTTCAAAGAAAAAAGACTTGCTAAACGACAAGCCTCTTTGCTATATGATTGTCGCTACCTGCCTAGCGAACAAGTAGAAGAACACCTCAGCCAAGAGATGTTCAGAAACGCACGTGCCTTTCACACTTTCTTCCTTGGCGTTTCGCAAGTCCCAGAACCTCGTAAGGTCTGGTGTCATACGTAGTCGGTCTGACACAGCTCTTGGCTGTGTACTGCCTTTTTCTATTCCATTGTTTAACAGTTCGAATCGTGCTAAAAATTACAATGGTTTAGATTTTCTGATTTCATATTCCTTCATTGCTGTATGCAGAACCTGTATAGATACATTATAGACATTCGCAACATAACGGTCTAACAGTTTTTTTCGCTTCAACTGTTTGTAATAAAAGGGAAAAGTTTCATCTTTCAAGATTCTTTCGACTTTGAAATCCATTCTTTGAATCAATTCAGAAGTTGGAATAGCACGTATAGATGTATCGTGAACTGAATTAGCAGAGGACCAAGAACAATCTGTTGTTTTTTGTGGAGGACGTTGTTTCTTGGACATGATGCCAGAGTGCGCATCACGTAAAGCATAGATATCAACATCATTGTTTACACGCCCTTCAATGTCGAACAGTTCGGTTAAAACTCTCGGCTTATACGTTCTAGCATCCATTAAAGCAAGTGTCTCCTGAATATTCACCTTTTCAGGATCATTCAAAAAACGATTCACAAGCTGAATCTTAGCATACTCAAGTTTGATGCTGTTTCTTGTGACGAGAAGTTTTTGAAGAACGGTTCCAATCTGAATATAATCTTCAGAAGACAACTCGGTTGAAATACTTGTCAAATACTCAACAATATCAAGAACCCCCTGTTGAACACAGACTAGTTGTTCTTTCAGCTGTGCTTCACGTAATGGTGAGGCTTCGTGATATGCCGTCAATGCTTCAAGTAAACTATCTGTTTCCAATGAAATATTTTCTTTATTCAATACGGAATCAGAATCAATATCAACATCGCTTGCTGTTTCCATAGTTTTCAGCATTGGCATGGTTTCTTTTCTTTCGTTGTTGTAAACGCATAGAATGTTTGTATCTCGCATGATTTCTCCAAAAGCCACTCTTGAAAACGGTGTAGGAATATCCTGAAAGCTCTTATAAACATTCTGTTCATCATTCTTTTTAATTCGCTCTAAAAAACTGTCTACCTGGGACGGCTGAGATTCTTGAGAAAAGTCCGATTTGGCAGTCCAAGCAGACTCCACAGATTCTTTTAGCCCTTTGGTATCGATATAGTGAATAAAGCTCTTATCAACAAGCCAGAAATCATCCTCTTGAAGATTCGTTTCTTTATCTGTCATCCATACTGCAACACTTTTTAATTTCATTTTTTTAAACAGTGCAATAAAATCTGGTGAATCAATTGTTTCTGGAGGAATGGGTGTAGCCTCTTCAAAAGTCTTTACCCATTTAAACCCTGCAACTCCTTTTTTTATACCATCATCTTTGTAACGCACTTCTATAAAACTTTTTTTGGAATTATTTGTTCTTTTAAGAATGTAATACATGATTCCACTCCTTTCCAAGTTTAAGAGCTTCTTTTGGACTGGATACAGGTTTTCCATCTTCAAACAGTTCTTTAAAAACCAGAGGCTCATAAAGCACTTCAGCCGTTTCTTCACCTTGATGATAATTAGGGTTCATCATGCGTCTGCGAATCAGTTCGATTCGGTTTAATTCTTTTTCTGTATCTGATCGGCTTTTTAACAGTTCCTGCAAAAGCTGAGTCAATTCAATCATAATTTCATCAGGAACAGGCACTTTAGCCAATGCATAATAATGGAAAATATCCGTTACAGAACGATAGACACTTGTTTGTTTTTCCTGAAGATTTGTTGTGTAATCTCCAGCATTCTGATTAAAATCATTCATCATAGCAAGCAATGCCACTGTATCAACTGATGCAGATTCTGAAGAATCTTTTAAAATGTTTGTTTTTTCCGTTTCATCATTTGTTTTAACAGTGTTTTCATCTGCGTTGGTTTTGTTTTCCGCATTGATTCGTTTGATGATAGATGGTTCCTGTCCGGTTTTTACTTGAATCATGAACGCACAAATGGTTTCAAAATCGTTTGATAACAGATTCATGCGTGGTTCTTTTAGATTTTCGTCGTAATTTTCTTCACAGATTTCCATTAAGGAAACGTCTTTAATTTGTTGAGATTCAAGATATTTGCCAATATCATATTTTCTGATATCCTCTTCTGTAAAACAGCATTCTTTGTTTAGGTTTCCCCATAAGCATAGACCAATCTTTTCTTTTCGAATCTTGAATCGTAGATAGGGTTTTGACCGGCTGTCACGAGCAAGAACGAATATTTTGTCATGCTTATCATTAATACTCATAAATTTATCACTCCCTCTATGTATATTATACAATATTTAGCCTGATATTTTGAGTGTTGCGAGTAGTGCTTTTTGGATTATATTTTGTGGCTTATTGTTCTTGTAGAAAGTTTGATTCATCGCATGCTTTCTTTCACACGAAAAGGAGGGTAATATTGATGCATTTTAATTCAAAACACATCAAAAGAATTTTAATGGCTGGTGTTGTGGGTATCGCAGGTATCTCTACAGCTCTTGTCTGTGGTTCTCAAATCAAGACTGCAGGTGCCGAAGGTTCTCTTCCTGTTTTGACAGTCAATGTTCAAGGAGAAGGAAACGTAACCGTTTCATCTAAAGACAACACTTACAGTGTTTCCAAGAACAACACATTAAAACAGGCTTTTGCAGAGAATACAAAGCTTACTATTCAGGCATCAGCTGACAAAGAAATTGATTCTGTTTCAGAAAACGGAACAAAAACAGATAAATACGAAATCTGGGATAACAATCATTTCACATTCGCAACAAAATCAAAAGACACAGTTTTAGATATCGTTCTAAAAGACAAGGAAGACGGAATCGCTTCTAAAATGGAAGATGATGCTTTTTCCGTTGATGAAGAGGGAGCTATGTCGGATGAATATGTTCAGGAAAAATCCGCAGAATTACAGGAAGGCATTTCTGACGATGACAGAGCAATGCTGGATGCATACTCAAAAGGAAACTATGATAACGAAGGATACAAGGGAATCCGTCTGGAAAGAGGAAAAGAACTTGGTCTGGATAAATATCAGGATGAAGATGGTTTCTTAGGATACAGTTTCTTTACAAGCAAAGATTTTGCTACACAAAGAAAAGGTGAAGAAATCCTTATCAAATGGGATTCTAATGGTTCTTACAGTGTGGATTTAAAAACCTCAAAGAAGAAATCTGCCAAAAAATCAAGGCCAGCTGTAATGGCTACATCTTTAGCTGGAGATCCTTCAAAGTGGGTTGTTAACAGTGTCACATTATTTACTTATCCTGCAGCAGGTGGAAATATCAACAATGGTTCGTTCTCTGTTAGAAATACGCAGACAGGACAGGTGTTGTCCGGCTTGTGTGGAGATGGATGGGCTGCGGCTCCAATTCTTGGGCAGTCGTTAGGTGCTCCAATGACAGCTGAAGAAGCTGTGGCAGAACATAAGATTGCTAAGCAAAAATACCCTAATGAAATCTGGGGTGAAGGAAATGCAGCTTGGTTAAGAAAAGCTACTTATTACGGTTATGGAGGACCAGGATATTCTCAGTGGAAAGCTCAGTTAGTGGCAAATCACAATACAACATATCATCCGGAATGGACAAACGATAATTATATTGGAATCATTAGCAGTGCTATCTCATCAGATGCCTTAGGAAACTATACTTCCAATCCAGAAATGGTTTTTGCATCTGGAGATTTTGAAACATACTCACAGGCTCGTTCGACTGCTTGGAATTTAATGATGAATCTGCCAGATCCACCAAAAAACTACGAAGTTTATGTATTCCCTAATACAGCAACTGCAGGTGCAGCTGAAGGACACTACTATGGTGCTCACACACGTCAGCCTGTCGTTGCAGGAACTATTCGTAATAACGGGCAGTCAAAAGGAAAATTGGATCTTTCTAAGACATTTGATGGCTCTAACAAGCGTGTAGATTCTGTAAGCTATCTGACTACAAAAGTTAAAGATGAATACAAAGACTATGTTGAAAAGAGTACTTCAACAGAAGAAAAGGAAGTTGAAGAAAAAACAGATTCTGTTAAAACAGAGGCTCCTAAAAAATACTACGAAGTTTTGAAAAACAAAGACGGTAAAACATACATTCGTTTGACCGATACGGAAAAAAACACTTCAGAAGTAGTAGCTCCAGAAGATTTTTATGTTACAGAAGAACATACAGATTTAATGTCAGGTTCTGTTCAATTTAAAGTTACATATGCTACAAATGTGGTGGATGCAAACGATTCTTCTAAGATTATATATCACGCTGGTGATGTTGTGCCTACAGTTTTAAGTGCTACAGGAATTTATACGCCAAACGAAAATGGAGAATTAACATTAACAGATTTCAAAATCAACTACAACGGCGAAACAAAAATCAAAGTTCAGGAAATTTCAGCTCACGAAAACTATCAAGTTGAAAGCAAGTCTCAAATTTTCACTTATATCACTGGGGATGACGGAGAAACTCCAAAAACATATTCTCCTGTAGCTAATAAGTCAGATTCCGGTAAATTTGATAACAAGGTTATCACAATTCATACAACAGCTACGAACGCTGAAGTAGAAGGCGGAAAGCAATTGAATGATTCAACAATTGTTCAAATTAAGGATAAAGTGTCTTACACAAATCTAACCGTAGGAAAAGAATACAAGATGTCTGGAAAACTGATGGATAAAGAAACCAAAGAGCCAGTCCTTGTGAATGGAAAGCCTGTAACAGCGGAAACGACTTTTACTCCAGAAAAACCAGACGGAATTGTTGAATTGATTTTTGAATTCGATGCATCCGATCTTGGCGGTCACAATGTTGTTGTCTTCGAAGATTTGTACAACGTAGAAACAAATCATGTTATTTCAACACATGAAGACATTGACGATGAAGACCAGACTGTTGAAATCTATAAATCAGAACTGCGTACAACAGCCACTGTAGATGACAAACATGAAGTAGAAGTGCCAAAAGATGGAAACGTTGTTCTTGTTGACAAGGTTGAATACAAAGGTGTTCTTCCAAATCATAAATACAAAGTTTCTGGTATTCTGATGGATAAATCAACAGGAAAGCCGGTTCTTGTAAACGGTAAAGAAGTAACTGCTGAAAAGTCTTTTACACTAGGAAAGAATACAGAAGGATATGTTAATGTAGAATACAAATTCAACGCTTCTGGATTAAAAGGACATGAGCTTGTCGTATTTGAAACAATGACTCATGTTGTTGGTGATATTTATATTCCTAAAGCAGATGACGCTGAAGAAACAGATAAGGATACTGATAAAAACACCAGCAAAGATGAGAAAACAGATTCCAAAACACAGGACCCAGCTCTTGCAGGTGCTGAAGACAAAAAAGATGAATCTGAAAATAAAACAGATAAAATCGAAAAAGTTGCCATTGTTGCAGAACACAAAAATTTGGAAGATAAAGGGCAAACAATCAAGTTCTTCCCTGATAAACCAGAAACAGGTGCTGGAAACGATTCAACTCCATATATCATTGGAGGATGTGCCGTTATCGTTCTTTTAGCAATGGTTGGTCTTGCTACTTATAAGAAAAGTAAAAAATCAAGCAACAAAGAATAAAAAATAAGAGTTGAAAGGGATAACCCTAACAACTCTTTTTATTTAATGATTTTGAATATACAAAAAGACTCATCTTTCGACAAGTCTCTACGCTATTGAATTGTCACTACTTGTCTAGCAATCAAGTAGAAGAACACCTCAGCCAAGAGATGTTCAGAAACGCATGTGCCTTTCACACTTTCTTCCTTGGCGTTTCGCAAGTCCCAGAACCTCGTGAGGTCTGGTGTCCTAAGTAGTCGGTCTGACACAGCTCTTGGCTGTGTGCTGCCTTTTTCTATTCCACTGCTTTTAACGGTTCGAACCATACTACGTTTAACAGTGGTTTAGAACAACTTTACGACGCTTTGTTTCAGTAAGTACAATACCAGCTAACGCTAATCCAGCAGTTGCGATAGAAGCTTCTACATTTGTAGATACCCCTGTATTTACAGAGTTTGTCTTTTCTGTTGTTTGTACAGGATTTGTTTTGGTTTCATCCTTTTTTGCAGAAGGTTTTTGCGTATTGTGTTTAGCTAAGAATGCATTCAATTGACGAACGGCTTCATTGTAATCAGATTCAGCCTTCAACAATTCTTCTTTTGCATCTAAATACAAGTTGTATTTTTCAACATAGTTGTTTTTAGCTTCTTCTAAGGATTTTTGAGCTACATTTCGTTCATCAACTGCAGCTCCAAGTTGAGATAAGAATGCACGAAGTTTTTCATTTTCAACAGAAGTCAAGTCAGCTTTAGAGCCTTGATTCATTACGTCATTCAATACAGTTCGAGCCTGTTCGAATGGCAACGCATCAGCTTTCTTTTCTGTTAAAGTTTCGTTCAACGCTTTGATTTGTTCTTTCAAAGAGTCGATTTTTGCATTTGTTGATTCTTTTACAGCTTTTAAAGTATCGATTTGAGCACCGATGATTTTAACGTCAGCTTGAGCTTTTTTTACAGCTTCTGTATTTGTGTTGTAGTCGTCTACAGCCTTTTGTGCTTTATCTGTTGCTTCCGATTTAGCTTCGAAATCAGCAGTGGCTTTTTCAAGTTCTTCACAAGCTTGATTTGCTTTGATTTGAGCTCCATCACGAATAGCTTCAGCTTTTGCAGCATCTTCATTTGCTTTTTCAAAAGCTTTTTTAGCTTCAGTTTCTACATTGTTAGCTGTTTTCAAGTTTTCTTTAGCAGTCTGTAATTCTTTGCGAGCCTTTGCTTTATTTGTATCCCAGTTTGCGATATCGTCACTTAATGTGTCGATTCGAACTTGAATACTATTCACATTGGCTTTTGCATCTGCAAGTTTCTTTTCAGCTTCAGCTTTTGCATTTTCTTGAGCTTCTACACCTAATTTAGCTTCAGACAATGTTTGTTCAGCATTTGCAACATCTGCCTTCTTCTGGCTGACTGCGTTTTCTGCGTTTTGAACAGCATTCTTAGCTTCTGTAACAGTATTATTCATCACTGTTGCATTTGCTTCTAAGGTTGCTTTTGCGTTGTTTACCTGAGTAAGTTTGTTTTGTAATCCAGTTAAAGCGTTCTTTTTAGCATTTAACAATGCTTCAGCATTTTTCAATACAGTGTCATCTTTTGTAGTAGTTCCACTTGCATTATTTACAGCGTCTTTCAACGCTTTATGCTGAGTATCCACCGACTTCAAATTGTTGTAATAGTTATTAAAAGATGTTTCAAATTCATCGACAGACATCACAACATCGTTCTCCTCGAAATATC
>OLOM01000567.1_pt1 | contig 28004 bp, 21 predicted proteins | sample 1672531 | NCBI WGS metagenome assembly OLOM01 (sample SAMEA3136696, study PRJEB25190) | human gut metagenome | reverse complement strand
GAGTAGGTAGCCGCCTTCTTTTATCAAAGCCTCAGATTTCGAAAGATTTCTGAGGCTTTTTGTTTTTACGCAGATTTATTTTTGAGAGGTCACGCAGATTTCGCAGATGACGCAGATTTTTGACCTGCTCGGTCTTGGATTTCGCAGATTTTTTGTATCTTTGCATTTGCAAAAATAGAAATTAATTATGAATCAATTTACAAAGATTATTGCAGCCCAACTCAAATTACGTGAGCAGGCTGTCGAGAATACATTGGAGCTTCTCGAAGAGGGGTGCACCATTCCTTTTATTTCTCGTTACCGTAAGGAGAAAACGGGAAATATGGATGAGGTGAATATAGAGGCTATCGCTCAGGCTAACGAGAAGTTGAAGGAAATGGCAAAACGAAAAGAAACCATCCTTAAGACTATTGATGAGCAAGGTAAACTGACAGATGCTCTTAAAGAGCGTATCGAAAACTGTTGGGATGCCACAGAACTGGAAGATATCTATCTTCCTTTCAAGCCTAAGCGCAGAACTCGTGCACAGATTGCACGTGAGGCTGGCTTGGAACCGCTGGCTCAGGTGCTCCTCTTCCAGCGTGAACGCAACCCGCTGCAGGCTGCTAAGAAGTTTGTGGGCGACAAGGTGAAGGATGTGGATGCTGCCCTGCAGGGAGCTAAGGACATTATTGCCGAAATGGTGAGCGAGAGCGAGGAAAGCAGAAACCAGATTCGTGGCGAGTTCCGTCGTGGTGCTATCATCACCTCTAAGGTGGTGGCTAAGAAGAAGGATGAGGAGGAAGCCCAGCGTTTTTCTGATTACTTCGATTTCTCTGAGCCTTTGAAGAAATGTTCTTCTCATCGACTGTTGGCTATGCGTCGTGGTGAAGCTGCCGGTTTCCTGCGTATCAGTATCTCTGCAGATGATGAACAATGCCAGAGCAAGCTGAAACGTCATTATGTGCATGGATATGGTGAGTGCCAGACATTGGTAGGTGAAGCGGTGGATGATGCCTTTAAGCGTCTTTTGAAACCTAGTATTGAAACCGAATTTGCTGCTCTCAGTAAGCAGAAGGCAGATGAAGAGGCAATTGTGGTTTTTGCTGAGAACCTGCGCCAGCTCTTGCTCGCTGCTCCTTTAGGTCAGAAGCGGGTGATGGCTGTTGATCCTGGTTTTGCCAATGGCTGCAAGACCTGCTGTCTCGATGCACAGGGCAATCTGATTCATCATGAAATCGTTTATCCTCATCCTCCTCGTAATAAGAAAAATGAGGCTACTTCAGCTATCTTGCGCATGGTGAAGATGTATCAGGTAGAGGCGATGGCTGTGGGTAATGGTACGGCAAGTCGCGAGACGAGTGACTGGTTGCACGAAATAAGTTATCCACACCCTGTGGATATCTATGTAGTGAGTGAGGATGGTGCTTCTATCTATTCTGCTTCCAAGATTGCCAGAGATGAGTTCCCGGATGAGGATGTAACCGTGCGTGGTGCTGTAAGTATCGGCAGACGACTGATGGATCCGCTTGCCGAACTGGTAAAGATTGATCCTAAGAGCATTGGTGTAGGACAGTATCAGCATGATGTGGATCAAACACAGCTTAAGAAGAGCTTGGATACCGTGGTGATGAGTTGTGTAAACTCGGTGGGTGTTAACCTAAATACTGCATCCCAGCATCTCCTGACCTACGTGAGTGGTCTCGGTCCTATTCTTGCCAAGAATATTGTGGAATATCGTAAGGAGAATGGAGCCTTCGCTTCGCGTGCGCAGTTGAAGAAAGTGCCACGTCTGGGGCCTTCTGCTTTCGAGCAGTGTGCCGGCTTCCTCCGTATTCCTGGAGCTAGAAATCCTTTGGATAACAGTGCAGTTCACCCAGAGCGTTATGCCTTGGTTGAGCAGATGGCGAAAGATCAGGGAGTCACCGTGAAGCAGCTGGTGGAAGATAAGGATTTGCAGAAGAAAATAGATATTAAGAAATATGTCACTGCCGAGGTGGGTATGCCTACCTTGATGGATATTATGGCAGAGCTTGACAAACCTGGTTTGGATCCTCGTGGAGAGGTTGAAAAATTTGAGTTTGATGCGAGCATCAAGACCATAGAGGATCTGCAGGAGGGCATGGTAGTGCCTGGCATCGTTACCAACATCACCAAGTTTGGTGCCTTTGTTGATATAGGTGTTCACAATGATGGATTGGTTCACGTTTCACAGATGTCAAACCGCTACATCAGTGACCCTAGTGAAGTGGTGAAGCTCCATGAGCATGTGATGGTGAGAGTGACAGAAGTGGATTTGAAGCGTAAGCGCATTGCCTTGTCAATGAAGGGAGTGAAATAATGAATATGAATCAATATATAAATAAAGGTGAAACCCTCGGTAAAGAGGGCTTCACCCATTCTGTAGACAGTACTAATCAAGACAGTTGCTCTCTATCCAGTATCTCTCAAGACTGTATAGAGTCGGCTTATTGCTTTATTCATCAGAAGCTTCGTGTCTATGAGTTTTCTACCAATCTCACGCAGCGTGATGATATCGAATATGCTATCAGCCAGTATGTGGATGGTATGAATCCGCAGCTTTATCAGAAACTTGCTGATGGAAGAGATGGTTTCCTTCTCGACCATATAAGTTTTGAGCAGGATATGAGAAAGGCACAGGAGCAACTGGAAAAAATGATGGTGTAACCTATTTATTTCAAATTACAGTCGGGAAGAACTGCCATGCATCTTCTTCCTTCTACGGTTTTCAGGATGCATCCGATGGTCTTTCTACCGATGTTTCTATTGACAGGGACTTGATCCTGCGCAATTATTTCTACATAATGAACGCCGGCATTCGGTACATCCATAGGGAGGGTACCTTCTGCCTGCATCTTGCCGTGTTCGAATCTGTCAACATCATCAAATCTGACGTAATGGTTGGTCTTGCCGTCAATGAATCCCACACATACAGAGTCCTTGTCTGAGGCAACGGACGCAAAGATGAGTTTTTCGCCAGCGTAACGCTTGAATGCTCTGCCTCGTTCTCTCTGCAAGAGCTCTGCCATCGAAACCTTGCATACCTTTCCGCTTTCATAGACAAGAATGAGCCATCCTTCTTCTTCGTCTTCATGAACAGCCAGTTTCAGGCGATAATCCTGCCAGTCGTCTTCATCCAGTATCTTGTATTCGTCCGTGTCCATCAGACAGATGACTGCCGTGATAGGGCGGTAGCCTTCCTCGTAATCGTGCAATGCATTGTTGCGCAGACGTGAGGTTTGGATGTGGTCGGTGATAGGAGCTGATTCTACATGCTTAGTGGAGTTTTTTGACTCCTTGGTGGCTAGAGTGTTTTCTAACGCAGCCGGCATTTCTTCCTGTGTAACCACAGCATGCGGAATGTGCTCTTCTGCCCATTGTTTTCTGATGGCAAGGAATTTGTCCTTATAGGTCTCGTTTACCTTGCGCGCAGATGTACCCATGCGTTCATAATATACATTGCCTACGGCTTTAGGTGTAGGGCATGGCTCGATGTCGATGATGAGTACCGCATTGCTGATATCCGTATCGAAGTGAGTATGTATATAATGTGCTCCTTCCTGACCGAGATAATAGATAATCTGATTGTTGACATATACCTCGTACTTATCTCTGGAGCCTTTGAAGAGTGGGTTCTTCAAGTCCTCTTCCAATCCCATTTCATAGCCAATATCCGATACGCCCAGATAGAGATGGCCGCCCTCGGCATTGAGGAAGGCACATATTTCCTGCATAATCTTGACGGTTTGTGCCTGCACATCCACTCGCATAGAGTTTTCCGGATAGATGATGGATGTCTTGAACTCGGTATGGAAATCTTCCTTGCCATAGTTCTTCTTGTTGGAAGATGACTTGTGGAGTTTCAGAAGAGCGCGAATCTTGTCGAGGATATCACCGGCTTGGGTGAGAAGTCCCGATTTCTTCACGAAGTTATGAGAGAGTACGAGCGATGCCAGTTGCTGCAGGTGAGGATCTTCTGTAAGACAGCTCCAACGATACAGGTCTTCGTAGTGTTCCTCGCTATCCAGACAACCGATGATACGCAATTGCATAAAGTCGTGGCGAAGGATGGCATTGCGTTCAAACAATTCCGGTTCCTTTTCGGCGATGTGTTCAATCTTGTTGATATCTACCTTATCTAATGTTGCAAAATCGTTGAGTACCTCCAGGAGCGTAAGTCGACTATCGTAATAACTGGTTCTCTCCTTGCTGTCGAGCATGATGGCAAGAAGTCGGCAGAAATTGAGATAGTTGTATGCCTTGATCTTGTCTTCTTCTAGGGTGGCTTTGGCATCTATGATGCTCATCATTTCCGATACATATACTTTCTCTATAGGCATCGCATTAGCCAATTCATCCTTTTCATTCTTTGGATTGTAAACCTCATGTGCTGCATACCCCAGCATCAGCTGATGGAAAGCATCGGCAAGACTGAATCGGCTTTCCGGTGATTCCCGCAGGAAGGTGCCGTTGAGATAACCATTGGTTCCTTCCGTGATGTTATCAACTTCTATCACCATACCTTTTTTCAAATCATCGAGAGTCATGCCAGGGGCAGGACATACGGAAACAGAAAAGCCTTCGCTGCTTACGGCAGGAACACGAGGTACGTCGGATACCTGATTGAAGAGCAGACAGGTGAGGCGAGAGTTATAAAACAGATCGTTTACTCGTACGTCGTCTGCGTATTCGCTGATCATATCACGCATGGCAAAGACATAACTTCCATCATTATTGACTTCTTTTACGTAGGCATGCAACAAGAGGGGCATCCCTTGATATTCAAACGACTGGGTGTTGATGTCGCCAGGGAAGAAAGGTACAACATCGTTTAAAACATCTAACGTTCCCACTCCCTCACAACCTTCTTCTACTACTTTGCATTCAAATAAGAGCTGTCCTGCCAATTGTTTGGTTACGATGATGGTCGTTTCATCATCTATATAGAGTTTTCTGTTTTGCTTTTTTGAGGATTTACGCTTTTGGGAGAATAGAGAATGGTTGATGTATTCCCACAGCTCCTTATAGTGTTCGATGGTAGTACCTACTTTTCCACGTAGTTTTACCGGTGGTTTTTCGTCCAGGCGGATGGAAAGTCCATGCCATAATCCCATACGTGAAGAGAGAGGCATATATACATTCTCTTTATCCAAATCCTTTGGCTGTATGGTGATAGCTTGCTCGTTGACGGTGAGAAGAGTTGTTTCATTCTCATATTTGGCAGGTTCGAAACTCTCCACGGTTTCATTGTCCTGTTGGGAGCAGAGCATATTGGCGAGGACGAATGCGTCATCGCTGTTGAAAGGAAGGGCTGCATTGAATTCTGTCGGGGTGAAGAGAGAAAGGAATGCTTTCTGGAGAGTCTTGTTTGGGTCGCTTACATTCATCAGCGAAACCAAGCGATAGAGCAATGCCTGATTCAATGAGTTATCGTAAATCTTATGCGATGCATGACGTCCCAGTATCAGCTCGATGATCAAAACCAGAATCATGGTTTCCTTGGTTGTTGCATCGCTGGAGAGTCTGTCTGTCTGGTGATAGATATTCTCTACATAGCTTTGTAACAGTTTGAGCCATTGCATCTGAAAGGGTTTTCTGTTCCAAAGATATACCTGCTGGCTGCGAAGGGTGGTCAGGATAGACGTGATGAGTTTTTCCATAATCGAAAAGTCGAGCATGAAGATGCATTGCATGATGCAGAACTGCTTGCGTGGATGGTAGATATAGGCACAAGTGGATAGAGTGGAAAGAATCTGGCTGATGGTATGCTCGGCCTTTCCCTCTCTTAATATTCTGATGGCTTGAATGTAGTAAGATATCAGTTCGATGATATCGGTAAATCGCTGTTCTAGCAGCATGCGTTCGGCTTCCTTGCATCGGGGCAGGAGATACTCTCCCTGTAGCGTTTCGATGCATTGGGAATGAATCTGCAGGAGTAATGTCTGTAATTCATCTTGGCTGAGATGATTGGAGATGCCAGCTATCCATCGGTGGCACTCCAGGTCGAAGATGTCAGAAGGCGTATCTCCGAGCATCAGATTTCTGAACTCAGGGGTATTCCAGTTTTCATCACCTATGATTTCACGAAAATCTTTATCTGAAAGTGAAAACTCCGACTTATCGGCGCCCAATACTTCTACGAGTTGTACCTCCATGTATTTCTGGCGGAACTTCATCACTCTGCATCTTACTCTAGGAGTGAGCGCTGCATTGATGATGGTATCCCTTTTCAACATTGCCGTGAAGCCGTATTCGTCTTCCAGGTGATAGAAATCACCTAATGTCATCTTGATCTTGAAATCCACCTCATCATTTTCCTTATAATGTTTTCTCATGAGGTGTTCTATGTTTTGGGAAATGAAAACCTTGCCTAGATGGGTTGTAATCATCAGACAGTCAAGTGTCTTAGGGGCGGGTTGCCTCCTTTGGAAGTCAATCTGTCCTACCTTATAAATTCTGTTTTCTACTTCGATGACGAACTTATGTTCTTCTTCATCAATGCGCAGAACCTTTGCCTTGATATTCTTGTAATTATTCATATAGAATGTTTTTTTGTGATATGATGTTATAATAATACTGCAAAGATATATATATTCTGTGAATTTTCAGTATTTTCTCGTTAAAAAAACTCTAATTTTAACAAAGCATAAAAAGTTGGCATAACGTATGATGCTATGAATATTTTTTGTATATTTGCATTTTCGATAAAACATTAATAAACTAGAGACGATGAAAGCATTTACATATATAAAAAAAGGAGAATTCGCTTTTGTAGAGAAAGCGAAACCTACCATCAAGGATGCCAAGGATGCTATAGTGAGAGTAACAATGAGCAGTATCTGTACCAGCGATCTGCATATCAAGCATGGTTCAGTGTCTCGTGCCGTACCTGGTATTACCGTGGGGCATGAGATGGTGGGTGTTGTAGAAGAAGTAGGCGGGCAGGTTACCCATGTGAAGCCGGGCGATAGAGTAACGGTGAATGTGGAGACTTATTGTGGCGAATGCTTCTACTGCCAGAATGGATACGTAAACAACTGTACTTCTCCTCACGGTGGCTGGGCGTTGGGGTGCAGGATAGATGGTGGTCAGACGGAATACGTCAGAGTTCCGTATGCCACTACCGGATTGAATAAGATTCCTGATACGGTGAGCGATGAGCAGGCACTCTTTGTTGGCGATATTCTTGCCACTGGATTCTGGGCAACCCGAATCTCGGAAATTAAGGAAGAAGATACGGTTCTCATTATCGGAGCAGGTCCTACGGGAGTTTGCTGTTTGCTCTGTACCTTACTGAAGAATCCTGGAAAAATCATCGTTTGCGAGAAATCAGAAGCCAGGAGAGCATTTATCCAGGAACATTATCCGCAGGTTCTTGTGGTAGAACCGGAAGATTGCGAAACCTTCGTCAAGGAGCAGGGTTTGCATGGTGGAGCCGATGTGGTGATGGAAGTAGCTGGTGGTTCGGATACCTTCCAGTTGGCATGGAAGTGTGCCCGTCCTAATGCCATCGTTACTATTGTAGCTATGTATGATAAGCCCCAGATGCTTCCGCTTCCTGATATGTATGGCAAGAATCTCATTTTCAAGACGGGTGGTGTAGATGGCTGTGATTGTGAGGAAATCCTGAGCTTGATAGCACAGGGCAAGATAGATACCACTCCTCTCATTACCCATCGTTTTCCGTTATCTAGAATAGAGGAAGCCTACGATGTGTTTGAGAATAGAAAAGATGGGGTTATCAAGGTTGCTCTATATTGAGGTTTTCATATAAGTTGCCCTTTATAGAGGTTTCATATAAATTGAGATTTTACATAAAAACAGGGCGCAAGCTATTCCTGTTGCGGAAAAAGCTTGCGCCCTTGATATATTTTACGAAGAGTAAATGAGCTTTTCTAAGATTAGAACTTGTAGATAGCACCAAAAGAAATGTTGCTTGCATCTACGTCAACTCCGAATGTAGAAGAGTTATCTCCGTGCTCAGGAGAATAGCCTTTGTATCCGAGGAAGCCAATCTTTGAGATGAATTCAACATGCTTTGTAAGCTTAACAGCCAAACCTGGCTTGATGCCTACCTCGTAGAAGTCGCCACCGCCCTTGCTTACACTGCCATAACCGATAGTACCCTCGAAGAAGAGATCAACTACCTTGCTCTCTACTGCTGCATAGCGTACGTAAGGAGCAATAGTGAAGGTAGTAGCATCGCCAACAGGAGAAATCTTGCAAACATCGCCCTTCTGGATACCTACCTCGATACCGGCATCCCACTTGTTGTTGAACTGATAACCAATCTCAGGGATGAGCTTGTAAGCAGTCTTGCTGTCACTATCACCGATCTTATTGCTAGAGATACCAGCTGTACCACCGATGTAAACCTGTGCGCTAGCGCAAACAGAAACGAGAGCCATCATAAGGCTCAACATAATCTTCTTCATAATTAATCTTTTAAACCGAAATTAATACTTTATTTCTTTTCTTTTATTGGAATTCCGTGGGCAAAGGTATAGGAAATATGCGAAAAACAAGAATAGTTTATCTGGTTTTCTTGTAAAATATGGGAATTTGTTGATTTAAATCAAAAAAATGTTTTTATTGTGTAATTTCTGATTCTTCCAATCTTTATATTCAAGTATGTTGGTCATAACTTCCTGATTTCTAGAAAGAAAAAATCCTAACCGCTTATTATCAAGCAGTTAGGGTTTTCTTCGGTGCGCCTGATAGGACTCGAACCTACACGGCCTAAACCACTAGATCCTAAGTCTAGCGCGTCTACCAATTTCGCCACAAGCGCATTTGTGAGTGCAAAGATACAATAAATATTCGAATAAAAAGAAGAAATGAGCAGAAAAAAGCGGGTTTGTTTGTTTTTTACGAGAAATAATGGTACTTTTGCAGGCAAACTGAAAATAATCATGATGAAAAAATGAATTATACAATAAAAATGTAGTAACAATGAATACAAAGAATCTATTATTGTTGGCATCTCTTGTTTTTGCGATGCCATTGTCTGCTCAGAGTCCTCTGGAGGATTTCAAGCGAGACATTACACTCTCGGGTAGTAACTATGTGGCTTATCGCGGGCCTCAGAAGCAGTTAACTCCGGCGCCTAAGGGATATAAGCCTTTCTATCTGAGCCACTATGGCCGTCATGGCTCCCGCTATATGATTGGCAAGCAGGCGTATGATGTGCCTTATTTCTCCCTGTTGAAGGCGAAGCAGGAAGGTAAGTTGACTGCCAAGGGTGAGGAAACACTGGCTAAGGTGAAGCTGATTCGTGAAGAGGCAAAGGGACGTGATGGCGAGTTGACTCCGCTGGGAGCTCTCCAGCATCAGGGGATTACCAAGCGAATGATGGAAAGATTTCCTGAGATCTTTGCCGGTAATACGAATATTGAGGCACGAAGCACGGTGGTGATCCGCTGCATTCTCTCAATGGAGAATGGCTTGCAGCAGATGCTCCGCATGAATCCTAAGCTTCATATCTTCCACGATGCCAGCGAGCATGATATGTACTATATGAATCAGGGAGATAGATACCTGGATAGCTTGAAGAATTCTGTGGGCAGAAAGGTGGTGCAGGAGGAGTTTTCCAAGAAGCATGCCTGCTATAGCCGAGTGATGCAGGAACTTTTCAATGATCCGGCTTGGGTGAAACAGAATATCAACCAGAGCGACTTGAACAGAAAGCTTTATGAGATGGCTAGCTCTGTCCAGGGTACTGAGTTGAGAGGTAAGGTTTCGCTTTATGATCTCTTTACTGAGGAGGAGCTGTATCAGAATTGGGTAAGTACCAATATCTGGTGGCAGATGGCGTATGGCAATTCTCCTTATACGGGCAATGTTCAGCCATATTCCCAGCGTAATCTTCTGATGGATATCATCCAGAAGGCTGATAGCTGCATAGCTCTTCCGCATCCGGGTGCTACCTTGAGATATGGTCATGATACGATGGTTACTCCGCTTACTTGCCTCCTGGATCTGAATGGATATGGTGAGGAGATCAGGGATCCAGAGAGAATTTCTTCTCAATGGTTTGATTATAAGATTACTCCGATGGCTACCAACCTTCAGTTTGTATTCTATCGCAACAAGGCGAATGATGTGCTGGTGAAGGTATTGCTCTGCGAGGATGAGGCTACGCTTCCTATCAAGAGCGATGTGGAGCCTTATTACCACTGGAATGATTTCAAGGCTTATTGCCTGGAGAAACTGAAGGGGTATAAGAAATAAAGCCTTGCTGGACAGGCGATGGAATCGCCTGGAACGGGGGCGAGGAGGGAGACATGGAGGAGGCTATTCGCTGAAACGCAGAAACGCAGAAACGCGAAATGCAGAAACGCGAAATGCAGAAACGCGAAATGCGGAAAATAGCGAATGCTCAGAGTATTTAGTATAAGAATAATAAAAGGGAGCTTAAGGTTATTGAAGCCTTAAACTCCCTATTTTTATTTTTGGTTTCAATTCTTTTCGAGCTTTATCCCCTTTCTGGGTGAGCTTCTTTTCGAGCTTCGCCTTTTTTCGGGATGAGCTTCTTTGGAGCTTTATTTCTTCTCTAATCTTTTATTGCTTCGACAACCAATCTTTGTCTTTCTGATCTTCTTCGAAATCTTTTTCAGAGAAGAGATTGGTTTGACCGGTCAGTTCATCTATTACCTGCTGCTCGCTTTTTCCTGCATCAGGATCGAGATTCTCTACAGCTTCAGCATTCTTACCAGCGCCTTCAGAATCGCCGGTTGTATCTTCTGCATCAGGATCATCTTCTGCTGGAGGCTCCGGGAATCTTGTCGGCTCTAATTCCTCGATGCTTTCCAGTTTCCATGTCGTCAGGCGCTTACCCTTTGCCTTGAAACTCTTCTGAGCGATGAATTGCTCGGCATCGATTTCTTCGGCAGGTCGGATGGCATCCACACCACCATAGGTAACCTTGAGGCGAGGGAATGGGGTATCGGTGAGCAGGATGAGCTTGCTGTTTGGATTCTCTCCCAGACAATTCTGGTGGCGCTTGGTGGCATCCATCGTAAAACGCTTGATGTATGGATATCCCTCATTGTCGGCATCATAGAGAATGGCCGTCCATATCTTGTGCTCGTCCCATTTTTCCAATCTCAGGATGTTGTCCTCGTAATGGTTGTTCACATCGAAGTTGGTGATGTAGAATTCGCCGTTGTCGAGTACAACCAGGATCGAGTCATCATCGTTGAATTCTCCCAGGAATCTGCCGTTCTCATCATAGTTGATACGGTTTACATCCGGGTCGAACCATACCTTTCTTCCTCCCAGGGTGCTGTGTCCGTGGCTCTTCAATCCGATGCGGCGGATGGTTCGCTTGGTGAGCAGGTTGCCCTTGGCAGCACGTCCCTTGATGAGGATTTCAGAGAAATCTTTCTCCAGGAAGATGCTCTGGCGTTTTTTGCTCAGATCTGGTTCCATCGTCACCTTGATGATTTCTGCCTCGCCGTTAGGGTTGGCGGTGAAGTAGATGATGCGGCTTCCCGGTGTGCCCAGGGTGATATCGTAGAGCTTGTCGCGTGTCATGGCGGTTACGTTGAATCGCTTGATGAAGTAGGCACCCTGCTTGCCGTCACGATATACGCAGTTGTAGATGGTTCGCTTGTCGTTCTTTTTGAACACCTGAACGTGGAGGATGTTCTTGCCCACGAATATCTTGTCGGCAACCTTGGTTACCTTGAATTTTCCATCCTTGTAGAAGATGATGATGTCGTCGAGATCAGAGCAGTTGCATACGAATTCATCCTTCTTCAAGCCTGTACCCACGAAACCTTCCTGTCGGTTGATGTAGAGTTTCTGGTTGGCTTCCACCACCTTGGTCACCTCGATGGTATCGAAGTTCCTGATTTCGGTTTTTCTAGGATGCATCTTTCCGTACTTGCCCTTGAGATACTCAAACCAGTTGATGGTGACATCGGTCATGTGAGCGAGGTCGTTTTCTATTTCAGCCAGTTCTGCCTTGATCTTCAGCAGGAGGTCATCCGCCTTATCCTTATTATATTTCAGGATTCGCTGCATCTTGATTTCCAGGAGTTTGAGGATGTCGTCGCGTGTGATGTCCCGGTGGAAGGAGTATTCCACGTTTCCCTTGCCGTCGATATTGGCGGTGAAGATCTGATCCTTGAACGGCTCCAGTTTGGAGTAGATGAATGCCACTACCTCGTTCTGACTCTTGCTCTGCTCGAACTTGCGCTCCTTGTAGATGCGCTCCTCTATGAAGATGCGTTCGAGCGAAGAGAAGAAGAGCTGCTCTTCCAGCTCGCCCTTTCGGATCATCAGTTCGCGTCGGAGCAATCCCATGGTGCGGTCAACGCTATGTCTGAGCACATCGCTCACGGTGAGGAACTTCGGCTTGTTGTCCTCGATGACGCAGCAGTTGGGCGATATGTTGATTTCGCAGTCGCTGAAAGCATAGAGGGCATCCATCGTCTTGTCCGAAGAAGTGCCTGGTGCCAGATGCACGAGGATTTCCACGTTGGCTGATGTGACATCATCCACCTTTCTTGCCTTGATCTTTCCCTTTTCCACCGCCTTGGTGATGGAGTCGATGAGGCTTCCTGTGGTTTTGCTGAATGGAATCTCGCTGATTACGAGTGTCTTGTTGTCGAGCTTGTCTATCTTGGCTCTTACCTTCAGTACGCCTCCTCGCTGTCCGTCGCTGTATTTGCTTACGTCGATGGCGCCTCCTGTAGGGAAATCCGGATAGAGCTGGAAGGGTTCTCCCTTGAGGTAGTGGATGGCAGCATCGCAGAGGTCGTTGAAGTTATGCGGCAGTACCTTGCTGCTCAAACCCACGGCGATACCCTCGGCACCTTGTGCCAGGAGCAGCGGGAATTTGGCTGGCAGGGTGATAGGTTCCTTGTTTCTGCCATCGTAGGAGAGTTGCCAGTCGGTGGTTTTAGGGTTGAATACCACATCCAGGGCAAATTTCGAGAGTCGTGCCTCGATGTATCGGGGAGCGGCTGCACGGTCGCCGGTGAGTATGTTACCCCAGTTACCCTGTGTGTCGATGAGCAGGTCTTTCTGTCCCATCTGCACGAGTGCATCTCCGATGGATGCATCTCCGTGAGGGTGGAACTGCATCGTATGTCCCACGATGTTAGCCACCTTGTTGTATCTTCCGTCATCCATGCGCTTCATGGAGTGGAGGATGCGTCGCTGTACGGGTTTCAATCCGTCTTCGATATGGGGCACGGCTCGCTCCAGGATCACATACGATGCGTAGTCGAGGAACCAGTTCTGATACATTCCGCTGAGGTGATGTACGGCAGAAGCATCAAAACGGTTCACCGGCTTGTAGTCGGAGTGTTCCTGAGGCGTATTTTCCTCATTTATCTCGTTTTTATCTTTAATTTCGTCGCTCATATATAGCTTTTAATACTTATTTTATTAATTTATGGCAAAAATACAACAATTTTTCGAGAAAAAAGAGTATCTTTGCCGAAAATTTGAAAAAAATAAGATTTAATCATGGCACAGGAAGATGTTTTTAAGAAAATTGTAAGCCATTGCAAGGAATATGGCTTTGTGTTCCCTAGTAGTGAAATTTATGATGGCTTGGCTGCCGTTTACGATTATGGTCAGAATGGTGTTGAGCTCAAGAATAATATCAAGCAGTACTGGTGGCAGAGTATGGTATTGTTGCACGAGAACATTGTAGGTCTCGATGCAGCTATCTTCATGCACCCTACCGTATGGAAGGCTTCTGGACATGTGGATGCCTTCAACGACCCATTGATCGATAACCGTGATTCCAAGAAGCGTTATCGTGCCGATGTGCTCATCGAGGATCATATGGCTAAGTATGAGGAGAAGATTGCCAAGGAGATTGCCAAGGCTCAGAAGCGCTTCGGCGATAGCTTTGATGAGGCTCAGTTCCGTGCAACCAACCCTCGTGTACTGGAGAACCAGAAGAAGTTTGATGATCTCCATGCCCGCTATACTGAGGCAATGCAGGGACCTAACCTGGAGATGCTGAAGCAGATTATCGAGGATGAGGGTATCGTCTGCCCTATCAGCGGTACCAAGAACTGGACAGACGTTCGCCAGTTCAACCTGATGTTCTCTACCCAGATGGGTGCTGCCAGCGATGCTACAAGCAAGGTTTTTCTCCGTCCTGAGACAGCTCAGGGTATCTTCGTAGATTACCTGAGTGTTCAGAAGACCGGTCGTATGAAGTTGCCATTCGGTATCTGCCAGATTGGTAAGGCATTCCGTAACGAGGTTGTTGCCCGCCAGTTCGTATTCCGTATGCGTGAGTTCGAGCAGATGGAGATGCAGTTCTTCTGCCAGCCAGGTACAGAGATGAAGTGGTTTGAGTATTGGAAGAAGGTTCGCCTGGCTTGGCATGAGGCACTGGGCATGGGCAACGAGAACTACCGTTACCACGACCACGAGAAGCTGGCTCACTATGCCAACGCTGCTACCGACATCGAGTTCAAGATGCCATTCGGCTTCAAGGAGGTAGAGGGTATCCACAGCCGTACCAATTTCGACCTTTCTCAGCACGAGAAATACAGCGGCCGCTCTATCAAGTACTTCGATCCTGAGAAGAACGAGAGCTATGTGCCTTACGATATAGAGACCTCTATCGGTGTTGACCGTATGTTCCTCAGCGTGATGTGCCACTCTTACTGCGAGGAGAAGCTTGAGAATGGTGAGACACGTGTGGTATTGCGCCTGCCAGAGGCATTGGCTCCAGTGAAGTGCGCCGTATTCCCATTGGATAAGAAGGATGGCCTGCCAGAGTTGGCTCACGAGATTGTGGATGAGTTGAAGTTCCACTTCAATACCCACTATGGCGATCCTAAGGATTCTATCGGTAAGCGTTACCGTCGTCAGGATGCCATCGGTACTCCATTCTGTATCACCGTTGACCACGAGACACCTAAGGATCACAAGGTAACTTTGCGTTATCGTGATACCATGGAGCAGGAGCGCGTAGCTATCTCTGACCTTCGTGGCATCATCGAGGATCGCGTAAGTATCACCAGTGTATTAAAGAAACTTGGTAATGAAATTAAGAATTTCTAAATATCTCTTCTTGCTCGTGATGGCAGTGTTCGCCCTGTCATCATGCAGCGAGGATGATAACACCGTAGATGAGTATGCCAACTGGCAGGAGCGCAACGAGCAGGCTTTTGAAGATACTTTGGCTTATGCCCGTCAGCAGATAGCCAACGGCAGCACCGAATGGAAGGTGATTCGCAAATGGTCGCTCCAGAACCAGACACCTAACAAGGATGTGACTGGTATGGATGTTCCGCTTTCCTACAAGGATGCTGATCACATCGTGGTTCGCGTGTTGAAGGAAGGCAAGGGCAGCGGATGCCCTATGTACACCGATTCTGTGAAGGTGAGCTATCTTGGCAGATTGCTGGGCACTGATACTTATCCTGCAGGTTATGTATTCGATAAGACCTTCGAGGGTACCTACGACAAGGCCACTGCTCAGGTAACTACCAATTTGGCGAGTGGCTGGATAGATGGTTTTACCACAGCCGTGCTCAATATGCACATCGGCGATCATTGGCTGGTGTATATCCCATATCAGCTGGCTTATGGTTCTACCCAGAGTTCGAGTAGCGTAATCCCTGCCTATTCCATGCTTCGCTTCGAGATAGTGCTCGACAGCTACTATCGTCCGGGTCAGGTAATACCGGGTTCTAGAGCTGCTGCCCAGGCACTCAAGGGAGAATGGATTACAGAGTAGGATTTTTGGGGGATTTACACCTTATTATATATAGGTGATAGAATAGGAGCGTTCCTAGGATTGCCGTCTGATGGCATTCTTAGGAACGCTTTGTGTTAACATACCTTTTTGATGTGTTAACAAGTGTTCGTGTTCGCGCACAAAATGTTGTCGATATTAAAAAAATCACTAGTGTCCCGTTAAAACGAGACGTTTACTAAATAAGTTATTAATACTCAAAAGTTTACGAACTTTTTATAGTGTATTCGATTTGATTTTGTATCTTTGCACGCATATTTAAAATACGTGTGCGATGAACAAAGGCAAAACTATATTCTCTCAGATTATGTCACTTATACCAGAACGTGATTTCAAAACTTGTGTAGACCGTTATAAGGGAAACTACAGAGCAAGAAACTTCTCTTGCAAAGACCAATTCCTAGTAATGAGCTATGCTCAATTAACAGGTCGTGATAGTCTTCGAGATATAGAAAACTGCCTTACGGCACTCTCCAGCAAACTTTACCATTGTGGTATTAGTTATGCTGTACCACGTAATACTCTAGCAAAAGCTAACGAGAAACGAGATTGGCATATCTATAAAGATTTTGCAGACGTTCTTTTGAAAAAAGTACGTCCTCTTTATGTCAAAGACAAGTTCAGATTAGACCTAGACAACATGGTATATGCTTTTGATAGCAGTACTATAAGTCTGTGTCTCAAATTATGTCCTTGGGCAAAGTATCGCAAAAACAAAGGTGGCATCAAAATGCACACATTAGTCGATTTGCGAGGAAATCTTCCAGTCTCAGTTTATTTGACTTCTGCATCGGTTAATGATGTAAAAGCTCTTGATGATCTCTACATAGAACCTTCTGCTATCTATTTGATGGACAGAGGATATGTAGATTTCAACAGACTCTTCAAGTTGATAACTAAGAAGAATGCATTCTTTGTTACTAGGGCAAAAGATAACATACTTTTTGAAGTTGTATCAGAAGCCGAAGTAGACAAGAGTACTGGTATCATTTCTGATGAACGTATCAAATTAACAGGACTACATACTGCCAAATGGTATCCTGAAGAACTTAGAATGGTAACCTATGAGGACTATGCAACAAGTAAGGTGTATAGGTTTCTCACAAACAACATGGAATATGAAGCGCTTACCATATCTGAATTATATAGGGAAAGATGGAACGTGGAACTTTACTTTAAATGGATTAAGCAACACCTTCACATCAAATCCTTTTATGGAACTTCCGAGAATGCCATATATCTGCAAATCTGGATTGCCATATGCACATACTTGCTTTTAGCTTATGCAAAGAAAGTGATGCACATAGATCAATCGCTACACACTATTTCAAAGAACGTGGGTCTATTCCTTACGGACAAGACTCCTTTAAATGAATTGTTTAACAAAGCTGTTCCAACAGAAGAGACGGAGGATTGGCTATATCCTAGCCTTTTCAGACCAGATGATTTCTAAACGGGACAGCAGTGTAAAAAAATGTTAGTTTTCTGCATTTTTTCGGGTAAAAGTATTGCAGTTCCAGAAAATAGTTGTACCTTTGCATCAGAAAAATAAGTTTTAGGTTTTTAGTTAGGTAATAGATTTTATTAGGTTTAGTTGTTAGGTAAAGTTAAGATTGTTGTTCATTGGTTTATTGGTTTTAGTTAAGGTAGTTAGAAAAGATTGTTTATTCAAGGACGACAGGTGTTAGTTAAGGTAAGAATAAGATTGTTTATTCAGTGACGACAAAAAACAGTATTGTTCCGCTCTGCGGAAGTTAAGTTTTGGGAAAAACAAAGGTACGAAATTTATAAGATTAAATAAAAGGTGGCGATTCCTTCTCGGAGTCGCCATTTTTTTCGTTAACGCAATTAATAAGAGAAAATATATGTTATTCAAGAATAAGACAGATTATCTGATGGAGTCGATACGCGAGGGTAGGGCGATGGCTCGCAGCGAGAAACTCAATCTCATCGTGGGGTTGAGTATTCCCTCTATGCTGGCGCAGATTTCCACCGTGATGATGTTCTTCATCGATGCATCCATGGTGGGACATCTGGGTGCTGAGGCTTCGGCTAGCATCGGACTTATCGAGTCAACCAACTGGCTCATTGGCAGTTTGCTCAGTGCGGCAGCTACCGGTTTCTCGGTGCAGGTGGCTCATTTCATCGGAGCCAACGATTTCGTGAAGGCTCGTCAGGTATTCCGCCATGCCCTGATATGCGGTTTGGTGTTCAGCCTTTGTGTTACCCTGGCATGTGTAGGAGTGCATTCCCATCTGCCTTATTGGCTGGGTGGCGGTGCTGATATTGCGGGCAATTCCTCGCGTTATTTTCTGATATACGGTTTGGCGTTGCCCTTCGTATTCCTGTATCATGTCTCCGAGATGATGCTCAAGTCGGCAGGCAACATGCATACCCCGAGTGTGATGGCGGTGCTGATATGCATCTGCGATGTGGTGCTCAATTACCTCTTCATCTACGTCATGAAGATGGGCGTGGTGGGAGCTGCCTGCGGCACGGCGCTTGCCTATATCTGCATCTCGCTGCCCAATCTCTACCTCACGGCATGCCGTAACCGGATACTCAATCTGCGTCAGGACAAGGAACCTTTCCGGTGGGTGAAGGAATACCTGCACCATGCCTGCAAGATCAGCATCCCGATAGCCATACAGAATGTCCTGATGAGCGGTGCGCAGATCGTGAGCACCATGATCGTGGCACCATTGGGCAATATCGCCATTGCTGCCCACTCGTTTGCCATCACCGCCGAGAGCCTCTGCTATATGCCGGGTTATGGTATCGGTGATGCCGCCACCACCCTGGTGGGTCAGACGCATGGTGCCGGGCGTACCGATCTCTGCCGCAATTTTGCCTATATGACGGTGGGATTGGGCATGTGCGTGATGGCATTGATGGGAGTGGTGATGTATGTCTTTGCCCCCGAGATGATAGGTGTGCTCTCGCCGGTAGAGAGCATCCGCGAGCTGGGTACTACCTGCCTTCGCATCGAGGCCTTTGCCGAGCCTTTCTTTGCAGCGAGCATCGTAACCTATTGTGTCTGCGTGGGAGCGGGCGATACCCGGAAGCCAGCCGCCATCAATCTGGGTACCATGTGGCTGGTGCGCCTCACCCTGGCTTACGCCCTTTCCAAGAGCTATGGCTTGGAGGGTGTCTGGATTGCGATGGCTACGGAGCTTACCCTCAGAGGCACGCTTTTCCTCATCCGACTTTACCGTGGTTCGTGGATGAAGAGCTTCCAATGTTAGTTTTACGTTAAGATTTGCAGGTATTGGGGAAGATAATCTCCCAAATGCTTGCAAATCTTTTTTATTTTGTGTAATTTTGCAAGCGGAATATTGGAAATAAGTAATTTATAAATCAATAGCAGATGAAACTAAGAAAGATTTTTGCAGCGTTTCTGCTGTGTTTATCTGTGGGAAGTGCGATGGCACAGATGCCAGCCATTCCTGTGGACAAGAATGTGAAGATTGGTCATCTCGACAATGGATTGACTTACTACATTCGTCACAACAGTTATCCTGAGCATGTAGCCAGCTTCTACATTGCCCAGAAAGTGGGTTCTATCAATGAGAACGATGATCAGCGCGGTTTGGCTCACCTCCTCGAGCACCTCGCCTTCAACGGTACCGATCACTTCAAGGGTAATTCCCTCCAGGATTACCTGCAGAGCATCGGTGTGGAGTATGGTAGAAATCTCAATGCCTATACCAGCGTAGAGAAAACCGTATATTACTTCACCGATGTACCTACTACCCGCCCTACAGCCGTAGATTCATGCATGCTCATCCTCAAGGATTGGAGCAATGGCATCTCTCTTACCGAGGAAGCCATCAATGACGAGCGCGACGTGGTACACAATGAGTACCGTATGCGCATCGTGGGTCAGCAGCGCATGATAGAGCGCTCATTGCCAAAACTCTATCAGAACAACAAGTATGGCTACCGTTTCCCTATCGGATTGATGAGCGTCATCGACGGCTGCAAGCCGGAAACCCTGCGTGCTTACTACCGCAAGTGGTATCGCCCTGACAATCAGGCAATCATCGTCGTGGGTGATGTAGATGTCAACCATATCGAGAGCAAGATCAAGGAGCTCTTCTCGGGCATCAAGGTGCCTGCCAATGCCGCTAAGATAGAGCCGGTGGAAGTAGCCGATAATGATACAGCCATCTACGTAATCGACAAGGACAAGGAGCAGCAGTATGATATCTTCAATATCTTCATGAAGCATCCAGCCATCCCTAATGCGATGAAGGGCGACATGAGCTATCTCATGAAGGGATACATGGACAATGTGGTTACCTCTATGCTGGGTGCACGTTATGCCGAGATTGCCCAGGAAGCTGACTGCCCATTCCTTCAGGCAGGTGCCGACGACGGCGACTTCCTGCTCTCTTCTACCAAGGGTGCCTTCAGTCTTATCGGTGTGGCAAAGCCAGGTAAGGTAAAGGAGGCTTATGCTGCCGTATTGCGCGAGGCAAAGCGCATGCACGACTTCGGATTCACAGCCACTGAGTATCAGCGTGCCAAAGAGGAGTTCCTGAGCCAGGTAGATAAGACACTTGCCAACAAGGATAAGATGAAGAACGAGCAGTTTACCTCTCAATATGTGGATAACTTCATCTCCAACGAGCCAATCCCATCGGTAGAGGACGAGAGTCAGATCTACAAGATGGTAGTACCTCAGCTGCCATTGGAGGCCATCAATGCCTATGCCAAGCAGCTGGTTTGCCAGAGCGATACCAACCTGGTATCGATGGTGCTGATGCGCGAGACAGAGGGTGCCGTTTATCCTACCGAGAAGGAGCTTGCCGATATCGTGAAGCAGGTGCGCTCTGAGAAGCTGGAGGCATACGTGGACAACGTGAAACAGGAGCCGCTGATGGCTCAGTTGCCTAAGCCAGGCAAGATCAAGAAGACCGTAGAGAACAAACAGCTGGGTTACAAGCAGCTTACCCTTTCCAACGGTGCCAAGGTGGTATTGAAGAAGACCGATTTCAAGGATAATGAGATTCTCTTCTCTGCCAATGCCAAGGTGGGTTATTCTGCTCTCGATAAGAGCGATTACCCTAGCATCATGCTGATGACCGAGGCTTGGGGTGCCAGCGGTTTGGGCAGCTTCTCACGCACCGATCTTGAAAAGGCGCTCGCAGGCAAGCAGGCAGGTGTAGGCTTCTCCATCAAGCCTTACAGCCATGGCCTTTCCGGCAATTCTACTCCTAAGGACGTGGAGACCCTGATGCAGCTCATCTATCTCAAGATGACAGCATTGAGCAAGGATGAGAAGTCGTTCAAGAATCTTCAGAATACCTATGCTACCATATTGGCCAACCAGAGCAACAATCCTAACATGGTATATCAGGATTCATTACAGAGCACCCTTTATCTGGGTAGCAAGATTGGCCGCATTCCTACTTCCGATGAGATCAAGGCCATCAACTACGATCGCCTGATGGCGCTTGCCAAGGAGTATTACGGCAATGCCAAGGACTTCACCTTCTACTTCGTGGGCAACTACGATGAGAAGACCCTCCTTCCGCTCATCGAGCAGTATATTGCCAGCTTGCCAAACAATGGCTTCAAGCTGAAGAACAAGGAGATTCCATACGCCAAGGGCGAGGTGAAGAACAACTTTACCAAGGCGATGGCCAATCCTCAAACCCAGGCATCAGAGATATGGAGCACCAAGTTGCCATTCTCTATGCAGAACATGGTACTGGCAGATGTAACCTCCCGACTGCTGGAGATGCAGTATCTGCGCACCATCCGTGAGCAGTTGAGTGCAGCTTACCATGCAGGAGCCACCTTCGGCATGCTCCGCGATTTCGACGACAAGGCAGCCATCAGCATCACCGCCAATGCCGGCTTGAATCCGGAGAAGGCCGATACCGCCATTACCTATTTCTTCAAGGGTGTAGAAGAGGTAGAGAAGCAGGTAGATGCTGCCGACTTGCAGAAGGTGAAGGAGATTCTCCTGAAGCAGGCAGGTGTAGATGAGAAGAACAATGCTTATTGGCTCGGCGTTCTTGCCAACTATACAGGTCTCGGTTTCGATAACCATACCGGCTACAAGGAGTTCGTGAAGAACCTCCGTGGCCAGCAGGTTTCCGACTTCCTCAAGAATGTACTCATGAAGAGCGGCAACCATGTCGAGGTAATCATGAAGGCTGAGAAGAGCCAGGAATAATATCCCCGCTGGGATATCATTCCGGTCAGCATAGAAATCAAAAAGTCCCGTTGAACGATTTTACTCGCCAACGGGACTTTTTGCCTTTTTTTTCTCTTTGTGGTATCAAAGAGTCATTCTGAAAATAATCTTTTTTACGTAATTTCCTTTCTCTCTTACGTAATTTTTCTCAAGAGCACTCTCTTGCGAAAGTTACCCTTAATCATTCTTCTTCGCCTTAGAAGCAAGAGCCTCACGGCGATCGTTGAGAATCTCTCGGCACTTGTTCAATGCCATATTCTCACTCATTGTGTTGACCTTAATTAAATCATTCATAACCTATTGTGATTTTGTTAACGGTGCAAAGATAGGGCTTTCTTATCATATTCGGGTACACTTTTTGATAAATTTATGCTAATAATCGTTCTTTTTTGATGTACGTCAAAAAAAAGAAACATTTATACCTTTTTCTGAACGATATTTGAACCTTTCGCCATCTCTTTCGTCTAAGAAAATAGCAAATAATGATGAAAAGTGAGTTTTGTTTAAACGAAAGTTACAATTATAATAAATAGAAAGTAAAAAATGAGAAAGGTATTTTTAATGGCTGCCCTGGTGCTTGCCAGCACTTCCGGCAGCAATGTATGCGCAATGAATGAAGCTGTTCAGGAGGCTTCACTTTCTGAATTGATGCCTGTGAAGAAAACAACTAAAAAGACATCGAAGAAGAAAACAACAGCCAAGAAGACAACAGCCAAGAAGACAACAGCCAAGAAGACAACAGCCAAGAAGACCACTTCTTCATCTACAGCAACATCTTCAGCTGCGGCATCTACTCCTACCACATCTACTTCTACTTCGGCTACCACTAATAGTGGTTATTCTGCAGGAAGCGTAGTGGCAGGCGTATTAGGCGGTTTGCTGGGTGGCGGCACTACTACCGGCAGCAGCATCATCAATGGCATTCTGAACAATGTGATAGGTTCAGCCACCTTCTCGCAGGCAGATCTCTGCGCCCATACCTGGAAGTACAGCAAGCCGGGTTGCGCCTTCACCTCAGAGAACCTGCTGGCAAAGGCTGGCGGCGAGATTGCAGCCAGCAAGGTAGAGGAGGATCTGAGCAAGTACTACAGTAAGTTCGGCTTCAGCAAGAGCAATACCTACTTTACCTTCAAGACCGATGGCACCTTTGCTGCCAAGATCGACGGCAAGTCATGGAACGGCACCTATACCTTCGATGAGAAGACGCATGCCATCCAGCTGAAGGGTTTGCTGTTGAGTGCTTCAGGTTTTGCCACCCGCACTGCCAATGGCATCAGCCTGCTTTTCGAGCAGAAGAAGCTGCTCACCCTGGTCAAGACCCTGAGCAAGCTGAATCTTACCGGCAGCACTACGATGAGTGCCGTGAGCAGCATTGTGGATAACTACGATGGCGTGCGCATTGGCTTCGAGATGACGAAGTAAGATTGATTGCACTATAAGATTTAAGATTTTTAGAAGAATGAGTATTTCTTGTATTCTTAATTAAAAACTATATTCAGCAGTGTTGAACTTATGTTCAGTAGTGCTGAACTTGTATTCCACAGTGTTGAACTTAAGTTCAGCACTGCGGAACATAATTTTCTTAGTGGATTACAAACATTTACACAGTGAAGAAACTAATATTTCCTAGTGAGATAAAAAAGTAGTATTCGAAGTTTCTATTTCACCTCAACCTGGAGAGGAGTCTTCAATGCATCCAGGTAATCCTTGATGCGAATCTGCCATTCGGCATAGCTTCTTACATCATATTTGCTCCATGCAGCACCGAAATAATAGCTGTACTTCTCCTGGTTCTTCAAGCCACGCTTCAAGCCGAGGGCATGACCGGTGGCACCATCGTGCTTCTTATCGAAGAGCTGGTAGTAGGTGTGGTCGATGCCTTCTGGGAAGAGTACGCCCACATATACCTGGGAATTGTTCACCTCTACGTTATCAGTAGGGTCGGCATAGCTTACGTAATCCTTGGCGAAGGTCTTCGTCTCCGTATCCTCCTCGTGGATCGGGAAACCGGTGGCGAAATCGGTAGGAGTGGTCAAGCCATCATACCATACGGTCATCTTGTTGAAGTTGCTGCCCTTGTCGAGCGAGATGATGCGGTGCTCCACCACGTTCTTCATATCGCCCACGGTAGATGGGTTGTAAGTCAGTTCCACGGTGAAGCGGAGCGGACCGTTATCCAATATCCTGTAATCCTTGTAGCAGTAAGGCAGTACCTGGTTCTTGCCCACCATCAGGCTTGGTGCACCCAATCCCAGTGTAGCACCCACGCGATAAGGGTCGAGGCCGTTGCCATGGTCAAGATGGAAGGAAGTGAGGATATCCGTCTCTCGTGATTCTGCCTGAAGAGCCTTGATTTGCTTGTCAAGAGCAGCTGCCTTTGCTGTATTCTTCTCTACCTTCTCCTGCTTCTGCAAGGCTCTCACCTTGGCATCAATCTTATCACCCTTGATATTTCCGTTCATATCCTTTACGTATCGCTCGTAAACCACGGTGTCGGGGGTATTCTTCACCCATACATCGGTGCCGAAGGAGCGCTCGCCGGTGCGCTGCAGGGCAGGACCATATACGCGGTAGGCGCATCGGTCGTTCTCCCATGCGATATCGTCTTTTCTTATCTTATAGAGAGCGCCGGTGGCATAAACCTTCTGCTGGTAAGGCTTGCCGATGCTCACGTAGTAAGTGGCAGAGCCGTGAGGACGCACGCTGGCATCTATGAGCAGAAGGCCATCGTGGGTAATCTGCGAGCCAATCTGCTGTCCTCGCTTGTTCTTCACGATATAGGCCTCGCCCTTCTTGGGGGTGGCATTGCCCAGCTTCGCCTTCACCTCGCTCATGCTGAGAGAGATGAGTTCCGTGCGGGGGGTGGAAGTTGGATTGCTGACCACGATGGTAGCTTGCTGCATGGCTGCGGCTTGCTGTTTCGCTCCCTTTCCGGGAGTGGCTTGCTGTGCATGGCAGTAGTTAGAACCTGCCAATGTCAGGAGCATCATCAGGCTTCTGGCCGTGATGCCCTTCATCATTTTTCCGTGAATCTTTTTCATTTTGATTTGTTTTTTTTGTTTAATATTGAGCCCACTTGAAAAAGTCATTTTTACGAAAACGTACTATTGATTGTTAATAAGTTACAAAGACAAAGAATATGATTCGGGACTTTTCAAGTGGGCTCAATATTCAAGTTTCGCATGTATTACATGCGAAACTTGAGTTTAATACGAATGAATAGTTGAAGCTACTTAAAGCCTTTACTCCTCTATAATGAAAATCTCCATGCTGATATCCTCCTTAGGGCGGTCACCACGCATGGTTTCGCAGTTCTGAATCTTCTCTACTACGTCAAGACCTTCCTCTACCTCGCCGAAAACGGTGTACTGGTTGTCGAGGAATGGGGTTCCGCCCACCTCGGTGTAAGCCTTCTGCTGCTCCTCGGTAAACTTAGGGTAACCCTGCTCCTTGCAGCGCTTCTTGGTTTCATCCACCAGCTCATCCTGGAGCTTCATCAAGCCCTCGCGGTCGCGGTTGCGGCGGAAGTTCATGATTTCATCATGGTGCTCCTTGGCAAGCTGGTTGAAGATGTTCTGCTCCATCTGCATGCCCATCTGCTTTTCCATCTGCTTCAGCTCGTTCTGCTTGTAGGTCTTTCCCCAGACGATATAGAACTGGCTGCCGCTGCTCTCACGCTCAGGGTTCACCTCGTCGCCCAGACGGGCAGCGCTCAAGGCACCGCGCTTGTGGAAGAGCTGTGGATAAACAAACTCGGCAGGGATGGTGTAATCAGGTCCGCCCGTGCCCAGCATCTTGCCCTTAGGAGCGCCCTTGCTGTCAGGGTCGCCGCCCTGGATCATGAAATCCTTGATGACACGGTGGAAGAGTGTTCCATCGAAATATCCCTCCTTCGCCAACTTCAGAAAGTTGTCACGATGCTGAGGAGTCTCGTCGTAGAGGCGCACTTTGATGTCGCCCTCTGAAGTCTTGATCAATACTTTAGCCATATTTCTTTTTTGTTTCTATCTTATTTATAATTCAATAAATCCTCGGAATTTCTTTCGGAATTCATTATCTCGGAATCTCCTTCGGAATTCGATTCTAACATTTATTTTTCTTTAGAACTTTCCCATTCGTTCCATTCCTTCATTGCCTCCTGCCAGTCGGTTTGCTCACCGCTGGCGATGGCATCCTTCTGCTTCTCTGCCTCATCACGTGCCTTGTCTCTTGCACGTTTCGCCTTCATGGCTTCGATGGTGGCATCGTCGAGAATCTGGATGGCGCCACGCTTGATGGCATCCTGCAGTTCCTCCTCGCCGAAAGCCTTGCCCGGCTCATTGAAGTCAGAGATGTTGAATTCATAATCCACGCGAAGGTCGTGGCGTATCAATTTCTGTTGCAAACGGTTGCCGGCATTCTTCAGGCGCAGCAACTTTCCGATTTCCTTGATTTCTCCTGCTGAGTATTTGTTTCTTCCCATTAATTATTTATTAATATTATATTTCTTTCTTTTTCTTTCCTGCGTTTCAGCAAAAAGCCCCTCGCTTCAAGTTGCAAGTCCCCCTTTTTGCCTCCGTTCCAGGCGATTCCATCGCCTGTCCTCCTTCCTCCTGTCAAGCCACCCCTTTACTTCCACGCCTTCTTCTGGTTCACCTCTATCAATCTGTCGAATTCGAAATCCGCCTTGATTTTATCCAGAATTCGCTTCACGATGATGTTCATCACGCTTCCCCTGCTGTAATTAGCCGTACACATAAAGTTGGCACGGCCTTCCCTTACCAGTTGGCATGCCATCGCCTCCTTCTGGGGAGTATCATATACGGCAATGGAATGACCGCCATGCTCTTTCACCATCTTCATACAGGGCACGTCGGTTTCTCCATCCCCGAAATAAATCATTCGCGGAAAAGGGATAGGGCGCTTGTTATCAGGAATATACTGGTTCACCCTGCTGTTGTCGCTCACCTGACGGATGCCCTTGTTGATCTTGAAGAGAAACTGAGTCTTCGTGGTATAATCCACGGCTACGGCTGGCCAGTAGGCGATGCCATCCTCATTATAGAGAAACGAGCAGGCATAGATGTTCTCGAATTCCTGAGCGATGGGTGTGCCCTCTATCATCTCCTTCAATCCCGAGGAGTTGATATAGTGCTTGATATCGAGACCGATGCTTGCACCATATTCGTTGATGAACGAGAACCATTGCCTTACGCCACGGAAGAGCTCCACATTCCTGCCGAAGCTCTGGAAGGATTCGCGGGTGAGCGAGATATGGTTCTTCTTCGCTTCATCCAGCATCATATACATATAGGTAAGAATGCCGTTGGCATCCTTGCCCACGGCAAGCTTCCGGTTTTTATCCCAGAATTCCTCCTTCGTCTTTCCGGTTGCCTGGATGAATCCGAACTCCTGCATGTTGCCGGGAGATAATGTCCCGTCAAAATCATAAACCAGTGCTACCTGCGGTCTTTTCTTTGCCATATCCCGTTTCCTTTCCTTCTTTTACTAGAACTTGTCTTTTTCTTCTCTTGCTGGAACTTCCGCCCCTTCATAACCTGCAAATATACATATTTTTCTGCGATAAAGCCATAAGCAGATATATAAAAAAACATAAAGACACGAAAAAAGGCGTGTAAAACTCATTTTCAGAGCCTTACACGCCTTTGATCTTTATGCTAATCTAATATCTCTATGATGAGAGAGATTACTTAACCTCCTCGAAATCTGCATCCTGAACATCCTGAGCGCCATCGTTAGCACCCTGCTGTGCCTGCTGGCCACCCTGAGGACCTGCCTGCTGGCCGCCCTGGTACATCTGCTGAGAAGCTGCCTGCATTACGGTGTTCAAGTTGTTGATAGCTGAATCGATGGCTGCAACATCACCTGCCTTGTGAGCATCCTTCAACTGCTGCAAAGCCTGCTCGATGCCTGGCTTCTTGTCTGCAGGAATCTTATCACCGTTATCCTTCAGGAAGTTCTCGGTGGTGAAGATCATGCTGTCTGCCTGGTTCATCTTGTCGATCTTCTCGCGCTCAGCCTTATCAGCAGCAGCGTTCTGCTCTGCCTCAGCCTTCA
>OLOM01000566.1_pt1 | contig 28011 bp, 16 predicted proteins | sample 1672531 | NCBI WGS metagenome assembly OLOM01 (sample SAMEA3136696, study PRJEB25190) | human gut metagenome | reverse complement strand
CGTTCGCGACCGAGCTGTCCGAGCTCGTCCACGTGACCTTCCGGTCCGTCGCGTTCGACGGATTCACGGTGGCCGTCAGCTGCACGCTCGCGCCCGACTTCAGGCTCAGCTTGCCGTCCTTCACGCCGTCACCCGAGATCGAGACGGACGTGACCGGGATGGTGGTCTCGCACTCGACCGCGCCCAGGGCCGCGGAGGAGCCGTCCCACTTCACGATGCCGCCGTCGTAGTCCAGGCCCGGCTGGCGGGATCCCGGATACTGCTGGCTGCCGCCGTCGGTGAAGATCACCTTCGCGTCCTTGGCGAGGCTGTCCGGAACCTCATACTTGTAACCGGACTGCTTGCAGCCGTCGGTGGCGGTGGTGGTGGTCATTTCGATGCCCGGCCATGCGGCGTTGTTCACCGCGGTCGCGCCGTCGCCGGTGTACACGTACGCGTACATCTTGTCCCAGCTGGACGGCTTGGTGGCGTAAATGGTGTTCGTCTTCACCGGATCCAGCGGCGGCTGACCCGTCACCGTAACCTTGATTGAAGCGGACTTATCGCCAGCCTTCGCGGTGATCGTGGCGGTACCGGCGCTCACTGGCGTCACGGTGCCATCGGAGGCAACCGTGGCAACGGACGTATCGGAAGACTTCCAGGAAACAGCCACACCAGCCGGGTCGGTGGTGGCGGTCAGCTGCTTGGTCGTGACGCCATCGGAGATGTCGGTGGTGTAATTGCCCTCGTTGATCTTTACGGACGTAACCGGGGTCACCACGCAATTGCGGGCTTCCCAAGTGCCGGAGGAGGTATTGCCGTTCCAAGCGTAGTTGCCGTCGATCGAAAGACCGGCCGCATCCTCGCCATCGGTGGTGTCGGCAGGATACTTCTTGGTGTTGGTGGCGTTGCCGTCGTTGAAGATGATACGGGCGTTGTCGCCGACGAGATCGTCAGGAATCTCATACTTGTATTCGCCGTCCTGACCGCAGGTGTCGGACGCGGCGACCTTCGTCATCGGTTCGCCCGGCCACTTGGCGTTCTCCTGCAGGGTGGTGGCGTCAGGATCGTCCACATACACGTATGCATACAGGTTGCTCCACGCGTTTGGCTTCTTTGCATAAGCCGTGCTGGTAGCGTTCGGATCCTTCTTTGTACAGGTGAATTCACCGGAAACCGTCTGGCCATCCGCATCCTTGCCCTGTACCTTCACGGTAACAGTGCCACCGACAGCGGTGGAAGCGCCGACGGTGATGGTGTCGCCGTCCTTATAGGAGCCGGATTTGCCTTCGGAAGTGGTATAGGTGGTGTTCGTAGCGTTGCTCGCGTTCAAGGTGACGGTGGTGGTGTTCGTCTTGAACGACTTGGAACCGCTGGCGGAAACCGAAGCGGAGTTGTCGGTGAAGAACACACTGATCTTGCCGGCGGGAGCGGAACCGGAGGTAATCTTGCCGCCGGAAACGGTGATCTTGCCGCCGGAGACCTGATCGGTGTAGGAACCGTCATCAAGGGTGGTGGTGGTTCCAGCCAGGTTCTGGGTGTCACCCATGTTGGTGATGGTCACACCGTCGTTCTTGGAGTTGCCATCCTTGATGTAACGCTCGACCATAAGGCAGGAGTTCGCGCCGCAATTGCGCATGTATTCTGCGGCCTTGTTGTTGTTCATGGTGTTGCGGAAGTGGTTCACGGCAACGACCTGCGGATCCTTCCAGCTTGGAGAGCCTGCATCTCCGAGCTTGCTTTTCTCCGCGAACTGCGGCTGGCTGCCGCCGGAACCGACCGGGCGGTCGAAGTACAGCGGCATGGTCTGGGAGCGGGAGCCGATGACGCCCCAGCCCATGGTCATCTGCCACTCGCTCATGCCGGTGGATTCCCTATCGCTATTGGAATAGTTATCATGCGATTCCACCCAAGAGACAAGATTGCTCGGGCTGGCGGAGTTGCTCCAATCGGACAGGGTGCCGGCGTTCAGGTTCTTCGAATTCAGGGCTCCGCGCAGCTTGCTGCCGTAGGAGGATGCGGTGACGCCGCCGCCGTTCTTGCTGTGGCTGGAGAACAGCTTTGCATAGTCGCTATCGCGGGAGATGGAATCCTGCAACACTTCGCCGTATTGGAACTGCGCGCCATTGTTAAGAATGATGTTCCAATACTGGGAGCCGTTATACTCGTCCGGCAGTTCGATGTGCTTGGCCGCATCGAAACGGAACCCGTCCACACCGTCGTTGACCGCTTGCACGAGGAAATCGTGCATCATGTTGGCGGTTTCGGTGTTCTCAGTGTTGATGTCATACAGGCCGAGCAGCTTGCAGTGGGTCACCTGATAGCGGTTGTTCCAATCCTGCACATCACCGTCATTGCAGTCGTGGTGGTAGTACTCGGACTTCTTCCAACGATCGGCGATGGCGCCCCAAGTCGCGGTCATATGGTTGGCTACCACATCGACGATGATACGCACGCCGTACTTGTGAGCCGTGTTGCACAGGCTCTTCAGATCATCTTCGGTGCCCATCACCCAGTTGCCGATGGTGGTGTCGGTCGGCTGATACACGTAGTACCAGTTCTCGGTGAAGATCATGCCCTTGCCGCCGTTATGAATAGCGGAAATCGGCTCGGTCTGCACGGAGGTGTAACCGGCTTCGGCAATAGCGGGGATGTTTTCCTCAATGGTTTTGAAGCTCCACTCCCATGCATGCAGGGTGGCGCCCTCGCTCATTTGCTGCGCCAGTCTGTAATGCTTGCGCGCTTGTTCGAACGTGGTGTTTTCAACGGTGTTGGCGTAGCTGTCGCGATCGGTGCTGGCCTGTGCTGCGGTGCTGGCGATTGCCAGTCCGCCGAAGGCGGTCGCCGCGGCGGTGATGCCGACCACCACTTTCTTGCTAATCTTCAGCCCCAGCCTATGCCAGGCCGGTGCGGGTTTCCGATGTTTCATGACTCCTTTGTTCCTTACTGACGGCCCCCTATGACGGGGGTTTATCTTCCCTGATAACGTTTGCTCTATTGCGAACGTATGCTGTATATTCTATACCTTTTGCAGAGTGCTAAAGAGTGGAAAATGGCAGAATGTCAATGAAAATCGTTGCTGCAATAACAATGATTTTTGCAAAAACTTGCCGTTGTTTTTGCAGGGGTAGCCCCCGATTGAATGGCAATTTGTGGATGCGGAATGCGTAACGATTGCAAGTTGTGGTGTGAGGGAATATTGAAAAGGGGTTTGCAAAAATTTTCAGTGGATGCAAACGTGAGTTCGGGGCTATTGGATAAAGGTTGTATGAAATATATACATAAAACGTTTTCTCTTTCAGGAAAGTTTGCATATAACATCATGCGTAATGGGAATAGATGTTGTGTCGTAAAATCGGGGGTGTAGTTGAAGAGACGTTTACTCCCAAGAACATTATCGTGACCGGTGGATGTGGTTTCATCGGTTCGAATTTCGTGCATTACGTGGTGGACCATCATCCGGACGTGCATGTGACCGTGTTGGACAAGCTCACGTACGCGGGCAATCCGGAAAACATCGCGGGCCTTCCCGAGGACCGTGTGGAATTGGTCGTGGGTGATATCTGCGATGCGGACCTGTTGGACAGGATCGTGCCTGGTCATGACGCGATCGTGCATTACGCGGCGGAGTCGCATAACGATAATTCCATCGCGGATCCGGAGCCGTTTTTGAGGACGAATGTGGAGGGCACGTTCCGTCTGTTGGAGGCGGTCAGGAAGTATGGCATCCGTTACCATCATGTGAGCACGGACGAGGTGTACGGGGATCTCGCGTTGGATGATCCGGCCAGGTTCACGGAGCATACGCCGTATCATCCGTCCAGCCCGTACAGTTCGACGAAGGCGTCTTCGGACATGCTGGTGCGCGCCTGGACGCGCACGTACGGGATCCGCGCCACGATCTCGAACTGCTCGAACAATTATGGGCCTTTCCAGCATGTGGAGAAGTTCATCCCGCGTCAGATCACGAACATCCTGGATGGTCAGCGTCCGAAGCTGTACGGCAAGGGGTTGAACGTGCGTGACTGGATTCATACCGAGGACCACAGCTCGGGCGTGTGGACAATCCTGACGAAGGGCCGTGTCGGCGAGACGTATCTGATCGGCGCGGACGGCGAACAGAATAACATCACCGTGCTTCGCATGATTTTGAGGATGATGGGGCAGGCGGAGGATGCGTTCGATTGGGTGAAGGATCGTCCGGGCCATGACCGTCGGTACGCGATCGATTCGACCAAGCTGCGCACCGAGCTCGGCTGGACTCCGAAGCATACGGATTTCGAGTCTGGCCTCGCGCAGACGATTGAATGGTATACGCGGAACCGTGCATGGTGGGAGCCGGCGAAGGCCGCTACCGAGGAACGGTATAAGCAGCGGGGCCAGTGACCGCTTGGCGTCGCGCGTGGATGTCTGGGGTTCGTGTCCCTTATCATCCATGCATGTCACGTGGTATGGGCAATAGCTTCTAGGGGTTGGAGGACGGTGCTGTGTACACGTATCTCGTGAACGCGCACCGGACTTGGAGCAGAAGAAGGCGCACACGTTCGTGAACCTCACCGATCCGGAGTTGCATATTGATTGGCCGATCCCGTTGGAGGATTTGGATGAGCTGGGTGATTGGTGAGGAGCATAAATTCGTGAAGAATATCCGATGATCTACTATCCGCTGAGTGCGCTGATGATGGCCGGGATTCGTGACATCCTGATCATCAGCACGCCGAAGGATCTGCCGAATTTCCAGCGTCTTCTGGGTGATGGTTCGCATTACGGGGTGCGGTTCTCGTACAAGGGGCAGCCGTCTCCGGACGGGTTGGCTCAGGCGTTCCTGTTGGGTGAGGAGTTCATCGCGGGCGAGCCGTGCGCGCTGGTGTTGGGAGACAACATCTTCTACGGCAATGGCTTGGGCGCGACCCTGCGTGGCGCGGTCGCGAAGGCCGAATCCGGCGAGGGCGCGAGCGTGTTCGGCTACTATGTCGACGATCCGGAACGGTATGGCGTGGTCGAGTTCGACGAGAATAAGAAGGCCGTGTCCATCGAGGAGAAGCCGGCCCATCCGAAGTCGCACTACGCGGTGACCGGCCTGTATTTCTACGACGAGCACGTGGTCGAGTACGCGAAGCGGGTGAAGCCGAGCCCGCGTGGCGAGTTGGAGATCACTGACTTGAATCGCATGTATTTGGATGCGGGCATGCTGAACGTGCGCACGTTGGGTCGTGGCTACGCGTGGCTGGATACCGGTACGATGGATTCTTTGTTCGAGGCGGGGGAGTTCGTGCGTACCGTGCAGCGTGCGCAGGGCCTGCCGATCGCTATCGTGGAGGAGATCGCCTTCGAGAACGGTTGGATCACGCGCGACGAGCTCATGGAGTCCGCCGATCGTTACGGCAAGAGTCCGTACGGCCAGCATTTGAAGGGCATAGCCGACGGCGAGATCATGCTCGTCCCCAACCAAAAGAACTGACAAGGGCCTGTTCCAGGAGCTTGTATCCGAAATCCTGTCCTCATGACGGGCGTTCCGGCCATTCGTTTTTCAATGTCCCTGTGGTAGTCCTCATAGCCAAAATCCGTGTGGCTAACTTTGTGTTGGTCGCACGGATTTTCTTGACGGAATCGTAAGGGCTGGTATTACTAGTACCCCCCCATGGAACGTCATCATTTGGCATCATCATCTTGCTGCTCTACTTGTGCATATATGTTTTGTAACTTGCTGATAAAGCTTGTCGTGAAATTATGTTTTTGGAAGATTGACAGTATTTCAGTTGGCTGAAAACCGAGATAGAGCAATACCGCTCCATACTGGAGTACCTGGACCGCACGTGCATGCCAGTACAAATTGCTTCCAGTCAGAAAATTGTCGTTATTGGGCTCTCTCATGTGCGTATAGGTATTTCGACTTTCGCGATGTTGCTGTAAGAACAGTTTCTTATTGGGGATAACGTAATTTGCGAAATCGCCTAATTTTGTCCAGAGCCTATTGGCGAGTTCTCCTGCTGGTACAAAATTTGCGTATCTCAGCTTGAGTTCGGCCCAGTTGTGGATTGTTTTATTGTTGATATTCTCTAGTACGCAGGTTTTCCTCCGCTCAAATTCCTCATCGGAAAGTTCGCTGAGATTTTCTCCGACTCGGGAAGTGGCTTCGAAACTTTGAGCGCATAACGAGAACATTGTGTCTATTGCCTTGTCCCATTTTCCGAGCAATGCTGCGGCGGCTCGACATGCTATTCGTGCATCGCCGGTTGCATTTATCCAGTTATCGGCGATGTCTTGGAAACGATTGCTTATTTCTGGGTAAGGTAGTGGCATCTTGGCCGCGAGCCTACCGATTCCATCCTCTTCGCCGGGGACATAGCGATCAAAGTATTGACCCTGGACTGCCGGATCAATGCCTATAAATGTTATTTTTTCGGTGTTCCCAGGAAAGCCCATGCAGAATGCAAGTAATCGTTCGAACGGTTCAAAAAGATTATTGAGAGCATCATTTAATGGCATTCCTCCAGAATCCAGCATCTTAAAGTTCAGTCGCCATGCTTCCTTGAAGGAAAACTCGTGGAGAGTATTATAGCCACCGAGTCGCTTGGCGAAATGTTTTGCGTGGACTTCAAAATCATTGTTCTTGTATAGAAGAATATTTTGAGGTTCATTTGAGCAATAGGAGAATTTAAGTTCTTGAGCTCCGTCTTCGGTTAAATTGTTAGATTCACGGAAGAAGTGTGTGCCGATCCATTCGCTAAAACCAGACAGATCAACTGTTAATTCTGATATTGAGGGGTTATAGTCAATTCGTTGGTTAGCAACAATTATTGATTCGCCCTGAAGCTTTTGCTGTATGAAGGCTTGTGAGAAGGGGATGGCGTTAGTCCCATGAACATCCCTTAGTACGTAGTATTTGTTGTCATTCGAATAGCCAAAGACCGCTTTCCTGTTGAAATCGAGGGCGAAAGCATTGCCCCCGCTTTCCGTTGGTACGGATTCCGAAACGAGATGACCTCGGAGAATGTTTAGTTCAGGGGCGTTCTGCCCATCAAAGGAAAGCAAGCCGAGCGGACATTCGTTGATATTGGCTAGACCGTTTTTATCCGCAGACCAACAAGCAGGTTCGAAGTTATAAGATTGCATGTCATCCTCTTTCTATTGTTTGCAATACGCGAAATACAAAATCATCCCGAATAATGTCGCATTCTATTTAGTGTGAGTTTTGATGATAATGAAGCGATCATAAGTTTTTGAATAATTTATCTATTTGTGAGTTTGCAATTGAGTTTGCGTAGTTATTAGTGGAGAGGAAAACGTCCATAGCTTCCGCATCCTCGTATCGTGCCAGTTCATCTGCCACTGCGTTTTCATAATTATATGCATCAACTGTGCTTAACCGGGATTGCAATTCTTGAGGTAAGACGGAGGTCTGGTTATATATATCCTGTTGTACGGCATCAGCTATTTCATTCGCAATATCCCAAGCTGAGTCATCCAGATAGGAAGAATCATCGTAATCGTCAATGCTGTTCTCGCAGTAGTCGCTAACATCTGCAGAATCTTGAATAAAATCGATTTCCGCATCGAGATCATCGATAATCACATTTGTTAGAGCATCTAAATGCGATTGATCCAGTTTTGAAAGCGCACTGTCATAGAATAATGCGCATATGTGACTCTTAATCTCAAGTCCATCACTGGCAGCGAGGATATTTTCTAAACTCTCTTTGTCTCCCTGCCATTGGTCAAGAATGGCATAATCGTCATTAAGAGACTTCAACACTTGTACACTGTCAGGGAGAAAGGAAGACGTTCTCTGTGAATATCCGGTCGTGTTTTTAAAACAAACCCCGCTATCGACGAATCCTATATTCCCTTGTAGAACGGCATTCATGAAGTTCTTGGCAATTCTGGAGAAGCGTTGTACGTTTGTGCTATCTACCACATATTCGTGTTGCTTTGCTAAAACGAGTAAGGCGGCATTGGTATAAATGGCCGAGTCGCTGCTGTCTGCATATCCAGGAGCGTCTCTTCCGGAAATGAAACTGCTTAATAGTCGGTTTATCTTTTCCTCCCCATATGCTTTATCGTCGGTGCATGCTGAGATTCTTTCAATTTGTTCCATGAAAGTTGCATGTTCGATGATCCTGTCTCGTTCCTCAGGGGTTTGGTACAAGTAGCTGCGAAGAAAATCGTTTACGGAAGGGTTAATTGCGCCAATCATTCGAGTATTGTTTTGGTATGTTATGGCGATCATAGATTCATTTAATCTTTGCAAAATGTCGTTAACATTGGTGCTTTCGCCGGACATGACAGATGGGTTTAGCCGTGCATTAACTGCTTTACGAAGCGCGTTTTCGGATACGTTATGGTTCGTTAACGAGTAGAGCGTATATAAGAAAACTCTGTCTGGTTCATTTAATCGATGTTTGAACTCGTCATCCCATATTTCATTCGCATGATTGAGAGTGTGAAGGATATGGGTTGCATATTCATCTGGTTTGATTTCACGCACGTATTTTTCCTGGGTGCATCTGTCAATAATGCGGGGTGTGTAATTCGTGTGTCTGACTATAGACCGGTATGCATGGTTGATCTTGACCGAGTCAATATAGTTTCGGGGTACACTTCGGCACCTCAAATGGTTGACAAAAATCTCAGCCTTCTCTAACAGAGTAATCTGATTCATGTCCACAATGGAAAAGGGTTCTTTCCCATCACTACTACCATCTGCAAAATTAAAACGTTGCCGAGCTTCTTGCAGAATCGTCATTCTAGTATTGATAAGCATCCGTTTATTTGGTGAGTTGTTGACGTGCCGGATGATCTGTCTAAGTAGATTTTCCTTTGAGCTGTTCATATCGTGATAATGCTGTCCGAACACATCATCGATGAAAATGAATTCTTTCTGTTCTGGATCAGGAGAAAGCATGTCTTTTATTCGATAAAGTTCTTCGCCATTGGAATAGCGAAGCAAGTATTTGCCATAACAGACAAATTGTGCTGCAAGCATTTTTGAGGAAATCGTCTTTCCTGTACCAGGGGCGCCAGATATGAGAACAATTTGATTGTTCTCAAGCAATGCCATGGACTGTCGATATTGGCCAGTTGGAGCAAACAAAGCCGAAAGGTTTTTTGATGAAATGAGTAGGTCTTGATTATCTATGATGGTACTGCTGTTTATCAGATTATGGAGCGAATTTAGATTCAGAAGGCGTGGATATTTCTGTGCGATGTCTTGATTTTCATTTTTGGAAATAAATGCATCGCAGTCGCTTCGTGTATAAATGTTCTTGTTTGATGGCATCCATTCTTGAAAAAGTTCGTATATGGCATTTATTCTTTTGGGAGATATGTCCTTATTGATGAAAAGGTAGTATTCCTTCGGGTTGAGCTTTTCGACTTTATCCTTTTCTTTCTCTAGAGCAGACATCAAATCGGAAGTAGGAGTGTTTATGTAGTTTTTGCATTGAGCGATTATGGTGCGACCGTCTTTGCAATCCGCTATGTCAATGCCTTGGTCTGCTCCTTTTCCAAATATTCTCATTTTCTGGTCGAGCTCTCTCGAAAGAATGTCCCGTGATAATTCTTCGAACTCATCGTCTCCCAATGCGAAGAAGTTATAGAACATTTTTGAAAGTCCCTTTCTTTGGATAAAAAAGTGCCTTTATTCTACTGATTGATTTATCCGGTAAAAGAGGATTTGTTGCGTGTTCACAGCAGCGTCATGTGGGTGAATCGAAAGAAGAGGAATGGGCTGGATACCGTTTGATGTCGAAGAAGCAGAGCATTAAGAGGGAATTGTGAACGTTTCTTCTACGTCGGCTTGAATGATGGTAATAGCGAGTCGGGAATCCGCGGATTCATTAGAGTCCGTGATCCAATCGTTGCTGTCCATATGTTCCAATGCCGCAGAGAGTTCATTTGTTCAATTTCTTGAGAGGGTTTTTCAATACCGGGGTATCGTCCTGCGGCAGGGTGTCAAGATGATTGGAATACCTCTCCCAACGCATGGCTCCTTCTCTGGAATACATATATGCTGATTGAATTTTAATTCAAAGGCGGCATGAAAACATGTTCGATTAATCTCTTGTTGTGCGTTTTTCCCTTTGTAAAGAGTGCGGAAACTGTACTCTAATTGAAATTATTCGTACTGTGGAAGCGCATTCCATAACAGATCTTGTCAGTGGTGAAAAAGCGCAGAATAGAGCGTTCGCGTATTCCTGCCGATGCCATGCGTTTATATCCGCGATTTTACTTTGAGAAGGTAATGGGATCAATAACGCGTCCGGCAGCACTTATCAATTCCCAAATAACAAACTATCTCGTTCTTGACAACCGTTAAACTGATTGTTATGACGAACTACGAAATGCGATTAGAGCGAATTGAGCTGAAGAATTATAGGCAGTTCGGCATCTTTGAAACAGATTTCGATAAGCGTTTAACGGTGTTATGCGGTGATAATGGGGCTGGTAAGACCGCGGTGTTGGATGCTATTGCCGTTGCGTTGGGTACGTTCCTTATGCATGTAGACGGGCCAAACGCGCGTATTGTGAGTCCGATGCTTTCGGAATCTGATGTTCGTCTACAAATTGGTAAAGCTGGTAGTTTGTCTTCGTATGAGCCGCAAACTCCTACCGTTGTGGCTGCCCAAGGAACGATAGGGGGAGACCGTATTCAGTGGTCGCGTAAGCTGAACCGATTGGGCGGACGTACCACGGTTAGTGAAGCGAAAGATGCTTCCAAGATTTCGAAATGCATGCAGGAAAGCATCAAATCTGATGCGAATGCGGTTTTGCCATTGCTGGCTTACTATGGCACGGGGCGTCTCTGGGTGCATAAACGCGGTATGAGTGGCATGCCCAATGTGTTTGAGAAACGCTTTTCACGTGCTAACGGGTATATTGATTGTTTGGATTCGGTCACCAATGAGAAGCTCATGCTTGGATGGTTCAGGCATATGACCATGGTTGGTCTGCAATATGGGCAACGGATTCCTGAACTTGTAGCGGTTCGGCAGGCGTTGTCAACTTGTCTTAAGGACTTGTCTCCTGACTATTCGGATGTTACTGTCACGTATAGTTTGAAGCAGAACGCTCTTGTGCTTACGACCGTGGATAAAACTGGTGAACAGTTGGAACTGCCTTTTGATCAATTGAGCGACGGGTATCGCGGCGTATTGAGTCTTTTTGCGGATATCGCATACCGTATGGCCGTGTTGAATCCCAACAGCACGGAGATTCTTTCTACTCCTGGAATCGTGCTTATTGATGAGGTGGATTTACATTTGCATCCAAAATGGCAAAGCAGGATTCTGGGAGACTTGCTGCGTATTTTCCCGAATCTTCAGTTCATTGTGAGTACCCATGCGCCGAAGATCATTGCTTCCGTGAAGGCATCACAAGTGCGCAGACTCGAACGAATCAATGATGTGCAGTCATACGAAGCCATTAATCGGATTCTGTTGCTTGACCGGGATTCATTGAAGCAGTTAGATTTGACTGGAGCCTATCCATCTGAGTGGTTGCATTTCTTCTGTGGCGTTGAACCGGAGAGTGAGCTGTATGGACATAGCGCCAATTCCATTCTCGAAGATGTTATGGGTGCCCAAAGTAGACCAGAAGATGTGCGTGAACTGATAGATCGTTTCTATCGGCAGCTTGATGAAAGAAATTTAGAAGCTGCTGAAGGGGTATTGAAGGTCCTAGAGAATACAGTCGGAACTGATGATGATTCTGTCGTCGGTGCGAGAAGTGCTTTGGAAACGGAGCGTTGGTGTGCTGAAAATTAATAAAAGAACGCCACCTCCGGAATTTGTCGGAGCCGCCGTACGGGCAAAGTACACATATTACCGTGCTTTGCCCGGAAAGAAAACGCCGTATGACCTTCTTGAATCCAAGGCGAAAGAGGCTTTAGGAAAGGCGTTAGCTACGGAGCAGGGGCATCTGTGTGTGTATTGCATGTCGCGAATTGGTGACCATGATATGAAAATTGAGCATCTTTATCCAAGGCATGATGAGATGGGGAAAGGTGCGGAATTAAGTGTTGAGTATACTAACCTGTTTGCTTCCTGTCGTGGTGGAGAGGGAGAGCCGAAAAGACTCCAAACTTGTGATACCCATAAAGGCAATGCGATTATTTCAGTCAATCCATTAAATTCTGATTCGATAGCGAAAATTTCTTATGGCTACGACGGCAAAGTGAAATCGGATGATTCCGATATTGAGCAGGATTTAAATGATACGCTCAATCTTAACGTGGAAAAGCTGAAGAGAAATCGGTTGGAAGCTTGGAATCATATGCGTGCTCGGATTGCGAGAAAAAATCTGAATGAGCAGATAAAAATGTATACTGCCTTTATTGAAGGGGAAGGGCAAGTTAATTCAGACATGAAAATGGAATATGCAGGTTTCCTGCTGTTCATGGCGGGGAGGGAACTGCGAAAATTGAAGGGAAAACAAAAAGGCTTGCGGAGATAGTGCTCTTGAAATTGGTGGGTTCGCACATGGTCCAGCATACATAGAATTCGCCAATCGCCGACATAACGGTTAGTAGGTCAAGAAGAACCTTTTTGGGCGGACAACGATCTTAAGCGTGCCTGCGCTTAAGATCGTTGTCTTTATAGTATGCACCGGCATATTAGCCACATTAAGAGGCAAAGAATATTCCTCATGTGATATGCGCTTGTAATGGAGATATTCGTTCTGATTGACAGTGTCTTCCATTTGAAAATGAAAGACAAAACATACCGCTAGTATGACTTTTCCATAACAATGCTAAATTGTTTTCTTAATATGATTACTATTGGTATGGCCATAACTGTCAAAGTGACTGTTATATAAGTATTGTTAGAGAAAAATTGTCTGAATTCCTCTTGGTCGGCGGCAATCAAGATAAGACGCCAATCTTTATTGATCAACGCTGCCACTTGCGATTCGCTGGTTACGTTCTCAACTTGTGCCTTCAGCTGAGCAAGAACGCGATTGGGAGAGCTGGAAGAGATCATTTTTTGGAGGAATGCGTTCGGAGATATGTATGGCATGGTGGCCAGGGAGATGACGGATTGAATTAGTGGGGCGGAAAGCTTTGTCCATATGGGAGTATCTTTGCTGAAGCATGAGAATGAATAGCTGGGGAGCGCGAATACAGAACCGATTAAAGCCCCGATAGTGGTTGCGTCGATGAGTGTGCTCGGTGTGCAGAGCGACGAAATGTTCGCTGAGGGTATTAGATTCCCTGCCGAAAACATTGATAACCCGCTGACGATTAAACCGAAAGCGCCGCCTATTCCGCCCCAAGTGGCTATATGATTAGCTGCGGTAAGCGGATGGAACTGCCATCCTTGCCACTTGCCTACCATATAAAGAACGAGAATGGTCGCGGCAGTGTTCACTATCCAGCTTGAGGCATAGGCATTACAAAGAAATCCAAAGAAATTGTCTAATATCGTGCGTTGAATCTCTTTACCGGTTGTATATGTAATATAAAAAGTTGTTGCAAAAAGAAACAATGTAACAATGAAAATAATGGCGATAAAGATATTTGATGTTTCATCGTTATTCTTTATTTTGGTATTGCTGTCAGTGACGACTGAGTGTTCTTCTGTGGATTGTTGTTGCGGTACCACTCTTTTCTTGCCTGCGGGAATGATTGAACGAATTTTTTCTGAAAAGAGTTTCAGCATATTTTGCCCCCAGAGATGCAATCGGTGACGGAATGTGTTATCTGTTTCGTCTATTGGTAATTTTTGTATGAGTTTTTGTATGAGGAGAATGAGGCAAAGGGAAAAAATAACAGTGCAAACAGCGAATATAGCTATTCCCTTTACGATTATCTCGGGGACTTTAAATGCGTAGAGTGAAGATGAAGACAGAAGGATGGCGAAGGTAGCAATATTTATGATTCCGCAGGCGGACTCTATTCTTCTAAGCTTTATATTGGGGTCATCTTGATTTTTGGGATATTGTCTTATCTTTATTGAAATGAAGTAAATGGCAAAGACAATAATGAAAACTATGAAAAGAAGAGATTTAAACATATGCTAAAAAGTAATCCTTGAGAGCGATATCTGATTATTTTGTGTGTTTGAGGAGCGAAGACTTATTGGAAAAAATACTTAGTAAATCAATTATTATTGCATTGGCTTAGTGGTGTCTCCTTTCCCTCGTATTTCATTGTAGTATTCAATATTATATTTAATTGTAGTGTATGGAAAATGTTAAAAAGGATTATTTTATGGATAATCATTTTAGGAGAAAACTACATGAAAATATTGTAAAAACAAGAGTCTTGCAATCGGGATTCTGGAATGCAAAGGTTACGGCTTGGCGGTGCAAGCGGCATTGTATGTCCCGTAAATGTTGCACGATTCCAATTTTCGGCCGTTTTTTGGAATCGTGCTACATCGCACACCCCCGTAGTCATGGGAAAGTGCCGAAAAACCCAGTTCGGGGGTATGGAATACGTGGAAAAACCGCATTTCGGCAGGAGAAATGTCGCATGATTCGAAATTTGCCCCGAAAATCGGAATCGTGCAACAAAATTCGTCGTTCCCTTCCGTGGGTCCTGCTGCTCGCAACTGCACGAGTCGATTGGCAGGGGCGGGTCCGGCAACGTTCGCTGTGAAACGGTCAGGTGAGTCAATCGATTCCGGCTATTCCTGTGAATCCGAACTGGTCTTGCATTGTTTTGCGGAGCGCAGTCAGATCCAAATCAGGGTATTCATTTGTCAGGTTTCTGAGAATCCGATGTAACCACCACCTAAGCAACGTTGAATCGCATTCGCCGGTTTGGTGCTTAACCTGCCACTGATAAAACAGTAATAATTGCTGCTGTTCCTTTTCGTCATATCCTTCGGGGACTGGGTAATGGTCTTGGGAAAAGTCGATGTCGGTGTTATCTGTCGTGGAGAGTATTTCTAGAGCTTCGGAGATATGCCCTTTTAGGCTTGGAATAAGGCAGATGAGAGCTTTTTGTTCTTCAGAATCAAGATCGCGAGGAATTCCTTGGAAACGATTGGTGATGTACGTCTTAAGCCAATTTTTCCATGCGGTATCTATTTGTTCATCATTCTGCTGACGGCACCAATAGGGGAGAAACTTTGCAATCTCAGACAGTGTAGAGAATCCACTGTTATAAAGTACTTTTTTCAGTACTGCATCATATGCGTTGCTTGTATTGGGTGGCATGTTCATGAAATTGAAGAGAACATCCCAGTAGTTATTTCGGAGTCCTTGATCCTTGTATTCGCAAAGATTTCTAGCCTCTGCGATTTGATCTTCGAGAAGACCGGACACATCTTTTTCGGAAAAACTACTGGTAATACGCGGAAAAGCGAGGAAAGCCGCCCATGTTTGATGTTGGGTGCTTTCATCATGGAATAGAGGCATTATGCACTCTCTGGCAAATTTTTTATCAAGGATAAAGAACGTGGCTAGTTTTTGGGCGCACGCTATCTGTATTGGCCAGATGAGGTTATTGGGCTGGTTTAAGAGATTCTGTATTCTATCTTTTTCGTTGCTGGGAATTCCATTCCAATCGGTTGGCGAGGTATTTGTGTATCGGTATAACACTGTTTTAATCTGATACGTGATGATGAGAGCTGGCCATAGGTTACAGGCTACATAGTCAAATTGGTTAATGTTTGGCTTCTCTGTATGAAAAGCCTGGCCATATTTTGGAATCAAAGAATCTATGAAATGCTGGGCTGTCTGGAAAAATGATTCTGCGTTTTCTGATTCAATTCGACTGATTTGCTCTGTGACAAAGAAAATCGGTGAATAAAGATTAGCCTCGTTCCAATCGAAAGCGCATACGCGTTGTGTGATGTTGCAAACATCATTCTTGAAGTCTGCGCTTCGAATCTCGTTGGTAATAAACAGAACAATCTGCGCTCTTTCATATTCAGTGGTGTTTGGATCGGCTAGGATGGCGTCCCAAAGGCCGCGGGTATCCTGCGGATGCTCTGAACAATATTCGCCGATGAGTCTGCATCCAGCTTCAAAAGAGAATGAGTCAAAGGCATCGGCGTCCTTAGGCAAAGACAAAATTTTGGAAATCGCTTTACTGGGAGATTGTTTGACTAATGAGGCGAATTCCTCTAGAGAGATTCGTCCTTTTACTGAATGATAAATCTTGAGCGGAACGTCTGAGTCCGGGTCTGGAACAAAGCCAAAATCTTTTTCATAGAGTGATTGCAGCTGCTGTATTTCATGCCAATTCGGGTCGGCTGCAGACAGCCAGCAGACCCGATTAAATAACTCATACAAGCGTATGAGCCGTTGTCTTTCGTCTTTGTCTGTGGTTTTGGCTCTATTCGGAATATCTTCAGGGCTATACGGAGGCTGCAGTTCTTCTAGAAGTGACGCTTTCTGTGCTGCTGAAACATGTTCTATAACAGCCTTGAAGAGCTGCCGAACCTCATGTTCGCAAAATCTGCCAAAAAGAAGATTCTGCTTCAGCAACCACTCAAGCTTTTCATCAGGAGCTGCTTCGCTGATTTCCTGTTCATGGATGGCAAGACGCCGCAAAACGATTTGATCACTGTGGATCCAGCGATTGGCGAGTTCGTTTTTCTCATTGTGCTGCTCTCCAAATACGCGAAGTGTATCGATAATGAGATGTAGATCGCCTCGTGTATTTCCACAAGCTTCAATTTCAGGTATCCAAATGCGAATGAACGCGTTCCAATGTTCGTGATTCGAATCCGAATAATATTCTGAAAGCAAATTCATTGCCTGATTTATTGAATTTTCGATGATCCTTTCGAAGGACGGCGAGTGCTCGCATCTTGAGGCGAGGTCATCGATGATTCCTTGTCCAAAGCTTGACGGAATGTTCCAACTAACGTTGACATCGGGCTTCTCGCCGGAAGAAAAAGGAACCGGATCTGGCTCATAGAATTTTGAGCTTCGATCAAACTCCAAAAATGGGCGCAATGCGGCTTCCCAAACAATATTGGAAGCGCGGAATTGGTCTTCGAAGCCGCACAATAAAGAATCATGCGGCATATACGGCATTGTTTTATCTTTTATGGATGTTGAGAGGAATGCTTGCAGCGCTTTCTTCGGCGTTCCATCGTTGCTAGGTTGAATTGCGGATGTTGAAAATGACTGGAAAGCATAATCGGACAGTCTCTGCTGGCATAGCTTGATGTACTGCAGGGTTATACTCTCGCTATTGAAGTTTATGTTGCAGATTCGTGTAATCCAGTTGAGGAGTTGCCGCTGTTGGGGTGTTTGAGGCTCTGTGCCATCGAACAGCGTTGAATATCGTTTTTGCTCGTAGAGCCAATTAATCCATATTGGTTCTTTTGCGGTTTGAATAAAAGTGTCTAAGCCCGACGGTGTGGAGAGTTCGCTAAGGAGACTATCTGTGTCATGCTGTGTTTGCGGAATACCCGCTTCAACAAGTTCTTTTGTTTTTCGAATGCGATCTGGAACTGACTGCGTTTCATGCTCTGCCCAAGCGTTAAGAGCATCGATCAGTGCTTGGTGATTCCCATTCTGAACGGGATATTCAATGGTTTCGAACTGTAGATGTTCGAAATTGGCCAAGGTGTTTTCATAATGGTCTTTCGGCTCTTCGTTGTTATGACCAAGGAAAATGAAATGTTTAGGCCCATTGGAATGCAGACCGAGAGACAGATATCTGATGACAGGATCGTTGACACTGTAGCCAATGAATAAAACGGTGTAGTTGGCGAACACTTCAGTGAGGAAGCGTGTTGCCCAACCGTCAGTGAAATAAGCCTTCCCAAAGTCCTTATCGTCAAGCACCATGTTCTTGCTGGGCCTAAGTATGGAACCATGAAGGTGAACTAATCCTTTGAAATCGCGCCCGAGAGGGAGAGCCGGTGCGAAGTATTGTTCGCCATAATCAAGGCCTTGTCCATCCGACGCTTCTGCAAGAAGATTGTCATAGTTCGTAGTGATGATTCGTGGTGTTTTACAGGCCGCGGCTAGCGCCATGACAGCTTTATGCTCACTGCTGGCGGTAGGTTGCTTCTCTTGAAAAATCTTTTTGGTTATTTCATGAGCATTGAAATGATCATCGGAAAGACGGCCTATGAAATAATCTAGTCGGTCAGCGTCTTTCTCAGTAGGAGACGTGTGGCCGCTCTGCCCAGCTAGTTCGGTAGCGAGCCCGAAAAAACTCGGAAGCTCGGAAGGAATAGATACTCCAGCGCCTACAAAAAGGACTAAACGGTCCCTCTTGAGTTGCCTTTCCAATTCGTCGGGGATATTCACAGATTCGGTAACATACATATGTTCACTCGGGTCTCAGATGTTTTTTTATTTGTTTTTTAGTTGTGCCCTTTAAAGGATAGGTAATGCCCATTATCTTACGCATTACGTAATTTCAAATTCGAGGTTGGAAGAGCGTGTGGATCCGGCTATGCAGCAGATGGTGGATAATGCCATGGATTCATCGAGCGGATACGGACAGCAGCTTTCCGAAGCGTGGCATTACATGTTTGGCCGTGAACCGAACTATTCCGCTGCGTACGAGGCCGCCATCAAGGCCGTCGAGTCGATAGCTTTGCCCATGGTGGAGCCGAACAACAAGGACTCGACCCTGAGCAAGGCGGCAAGGGTCATGCGGGACCAGCGCTGGGAATTCCAGATCGAGGCGCGGGAAGAGAACAATGTTCCTGGCGGTGTCATCCAATTACTTATGAGTGGTCTGATGAACAGTCAGCCCGACCGTCACGGCGGTCCGGATCCCGTAGCAGTCTCCAGGGAGAAAGCCCAGGCGGCCGTCTACTCTGCGGTGTTTCTGGTCCAATGCTTCAAAGCAGGTCTTGTGCGGAGACCAGCAAGCTGACTTAACATCGGTTCGTGGGGTTTGTGCTCTCGATGAATGAATATTCTTATGTATCATGCACGGGGAGACGACGGCAACAAAATTCCTTGCTCATGCCATGGTCGAGCTGTTACTTGCTGTTATCTGAAGCTTGTTGCAGTGCTTCGATTACTTTTGGCATATCGGTCCAAGGGGCGTATTCCTGCTCATGATTAGGCGCGAGTCTGTTACGCCCCTGGCGGTTTTCCGTTGTATTGTGCCGAGCGGCGTTGTGTATTGCGGCATCGAGATGTTCTTTGTCAATGAGCTCGGTATTGATGTATTTGTTACGGTTTCCGCCGACAACTTTAGCTTCTGCTGCAGCTGACTCGACATCAGGTGTCAGTGTATAGCTTGACGGGCAAGCCTTCACATAGTCGAGCAGCCAGACCTCGAAGCAAGGATTGGAAATGATGAGTTCGATTCCATTGTCATTGCAGATTCTCGCTGCTTCGCCGTGGTCGTGAAAATCGTCAACATCGACCACCACCCAGATTCGTTCATAACAATCTGTAGAAGTATCTCGCTTGTCTTCCCTCTTCAACTTAACAGCGAGCTTCGCGAGCTACTTAGGGCTGTTGTTCTTCTGTTGATAGTCAATGATGACATCGTATAGGGACTCAAGCTGCTTGAAATACTGTTTCTCAGTGACTGCTCCGCCGGCCACGACAAGAAAGCGTCTCTTGCGCGGTCGGCGCGACCGTGCGGCTTTACGTCCATGTGCAGGAACGTTTCGCTTTTTCGACATCAGGCATCAACCACATTCACGATCTGGGCGAAAGCGGTATGAAAATCAGGCCGTGGTATGGCGCCGTACACGCCGTTGAGATAGTTCTTGCCGATGTTTTCCATATTCCGAATACCCAGATTGGTCACCGGGAACAATTCCGAAACGCCTTCCTTGTTCTTTTTCACAAGCCAGATCTGATCTGGTGCCAGTAAACGCTTTGCCGAACCGGACTGATTGATCAGCGACACGTCATGAGTCGTGAAAATAAGCTGGGAACCGTGAGGATTCGTTTCCGCGTCGGCATACAGCGCCACCAGCTCCTTCACCAGAGCCGGATGCAGACTGGTATCGATCCCGCCGATAAGCGTCACCGACTGCTTCGACAGCTGGCGAAGAGCAAGCGAGAAGAATGACAGCGCAGCAACGGTGCCCCTGGACTCGTCATCAGGACCGAATCCTGCGGAAGATGATTCGCCGGTATGAGTGAACATCAGCTGGGAAGCGTTCTTGACATTGAATGTCTCACCTACTTTGTTCTCATCCATGCCGAGTTGCTTATGCATCTCTTCCTTGAACTGAGCCCAGAGATCCGGTGGGACGTCCACAGGAACGCTTTTCACGTCACTGATGCCGAAGTCTGCATACCTAATCAATGTGGCCAGATGTTTCGAAAGCGGTGTCTCTTTCTTGAACTCATCCAACAGCGTAGGCTGCTCCTGTTCGAAAGCGCTTGCTTCGTAATAGGCTATGCCACTTTGGAAGAATGAAAATGCCGGCCGAATGGACTCAATACCGGCAGCTGCGGCTGCGGAAAGCAGAAGTGCATTCGGCCTGAGTTCTATGGTCTTGCGTACTTGTGAGCGAGGTCCTTTGAAGGAAGGACCGAATTTCACCCCATCCGTTGAGGAACGGGAAAACAGCAGAGAGGAGTGCGTGGAAAAACGTCCTTGCAGTTTTTTGAAGAAGATGAGATCTTCCTCAAGAATCCGTTCATTGTCATAGCGGAACCAATACTGGTATTTCAGTCCATCGTTCGCGATGAATGCAAGGAAGAACATGGACGAATGCGAGAAAGGATCCTTTCGTAACAGAAAAGGTTCCCTGGGAATAGGACTGCTTGCATCCCCTTGGCTGTAGCTATTTACCACCATGTTGCGCATAGCGCGCAATGCCTTCAGAAAATTGGACTTTCCCGATGCATTGGCGCCGTATATGGCTGCGATTGGAGAATGGAGAGACTCATCAGATTCCATGAACCGTTTTTCGCGAGTCATGGAGAAAGACTGCTCGTCTCGGAAACTCCTGAAGTTCGAAAAACTAAAATCAATCAGCATCGGGTTGCCTCGTAAGTATATTTTGCTCCTTTGATACTGAGATTATATCCAGAAATATACTCATTTTGCAATTTTCTGCTAAAGGCGGTGGTTTCATTGTGCTTATTGTTGCCGTATTGGAGATATCTAGTTACCGTTATACCCATGCTTGCGCGTATCCAGAGCCTCCTTCCAATAGGATTCCCTGGCGAGCACAACGTCTTTAGGCACGGTGAAGTCGTAATGTTCCAGAAGCGTGTAGCGGAAATGCGTCTGCACGTACTCCAACCCGTGCTGTTTCACAATGGCAATCAGCCCCGTATCGTTTCCGTGACCATTGCTGATGTAGTCTTGCCACCGCTGATATATGCCGTTCCTTCCGGTGGCGCTTCCCACATACAGTTTCCCATTATCGGTATTGGTTATTATGTACACGCCTTGCTGGCGGGGCAGCGTATTCTTCCAGCTTGCCTTGTCGTTCTCCCGGTAGTGCCCGAATAGTTCGAGGGGGAAGATTATTGTTGAAAAGGATATTGTCAACGTGAGATGGGGAAGTTCAGTGACTTCTGTAGAGAACGCTAATGTGCAGCAGCCTACCGCACCGCAAGGGGTAGTTGAGGAAGCGGATGACGGCATCACTCTGATGGATCTGCTCAAAATCATTCGTAAGCATCTGGTCACCGCGATCATCGCATTCGTGGTGGTAGTGGCAGGCGTGAGCGCCTATACCTTCCTCGCTCCGGCGAAGTATACGGCTACGGCTCAGACCATGGCCACCTATAACGCTTCCGATGGTGGCGAAAGCATCGCCCAGCAGTCCACTGGCGGCAGCTACATTTCCAACCAAATCACCTCATACCCAACGCTTGCCACCACTTCGAAGGTGCTCAAGCCGGTCATCGATGATCTTGGCTTGGATGAAACCGTGACGGATCTCGCCGGCCAGGTCACCGTCACCAATCCGACCAACACCGCATTCGTGAACATTGCCGTGGTGGATGGAGATCCGAAGCAGGCCGCGGACATCGCCAATTCCGTTGCCGAATCGCTGAAGAACGTCATTGAAAGCGACCTGTACTCCGGAGATAAGTCCCCGGTGAAGCTTTCCATCGTGCAGAAGGCACAGGTCCCGATGTCTAAGTCTTCGCCGAAGACTGCCCTGTATTTGGCTGTCGGTGTGGTGCTCGGCATCATCATCGGCGTGTTCGCCGCACTCATCAAGGACCTCCTCAACACTAAGGTTGAAGAGACTTCCGATGTGCGTAGCATCGTTCGAGCATCTTCTCTTGGCTCCGTTCCGATGGACGCTTCGCTTGATGATAAGCGTCCGGTGCTGGTGAGCCAGCCTAACGGCGCTATTGCCGAGGAATTCCGCCGTATCCATACGAATATCGACTTCCTGCAGACCGACCGCACCGAAGGCGTGGGCCAGCTGCTTGTCATCACGTCTGCGCAGCCGTCCGAAGGCAAGACCACCATGGCTATCAACACTGCGGTGGCCCTCGCTGAAGATGGTGCGAAAGTACTGCTTATCGACGCTGATCTCCGCCACCCGTCCGTTGCTCACCACTTGGGCATTGAAGGTGCCGCCGGTCTGGCGCACGTGCTGTCTGGGCAGATGGGCCCGAAGGACGTGGTGCAGAGCTACTGGAAGCCGAACCTGCACATTCTGCCTGGCGGCAAGAGGCCGGCGAACGCTGGCGTGCTGCTGAACTCCGAAACCATGAAGCTCATGGTGGAGCAGGCGCTCACCCAATACGATTACGTGATTATTGATACCGCCCCGTTGACGGTGTCCAACGATGGAGCGGTATTCGGCCGTTGGGCCAAGGGCCTTCTGCTGGTGGTCAGCCGTAACGTGTGCGAGAAGAAGTCCCTGCAGGAGGCGTCCGACACGCTCGCCACCGCGCAGGTGCCGGTGCTTGGCTTCATCTTCAACCGTGCAGATCCAAAGAAGGTCAACTCCCACTCCAACTATTACTACTACTATGAAGATGGTGCTCCGCGTAGCAGCCATCGTGCAAACGGCAAGAAGAAGAGGATCTGACGTTTTCCTTCTTCACGGAATGAGGGGTGTATGGCAACTGAGAACGATGATTCCCAGTCTATGAACGGTATTTTGTCCAACATATCTCGGGATGTGGTGGACACCAGCTGGGATATTCCTCCGCTGACCTTCCCCAAATTGCAGCCTACCGATTCGGAAGAGGTCGATGGTGCGGATGAGGCTTCGCTTGCTGAGCCCCGCACCATCGCTTCCTCCGTGCCTGCGCAAACGGAACAGCCGGTTTCGGCTGCGCCAACAATCGCGGATATTCCCAGTATGCCGCTCGATACCGTCGATTTCGATGATGCGGTTGCACCAGCCGATGCCGAGGAAACCGCCACTTTGCCACCCCTCGTCTCTTCGACAGATGAACAGGACGTCGAAGCGACTCAGGCCTTTGATACATCAGGTGGCATAACCGACCTAGAGGAGCTGGCCGCGGAAGATCCGGAACATGATCCGCTGAAAACCATTCCGGTCGCACCGAAAGAGCCGTCTGCGGACAAGCGAAAGATTATTGCCATTGTCGCTGCGATTGCGGCAGTGGCGGTTGCTATTGCCGGTGTCATCGTGGTACGCAATCGTATCAATTCGAAAGAACAGCGTGCGGCAGTGGTGGTATGTGAGAAGGCGAAATCCAAATACTCCAAAGCCAACGAAAAACTGCAAAACGCCATCGAACAGGCAACCAGTCTGCAGGGCACTGCGGCAAACCAGGTGGCGGATGCCGCCACAATCGACCAACTCACTCAGGCCGTGACCAAGGCGCAAAACCTCAAGACGGTCGGCGGATGTTCGGTGTTGCTGTCTGAAACCACACTGCGTGCGCACGCCCGTAGCATGAGCAAGCAGATCAGCAATATCAAAGAACAGACCAAGGCCGTTACCGCAGCAGCCACAGCTGTGGCCGCCAGCAAGCGAGCTTTGGAAGTGAATAAGACGACTGCCGCGTTGCAGAAGGCCATTGCTGACGCAAAGACGTTGCTTGACGGTTCTGCAGGCCAGGTTGCGGATGAGTCGACACGTGACGCGCTTGCCAAGGCGATTGACGCTGCCCAGAAACTCCTCGATGGCAAAAGCACCGATGTTACGGCCATGCAGAACGCTTCGAAGGTGATTTCCTCGACTTCTGACGGCGTAAACAAGTCTGTGGCGGAGCAAACTGCGGCCAATGCCCAGTCGAATACCAATTCGAACACTAATTCGAATACCGGTAACGGCACTACGAACCGGCGCTACACGTATACGTGGCAATTTGGTCCGGGCTCTGGAAACGGTGTGAACGGTGGTGGTTCGAGCGGCGGTAACGGCGGTTCGAGCGGCGGCAATAACAATGGCGGTTCAACCGGTGGTAATGGCGGTTCGAACGGCGGCGGCAACGGTGGTTCGAACGGCGGCGGTAACGGCGGTTCGAACGACGATAATGGCGGTTCGAACGGCAACGGCAACGGTGGTTCGAACGGCGGCGGTAACGGCGGTTCTAACGACGATAATGGCGGTTCGAACGGCAACGGCAACGGTGGTTCGAACGGCGGCGGTAACGGCGGTTCAGATACAGGTACTGCTGGCGAATAAGCCATACCGGAGAAGGATTTGGATATAGCGAATGGTACCCCCATAGGTCCCTCTTATTTTCTGGGGGGGGGCTTGTGGTAGATTGTTTGCCGTATGCGGCTGAAGGGGAGAGAGATACATGCAAGGCGTGAATACCGGTGAATCCGGCGCACCAAACGGCGAGCAAGGTATGAGGACTCAAGAGATTCATATCGTCTCGTCCAATGCGCATCGACAGGCATACGCGTCCATGCAGAATCAGCGTCTGCAAAAGCAGTTCGAGCCGATGACTTTTTCCAATACCCCGTTTCCTGCGGAAAAGGAAGGACATAGGCGTGGCAAGGCTGAATCGACTCCCCGGTGGCGTTTCGCTTTCGTTGCCAGCCTGATCGCCATCGATTTGGCAGTGATGCTGCTTTCGTTGACCGTCAGCCTTGTAATCAACGGTGCTGCTTTCGATGCCATCGGCGATGTGATGCCGTTTTGGCTTTTCCTTATTCTGTTCAGCCTGATTTGGTTGCTGTGCTTGGCATTCGCGGGCACATACCACCGCCATGTTATGGCGGACGGCTATGAGCTGTATGCCAAAATCATCAATGCGTCGTTGCTGGCCATCATCTCATACTGCAGCTTTGCATTTATTTTCAAACTTGCATTGCCCCGTACTGCGTTGATTATCGCGCCAGTCATCGCCTTCTTCTTGGATATCATCGCACGTTGGCAGATGCGTCAAGCGTTGCATCGTCACCGCAGCAAAGGCTCTTGCAAGTACAGAACGGTGGTCATTGGATCTTCCGATGGCATCAACAAAGCCTTGCAGACCATGCGCAACTGCATGAATTGGGGGTACGAACCAGTTGCTGTATGCCCAATTGAAGCGGATCCAGCTTCAAAAGACGCTTATGTGGTTACCTCATACACACCGGATGCCAATATCGAAGGCTCCAGCAAACTCAAGGTGATTCCTTTCAACTCGGCATTCCCACGTATTTGCGAAAGCCTCGGTGTACAGGAAGTCTATGTGGCTGACGTGCTTTCGCGTGATTCCGAAATGCTGCATGGTCTTTCTCTTGCGGTGGAGTCGCTGGGTATGGAACTTGCCTTGGCGGTCTCCCTGGCGGATGTGAGCGGTCACCGTTTGTATCTGCGAAACACCACGGAGCAGCCGGTTCTGTTGGCTTCCCTGCCGCAGTACACGGGAGCTGCGAACGTAATCAAGCGTTTGCTGGACATCATCGGCTCACTGTGCGTGCTGATTATTTCCTCTCCGATTCTTCTCGGCGTCGCCATCGCCATCAAGCTTGATGATGGCGGTCCGGTGTTCTTCTCTCAGACCCGTATCGGACTGCACGGCAAGCCGTTCAAAATGTATAAATTCCGTTCCATGGTCACCAATGCTGAGGAGCTGAAGAAGAAACTCGCTGAGGAAACTGGGCAGGAAGACCGGTTCATCTTCAAAATGAAAGATGATCCGCGTATCACCAAGGTAGGTCACTTCATCCGTAAGACTTCTTTGGATGAGTTCCCGCAGTTCTACAACGTGCTCAAGGGCGATATGTCTCTGGTCGGTCCGCGCCCGGCATTGCCGGAAGAAGTGGCCCGCTATGGTTCCCTATATTCCGCCCGACTGCTGGTCAAGCCGGGCATCACCGGTCCGTGGCAGGTGTCCGGCCGGTCGGATCTTTCACAGGAGCAAAGCGAATATTTGGACGTCTCCTACATTGAGAATTGGTCCATCGCTGGAGATCTTGCGATTCTTGCCAAAACCGTGAAGGTAATCTTCACTGGCCGTGGATCGTACTGAGCCAATAAGTGGGTTTTCTGTGATTTTCCCTCTGTTCTTGTGATGGAACAGAGGGAAATTTCATTTGGCGGCCGAAAAAAAGGGGTGCCATGTGGCACAATAATGCGCTGGAATAGTCAAATTGAGTGCTTAATGATTTGAGGAGCAAAGCATGGGGCAACATGCTCAAGCAATACGGGAAAAACATACGGCACGGAATGTGACGCTTATTGTACTTGCGGTGCTGATCGTGCTACTTGCCATTGCCGCAGTGTTTGGTATGCAACTGTATAAGCAGGCAAAAAGCGTCAAGGCACACGAATCGCAAGCCATATCCTCACTATCCGCAATCAATGACCCTGCAAAGCTCAAGGATGCCGCCGCGTCGCAGGCGTCCATCGCGCAGGCTCAGCAGCAGACGGCGCAGGCCAAGCAGATTGCGCACGGTTCACTATGGAACGTGGCTGCGAAAATGCCGTTCGTCGGCAGTGACATCGCCACTGTGCAAGGCATGACGGAAGTCGTGGACAACCTTGCACAGCAGACACTGCCATCGTTGACCACTGCGGTGCAACAGCTTGCCGGGGCCAATCTTTCCGGTGCGGAAGGGCAACTCAACCTGCAGCCAATCACCGATGCGCAAGGCAACTTCGACAAGCTCAACCAGCAGGTGCAGCAGCAGAACAAGCAGTATGACAGTCTTGCCGAGCCGAAAATCGGCATGGTGAAGAAAGCCTATCAGCAGGGCAAGGACCAGCTTGACAATATCGCCGATTTGGTCGGACAGGTCAGCAACGCCACTCACATGCTGCCTTCCTTCCTCGGCCAGAACGGTGCCCGCACATACTTGCTGGCGGCACAGACCACATCCGAAACACGTTCCGGCGGCGGCTTGGTTGGCTCTCTCGGCACCATGACTGCGGATCATGGCAAAATCGCGGTGGGGGACTTCCACCCGAATGGTGAGTTCATCAATGGCAACAATGGCACCGCTGAGGAACATGCGGTATTCAACAGGCCGTTGGGTTTCTCCTTCGACGTGCGAGACACCTTCGCGGTGCCGGATGTTTCCCGCAACGCGGAAATGCTCAACGCTTCATGGCAGCGTTCGCAATATGCCTGCAACATCGACGGTTTGATTTCCGTGGATTCGGTGTTCATCCAGAAGATGGTGGAGATCAACGGACCAGTCACCTTGTCCAACGGCACTGTGCTTACCGGCGAGAACACCGCCGAATACATGCTCAACACCATCTACAAGGACGTTCCTGTGGCACAGCAGAACGAATACTTCGAGTACATTGCCAAAACGGTAATGGACGGCGCTTTTGGCAACATGACTGTGGACAAGATGATGAAGGTGGCGCAAAGCATCGGTGATTTGGCCGAGAACCGCCACTTCTACGCCTACACGTTCCACGAAGACGAAGCGAAGTACTTCCAAGGTGCTGGACTCGCCAAGAATGCGCCTGAGAGCGAGACCAATCCGGAAACGGGCATTTACATCAGCGAGCAGAATCCTTCGAAGATGGGTTGGTATATCGACCGTACCAGCGAAGTGACCAAGACAGGGGACAAGACCTACCACGTGAAGTACACGCTGACCAACCGTATGACTTCCACGGAAATGGCTACCTGCACGAGTTACATTCTCGGTGGTGAGCAGAAGGGCGTTGGTGGCGTGCCCGTGGCGCCGAGTGGCACATCCGCGCAGCGTGTGCTGATTTACGCGCCTGCAGGTGGTTCGATTGGATCAATCGCCGTGACCGGTGATGTGCGTGACCGTAG
>OLOM01000560.1_pt1 | contig 28225 bp, 25 predicted proteins | sample 1672531 | NCBI WGS metagenome assembly OLOM01 (sample SAMEA3136696, study PRJEB25190) | human gut metagenome | reverse complement strand
CTATTTTAAAATCCATCTTGTCTGCCATACCCACCTCTATTTCTTTGCTGTTTACTAATTATTTTGAAAGGATACATAAAAAAGAAAAGCAAGAGGAACTTTTAAAATCAAATATGCCTTACCCGTTAATTGAAATGTCAACAAAAGCAAATTTGTTAAATAGCAATAAAAAGACCGTTTCAATAAAAGTAAATAATCTTGCTGATAATGTACTTATTCCTATATCTATCGGCAATATAAAATTAGACTACAAACCCGTAACAAAAAGCAATTTTAGGGAATTCAAAAATTTGGAACTCCCTTCATTTGAAAACAATCAAGAAATATTATTTATATACGAAGATATAAATAACACACGATATAAAACAAAACTTCATATAAATAACATTTCAGACGGCAAACTATTTGACGATTATAAAATCATCGAAAATGAGAAACCTATTCTTATAGATAAAAATGAAGTTACTATTTGTAATGAAGGTGATTTACACTAATTCCTTTCCGTTCTCGAAGCCCCAAGCAAAGCCTTTGTAAGTTTCGATCCAGCTTTCAAGGCTTTGTATTTTTATTTCACCGATATTGTGAGCGACCATACCGTTGCCGATATAGATACCGACATGACCGTATTTGCTTGATGAATATCCGTAAACCGTTGCACCGACAGGAATTTGAGAAAAGTCGCTTGATACTGCCCACATATCTGCCGCACATAAAGCACAGTGAGCAGAACCTCTTGAGCCTGTAACAGCTTGGTATACATCTGCAACCCAAGCCTGACAGTAACCCGAACGGGCAGAAATACCGTATTTAGCCGAATTTGTCGCTACTGCAACTATTTTCTTCTGCGTGTCATTGACCGTTTCGTTCGAAAAGTCAAGGTCTTTAATGTCAATACCGCTACTACCCGATACTCCGCCGATATTATAGATAAGCGATGCCCAAAGCTCGTTGTTTTTGTCACTCATCAATTCGGCTAAATATTTCTTTTGCGTATCATTGAATGAATAAGAAACCGACATATCCTCGGCAGTCTTGCCGGATAAGGTTATTACAAGATATTTCTTTTCAACTTGCTCTGTTGTTTCGATTGTATTCCCCTGCCCGTCGGTTGATTCTTTCGTTACCGTTTCTGTCCGTGTTTCAACAGATTTTGATATGTTGTTCATATCCCAAAAGATTGATGATAAAATTGCCTTTTTGTTTTCGTCAACTGTTGCAATTTCCATAGGGTTATTTTCATCGGTAGTAGTCTTAACTGCATAGATAGATAAAACATCTTTCCAATTAGAACGACTGCCGATTACTTCTACTCCGTCAAAACTGCCCGATGATTTAATTTCGTCAATCTTGTCATCAAATTCATTGTTGATTTGCTGAATTACAGAAGTTATGTTCATACCGCTTTGCGATGTTTCACTTGAAAAGAATATACCGTAAAATGATGAGCATAAGGCAGCTACAAGACATATTAAAATGATTACCACAACAGATACCCAACCGCCTGCAATAATCGCATTAACAAGTGCCTTGGTGCTTTCAATCATAGCCTTGATTGCTCTTTTAGTTGCTCTTGCAGCTTTCTTTGCACCTTTGGCAGATTGCTTTGCCGTTTCTTTAGCTATTTGAGATGATTTGTTAATGGCTTTTGCTGTGTCTTTCGCAGATTGTTTGCTTGCATTTATGATAGGTTGTTTTGATTTAACGGCAGATACGGTTTCTTTTGTTTTAATACTGCTTGCATTGCGGACTTTGTTTTGAGTATTCTTTGGCGTGTTTTTAGATGCAATATCATCGGTCTTAACTGTATCATCAGGTGCTTTGGGTGTGTATTTATCAGGGCTATTTATCTTGCTTTTATCTTTTTTAATCTTTCTTTTTGCTCGAACTTCTTCAATAGATTGTTCGAGTTTTTTTGTATTCTTAACAGTTTCGTTTACACTCTTTTTGCCTTGTTTGTTGAAAAGATAAACTGCGTTCTCCGATACACTTTTAGCATTATTCTGAACTTTATCAATAGCATAATTAACAGGGCTTTCGGAATTATCGCTGACATTTTCCGATACCTTTTCTTTCGCTTTTAAAGCTATCCCTTTAGCCTTTTCTGTAGCTATACCAAGATTGTCAGCAGTTTTAAGAGTTTTCTCGGCAACCTTTTTGATTTCAATCTCGCTCATATCACTTCACCTTTTTAGCAACTACTACAAGCCTGCCGTTTTCCTGACTGTATTCGCAAGTGGATAGCGTTATTAACTTATCACCGTAGCCGCACGATACATCGGTGTTGTAGTATTCGCTTTCTTTGCATTTTGATATATACGAACTAAATTCATCAGGAGAGTCAAAGGCGGTATAATTTTGATAATCGAATTTGCTCGGTGTTGTTTTGAATACACATATAATCTCATACTTTCCTAAATCTACAAGCGTATCAAAGTGAATGTATCTGTGCTTTTCAAAAAACTCCTTTGATTTATATTTACTCAAATCACCGAACATAGTGTTATCTCGCATATTGTGGCCGTAGATAACTATATTGTCGGTAGGCTTCATAGTATCGCTTTTATCACTTAAATACGGTGTGCCGTAATATGAATACTCTTTATTAAAATTACGGTGCAAATAGTAGTCAGGCGTACTACTTTTCATGACAGGATAATTTATGTGCGTACCGTCAATTTTTATCCAACCTACAAAGTCGGAATTTTCCGTGTTCAATTCGATATATCTTTTTAGTTTCTCGTCTGTATAATCAGAACTGTCATCTTCAACTTGAACAGATGAAACAATATCTTCAAATACTTCATATTGCTTTTTATCCTCAACAGTTTCCTTAACAACAAAGTACATACTGATTGAAAAAGAAGATATGAAGAATACGAGTAAAATAACAAAAACAGATTTTTTCATAGTATATCCTCCTAAAAAATGAGAGAGGCTAAATAGCCTCTCCCGGTTTCGATGTCATTAACTTGTAAAGCTGTGTATCCTTTGGGAACTTGTTTACAAAAGGCACAAGATTACTGCCTATCTTCATAAGACCTTGACCTGCGTCCTTGTTTGTAAAATACTGCGTTTGGTTAGGTGTGATTTCAAGAAGCCTTGAAAGTTCAAGCACATCACTTGCTTTTTGATTAAGCATGATAACAAACTCGGAATTTGATACCATAGTTCTTGCCGTATTGCTTTCAAGCATATCTCCCACATTCTGTGTAATACCTATCGCAAACGCTCCGTATTTTCTTACTCGTTTCCAAATACGGTAAAGGAATTTTGCCGTATATTGATGAGCAAAAAGCAAATACATCTCATCAATAAAGATATATGTTTGTCGTCTTTTTTCTCTGTTTGAAGTAATCTTGTTTAAAAGATTATCAAGTACGATAAGCATGCCTACAGGCAGAAGCGAATCACCGAGTTCAAGAATGTCATAAGATATGAGCCTGTTGTTAATATCAACATTGGTAGGCTGTGCAAAAGTGTTAAGCGAACCGTCTGTAAATAACTCAATGGCAAGTGCCAAATCGTGTGCCTCGGTTTCCTTTTGCTTTAACAGTTCTTCTCTAAAATCTTTAAGAGTGGGTTGCTGTGTACTGTAATTGTTTTTGATATATCCGTCATAAACATTCTTGCAGCATCTGTCAATGATAGACTTGTCTTTAGCGTCGGCAGATGTACCGAGTAACTGTTCGCAAAGGGACATAATAAATTCGGATTTTGTGGTTACGGGATTGCCCTCATCTTCATAGTTTGCATTCATATCCATAGCGTTAATATGGTTTGGTGAATTTGCAGATATGTTGATTACCTCTCCGCCGAATGCTTTAACAAGAGCGTTGTACTCTCTTTCAGGGTCTATAATTACAATATCGGCATCGGGATTTGAAAGAAAGATTGATACAATATCTTCTTTAACCATAAACGATTTACCGCCACCGGGTACACCGAGTACAATGCTATTACCATTAAGAAGCGAATGCCTATTAACAAATATCATATTGTTGCTGATAGCATTTTGACCGTAATATGCTCCACCCGGATGACTGACCTCTTGAGCGTGAAACGGCATAAAAGACGCAAGAGATTCCGTTGTGAGCGTACGGTAACATTCAATTCTTTTGACGCCAAACGGTAAAACAGTATTAAGTCCGTCAAGCTGTTGATAACGAAGTGTTGCAAACTGTGCTGTGCTGTTCTCGGACGCTTTTGCAAAAATACTTTCGGTTAAGTTATCAAGTTCCTGTTTACTATCGGCAGTTATCACCATTGAAATTATCGTGTCATAAATTCTTTGGTCACGGTAACGCATATCGTTTCTGATTTCAAGTATTTCCTTTTCTCTTTGTTCAAGGTCATAATTGGTAGCACCGTAGTTTTGGTTTTGTGCCTGACGGCGATTGAAGTTCGCCTTATCCGATTGAACACCAAGCAAAATGTTGTCTACATCCTTGTTTGCTTCATCAACGGGAATAGGGATAAAATCAATAGAGAGCATTAAGTTTTTATTTATTGATGTAAGCTCGGTTATGATATTATCATCAACAAATGTACCGTAGTTACGGAGAAAAACAGTTCTGCAATACTGACCGTTAATCATCATGTAGTCACTGTTAAAATCCATTGAATCGGGAGAAATATAGTCACGGACATCACAGCCTTGATTTTGCAAAAGTTCAAAATCAAGATTGAAGTTTTCTTCACTCCCTGCACGGTAGAAATTATGGAATATCTTAAGTCTGTCGGTTGCATTTAACGGCTCGCATTTACTGCCGAGTGCAAAAAGATTTGTTGACAGATTCTTTTCAATACGAGTAAAAAATGCTCTTGCGTCTTCATAGCACTTTTTGTTTACCGTAACGGTAAAATACTTATCCTGAACAATACATTCTGATGTTGCCGCTTTATTGAGCAGCATTTCGTTATATTCCTTACGATACACATCAAGGTTATCATAGTAATACGGCATAAGGATTGATTTTTCAAATTCTTCCTTATCAAATCTATGGTTATTGATTGTGAGCTTGACGGTAACACCGTTTCCGAAAGAATTGATAACTGCCCAATACTGACGCATTAAATCATTCTTTTCGTTTTCGCAGGCGATATAGTAATTAACATCGGTAAAGAGGAATGTTTTGGAATACATATTTTTACCGACAAGAAAAATGCCGTCTTTGTAGACGGCTTTGATAGGAATAACATTTTGAACAGTTTTGGGTATAACGAACTTTTCCTGTTCAAGTTTTTTCATTTTATTGCGAGTTTTCATTATTCTTGAAAACCTCCTTTTCATTTTGTTTAATCATTTCTTTATTCTCAATATGAGTTTTGCTTTCCGCTTTAAAAACAAGTCTTTTGGGAATTAAGACTTCCGATTTTATCCACGCACAGGCAAATTTTTCAAAAGTCATACCGTGGTATGTTACAAAACCCAAAGCAGCAAACGGTGCGGCAAGCAGTATACACAGCCACGATATTGTATCGGTACTGAGTTTATCTTTAAGCAAAATATATGATACTATTGCAACGCCGACAGCAAGAAATGAAAATATCAACTGTCGTATACTCAGTCCGAAATACACCTTTTCACGATAGTCTCTAAACTCTTTATTGATTTGTATTTGCATTATTTACCTCCTTAAAGTCCCATCATTTCCCGTACAATACGGTCTGATGTTTTAACTGCTCCGACAAGTACAAGCATATTGAATATGAGTTCACCTACATATTTCCACACCATAGTTACCGCAGGTGCAGTTGTATCAACTTGCGGCGGTGACGCTGCAAAGAGTGAGAATATGACGCAGGCAAGGACAATAATTGCACCTTCCAAGCATACTGCACAATAGCTTTTGATAAATGACCTGCCGACATGCTGTGACGGCTCTCCTGCGAATGTTGAAAGCGGTATCGGTGCAATGGCAGTATACATATACAGCTTAAAAAATCTGCCGTAGACAGTCATTATCATAATGAATGACAAAACTGTTATCAGCAGACTTCCGATTAGTGTTACTGCCCACAACGGTATACTTTCAAAGAAATCGCAGTTTTCAATAGCCGTAATCATTTCTTGCGGCAATGTCGTTTTGTTTGCTTGTCCGAATCCGGCAGAAGTCATAATTGTTGAAATTGTACCTTGAACAATTTTGAACAAAGAAAGCATTAAATCAAGTCCGTAGGTTATTGCACCTTTCGCAAGTGCAAAACGAATAAACAATCTTAATGCATGTTCTGGTTTCTTAACTTCGGCAAATGAGCCGCAGGTTTTCATAACACCGACAACAAAGAACAAAACAAGCAGAGCTGTACCGATTACCTGCAATGCTCCGTTAATATCGAGTATGACATTCCATATTTTACCGCCTTTGAATTCTTCGGGTGTAGCGGTCAGCAATCCCCATATCTCCGTCAGCTTGTCATTCCAAGTTTCAAGAGCGTTTTCAAGATTGCGTACTACCCAGTTATCTGACATTAAAACACTCCTTTCTTAAAATTTTTTATATATAAAAAGCCCCAAACGGTGTCGACTCGCCGTTTGGAACTTTTTTTAGATAACATACTTAAATTTTATAATTATATCATTTGTATTTAGTTAATCTAACGAATACTCACTTTATTATTGAATTTTTTTGAGAAAGATATAGAATAGTATTTATAACAACACTTTTAAAATTTAGTTTTAGCTGGTGAATAAAAATATGATTATTAATTCTCAAATACCTGAAAAAATAAATTATTCAATAGAAATTAATTTCGCTGAGGATTTAAATACAATTGCGTGCGATGGTTTAAAAAATATGGGATATAGTCCAAATAAATCCGGCGACAATGTATATTCATATTTAAATATACTGAAAAGGAATATTAGTACTATTCCAAGAAAAGTTTATATCTCAAAAGAATTAAATTGTCCAAAAGAACGTGAACAAGCATTCAACGAAATAGTGCTCAAATTAATGCGTGGATTTTCCCTTACACCGTATATGAGTAGAAAGATCGAAAAGAAAGATTCAAAAGATATGTTGATATATGATTGGAATATATATCATTTTCATTTAAATAGGCTTAACAATAAAAAAACATTTGTTGACAGAAGTGATTATTTACTATTCGCATACATCACTAATAACTCAGCATATTTGCTACAAATTTACAATCACAATAAAAACATTGAGCCATATTTGTTTTCCAAAATAGAATTAGTTAGAATAATTGAGAATAATTGGCCAGAATTATTAAGTAAATATCAAATTGAAGGAATCGTTTCGCTTGCAGAGCCCATTAGTGATGAATCAGTTGCTAAGTTTAGAAAAGCCGGAATAACTTCTTTTGTAGAAACAAATCCAGGAAAAATATATATTTCAATGGGAGGAGGCTATATGTCTAACAGAATGTCGTATGATGTTATAAACACACATAATAATTGGCGAAATAAAGTTAATATTTATCAACAATTTTTTATAAAAAGCATTTTTAATATTATTGAACTACTGAAACATTTTAACATTAATAACTATAACTTAGTTGTTAAATTACTAACTTTTAACGAAAGTGAATTTATTTGTTTGGAATTAAACAATAAATTAATTATACAATTTTTGCTTAAAGAACATAAAATACGGGTTTGTGAACCATATGAGTTATATATGTAAAGGTAAGTTTTTCATATGTAATTGGTAGATATTGAATGATAAACAAATGCATGTTTTTTACGCTTTAAGTACATATATCACAGCAACTCGAACATTACAAAAAGAATTGCTCATGGACATTAATAATAGGATTTTTATAGGCACATGATATTTATTATTTAAAATAGGATGGATGAATTATGGAAAACTTTATTGTTTATAGAATTACATTGAATACAAATAGTAACTTCAACGATTATTTTGAATATGTTACAACAATAACTTCAATATTGTTAGCTACTGTAGCAATATGGGCAACTATTTATACAACAAGGAAACAAAATAAGACGGCAATGTTTGAAAAAAGATTAAAAGTTTTTAGACTTATAAATTTCATTTCAGATTTTTATTTTAGTATTAGAGACATGAACTATGAAATTAATTCAGATGATGAGGAGTGGGAGGATTTATTTGAGTTTTTAATGTATGAAAACAAAATGATATTTAGTATATGGGTTAGTCAACGACTTACCTATTCACAAACATGCAGTAACCCAACATGTCCTGACTTATTGCAACGTGCTATGAAAGGGGACAGAGACAGAGAATTACATGATATTATGCAATCGTATTTTTTTCATGACCTAAATATTTTACAACAAGGCGAGTATGTATTTAAAGGAGAACTTGCGAAAACAATTAAAGAAACTAGAGAGACATATTATAATTTAATTGACAATTTATTAATGTTGCCTAATGGTAATGGAGCACATTCTATAGATTTTGCTAAAAAATATTTTAATGATTTTAAAATTGTTGAACAGAAATGGCAAAATCCGAGAATGAGAAAAAGACTAAAAAAGGACTTGAGTATCATTTAGTTTTTTAATAAAAAATATTAATTTTTTCAATGTTTTAATGTTTAATATAGTGTAAGAATTTAGATATTATTATACTATAAAGCAAAGTCTATTTCTGATTTTAACTAATATGTAAAAGTCGTATCGAAAAGATACGACTAAATTTTCACCCAATAATTACATCCAGAATTTTCTTTGCAAAGGTAATAACTACTCCACCGGCAAGGGTGAGAAATCCGTTAGAGCGCTGTGACGGATCATGCGTTTGAAACGACAAGCCTACCTGAACAATGCCCCAAGCAAGAATGATAAGTCCAACTGCTCGGATAAGACCGAAAATAAAGGTTGAAAGATTGTTTACAACCGTAAGTGGATCATCGTCTGCAAAAGCAGTAACAGCAAAACAGAACATTGTTGCAATAAGCGTTGCAAAAAACATAGTTGCCTTTGCAACAGCATTTGATTTTTTAGTGAGTGGTGAAGTTTTGACTTCATCACTCTTTTTTGTTTTGAATTTAAACATAAGTTTTCCTCCTAAATATTGAACATCAGTTCAAGTTCTTCTTTTGTAATTAAGTCAAAATCATAATCGTCGGCAATGTCATCTTTTTCTTGCTTTTTATCACTTTTAATAAAAGTAAAGGTAATTGAGGCAATAGAAGATTTTTCTTCACCGTAAATAAAAGGCTTCGCTCCACCGTCTTCTGTATACTTCAAATTCGGATGTTTAAGAATATCATACTTGAGGTCGATAACAGGTCTTTCACCACGGATAAAGAGAATTGCATAGCGATTATCAAGCATACGCACTTCGGCAGGCGTCATTAACTCTCTTCCTGATATTTGGTAGTTGGTAGAATAATTACCGTTTCTGCCAAAACTTCGTGCGTATGTGTTTGTGTCGATAGTTTCCTTGCCGAGTTGCTCGGAAACATATTTGTGTGTTGACTGCTCATTTCCACCGAGATAAAGAAATTGGTCGCAGTTGCCGACAATACTTTCCCATTGCTTTTCAAACAAGGCTTTAAGCTGAGAAAGATTTTGAAGTATTATGGATACGAAAATGTTTCTTGAACGCATTACGCTGAGTAACTTGTCAAAATCATCGGGTAATGATACATTCGCAAACTCATCCATAAGAAAGTGTACGGGTATCGGTAACGCTCCGCCGTGCTTTTTGTCGGCACAATAAAAGAGTTGTTGAAACAGTTGAGTATATAAAATAGAGATAAGAAAATTAAAACTTGTATCGTTATCAGGAATAACGGCAAACAAGGCTGTTTTCTTTTCTCCCATAGTTGATAAATCAAGTTCATCTGTCTTGGTTAAAGCTGCAAGGCTTTCAAGATTGAACTTTTCAAGTCTTGACATCAAGGTTATCTGAATTGATTTAAGCGTCTTTGACGAGCCTGAATGATAAGACTTGTAATACTTAACTGCTATGTGTTCGGGTTTCTCGGTTTCAAGATTGTAGAACAGACGGTCAAGTGGTGTAAGGCACGGGCCGTCCTCGTCATCTTCAATAGCACCTGCACGAAGCATATACATTACCATTGCAAAATTCTGTTCTTCTTCGGGTGCTTCATAGTGAAGATAAAAGATTAAAGCAAGTAAAAGCATTTGTGCCGCCGTATCCCAAAACGGGTCATTGGTTTGTGAGCCTTTCGGTGTTGTGCTTTTGAAAAGGTTGGTTACAAGCTTTTGTATGTCATTGTCATTTTCAAGATAAACAAACGGATTGTAGCAATAGCTTTTTTTCATATCAATCAAATCAATAACCTTGACATCATAACCTTTCTTTACAAGCAGATTGCCGTCAGCCTTAACTATTTCGCCCTTTGGGTCGGGAATGACAAAAGAGGTGTTGCACTGCATTAAATTCGGCTTTGCGTAAAATCTTGTTTTGCCTGCACCGGCACCGCCGCAGATTATCGTATTAAGATTTCGCCTGTGTTTTTTGCAGTTCATACCGATAGCGACATTATCAGTCAATATCTTGTTTTGGTTTATCGGCTTTTGAATATACTTTTTGCCAACCTGTTTTGCTTTGCCCCACTTTGCAGAGCCGTGTTCTTCGCCACGCCTGTAATTTTTCTTTGAAGAAAAATACACCAACAAAGTAATACCGTAGATTAAAAGCAAAATGAGGACAGCTTTTAAACTGTCCTCGCATAAGGTTATCTTAAACGGTTGTGCAAATATTTCACCAAAGCTATTAAGAATTGACATTAACCCGTTTGACATATACGGTGCAATCTTCAGTCCCATATATATCAAAGGTACAACAAAGACTGCGAAAGCGATAATTTCTGTTTTTCTGTTATCGTTCCTCATTTTGCTTTACCACCTTTATCTTTTTGGTAGGTGCTTTGCAAACCTTTAACAGCACTTCATCTACGGCATCGGTTTCTCTTTTATCGCTGATTAAATCTGTGCGTAAATCATTAAGAGCACGAATAACTACGCCTTGTTCAAAATCATCAAGAACTAAATGGTAGCGTTCTTCTTTCATATATTATCGCTCCATTTCCTTGCTCTTTGCCAGCCTTTGGCGATAGATTTCATCATTAACTCTGCTGACAATTTCTTTGTATGCAGAATTCACAGAGGAGAGTTCACGGCGAATATCTTTTGCGTCCGCCTTTTTCCAATTATCCGGCAGGCTTTCAATAGCGAAAGCATTTTTATCAACACCGTATTTGGTGCAAATCATATATGCAAGACAAACTGCTTTAAACCCTTCATCCCTACGGCTATATGATTTTTTACCGTCGGCAAGCTGAGCAAATGCGACCTCCTGTGCCAAACACTCAAAAATCTGTTTTGTATCGGTAAGATTTTCATTGAGTGTAATTTGCTGTGTTTCAAAGTTATAGAACGCACCGAGGTTTGAGTTTGGTATTTCGCCTACAACAATTTCAACAGGCGAAGCATTTACAAAGTTTTTGAGAGTATGTTTCAAATCATCGGTCTTTTGAGCTGCCTCTCTTTTTGAATTTGTTTGCGAACGGTCAAACACTCTTTTAACATTGTAGCCAAGACCCGGTGTGCCGTCGCTCTTTGTATATTCGACAGGCTCAAGGATTGCTATGCTCTTTTGCTTTTGACGAACTTGGATGCCGTCCTTGTTCCAATCTTCAAAAGATTTAAGCTGTGTGGCATTAGGCATTTGCTTAAAGATAAGCAAAGTATTTGCCGCCGAATACATATCAAACTTTGCCTGAACATCAAGAAATTCTTTCAGCTTATCGGGACTTCTTGAAACCTCGATTGCCGTATCGTCAATCATTTGATATATTCTTTCCTTTTCTGCCTTTCGATTTTCGGCATACTTTTGTGGGTTATGTCCTTTTTTGTAACCGTAACTCATATCAATTACCTTTCCTTTATTGATTTAGCAGATTTTACTACAGTATCTGCAACCGTTTTTGATTTGTCTGCAATATCTTTTGCTCTGTCGGCTTTAATCTCATCTTTATAACCGTCAAGCAATTCTTTAACAGACTGTTTTTTGTCTTTAGCGTCCTTATCATTGATAGCTTTCGATGAACTCTCGGACAGACTGTCTTTTTCCGTCCGAGATAACGAGGGGTTTTTATCCGTTTTCTCCGTACTCTTTGCCTCAATATGCTCAAGGATAAGGTCGCCGTTTGTTTTTTCTTCGTTGCTTTTGTTTGTCTTTTCGCTGACGGACTTTTCAACCTCGTTGGTGATTGAGCCTTTATCAACCGTACCGAGTTTGAATCTTTCGATAATCCTATCGATTTTGGATGCGTCCTCGGCACGGGCAATAATATCAACGGTGACATTTTTACCTTTTGCATTTCTGTCTTTAAGAACAGAATACAAAACACCGTATCTCTTTGCCTGCTCTGTAAACTTTTTCAAATCCTTTTGAGGAATTGAAAAGACTTTAAGTTCTTTGCCGGACTTAATCAAGTTTGAAAGTCTTGCCTTACCCTTGGCTTTTTGTTCCTGCTTTAATGCAGCAAGCAGAAGAACGGCAATATTCTTTGCAGCTTCTCCCGATACCTTTGCAACAACCTCAAAGCCTTCAAGTGACAGTCTTACAACTTGTTCGGCGGCGTCGCCTGAGTTATTCACGATACTTTTCCTCCTTTTGCAATTTCTTTTGCTCATCAATTTCTGCTTGCTCTAATTTTTCTTCAATTTCATTTGAACGCTCGGCAATATCATCAATGAGCAAAATTTCCTTGCGTAATTCTTTTAACCGTTTGCCGATGTCGGATATTTCCTCTTTAACCTCATTTAGATTCGAGCAATTCTTTCTTTTTGATTTATTTCGCAGTTGCTTTCTGTTTTCGGTTAATATTTCAATTTCCTTTTCGGCTTTCGATTTATATGAGAAAAGCTCATCGACAGTATTTATCCCATACTGTTCAAGGAGCCTTGCCTCGTTTGATAATTTATCAAGTTTCATCAAATCTTCTCTTAAAAGATAATGAACTCTTGAAATGTTTCTCGGCTTATTCTTTGGCAGATAACCGAGTTTATATAGATAATAGAAATACAAGCCACGAAGTCCTTTGACCTTGCGTAGTCTTGTACCTCTTGTTGAAAGTTTATATTGCACCTGACCTTGCACAAACGGTTTATATTTTACAGGTCTGTTATTTTCCAAAACGGCATTTAAGATATTTTCCTTTGAATACTTTTCACCAAGCCTATATGTCCTGATAGGTCTGTCGTATCCTTTCGGTGTCACAGCCCAATACTTATGATTTACATTGAAGTTACAACTGTAACCGAGCTTTTTAAGATTGTATTCCAGTTCTTTTATACTCTTACTGTTTTCGATTGCAACATCAAGTGCTTCTTTTGCAAGGTTATATCTTGTCGGCATCCCTGCTTGTTCTTTTTGATTGATATAACTTCTGTCAACTGTCCTATTAGGCTTATCAATCACAGAAATACCGTATTCCTTACAAACTTCATCAAAAACCATTTTATTTTTAAACCACGAAGTTTCTCTGCACCTTTTGCCGTCAACAAATGAAACAGAGTTAATGATAAAATGATTATGCAAACAATCAGTATTCAAATGAGTATCCACAACCACTTGAAAACTTTTACCCCAAATTCGTTTGGCGGCTTCAATTCCGATTTTATGTGCAAGTTCGGGTGTGACCTCTCCCGGCTTAAAACTCATATATCCGTGATTGCCGAGTATTCCGTCTGTTTTGCCATATTGCATTTTAACTGTCATAAACTGTTGGTAAGCAAATTCGGCGTCACAATTTATACCTGTAGAGTATAACTGCTTTTCGGTCTTGTCAGGGTTATCACCGTAACCGAGAACTGTTTTTAGTGGGTCATAATCGGGATTGGTGGTTTTCTTTTCATTACTGCCGTAATTGATTACTTTGTCAAGTCTGCTGTTGACATTCCATATCTTACTTACTGCCATTTATCATTCTCAACAGGTCTGAGATACAACATTTCAATTTTTGTTCTCAACGCCTTAAGTTTATTTAATTCTTCCTCTAAAATAGGTGCGTCAACAAAATTCAGCGTATTTGCCTTTGCGACAATTTGATTTATGTTTCTGCCGATAGCCGATAAATCGTTCATTGATTTATAGAAACACTCATCAGGCTTTTCCCTCGGCTCATAACCTCTTATCAGATACCTTATCAATGCAGCTTCGGACAAACAGGCTTTTTCGCATTTCAACTTTAAAATTTCATCATCTTTAGGTGTTATCCAAAACTGTTTTTTAATCGTCTTGTTCATCGGATGAATCCTCCTTTTCAAAACGCTCATTGCCGTTAGTCCTATTGATTTGCACCAAACACATTGTTGTAATTCCTGCAAATCCTCCGAATAAGAATGAGAGTATTGAAATAATTATAGTTTTCATTTTGTTATTCCTTTCTGTGTGTAATTGGGGTATTAGGGGAGAACCCCTAACAAGCGTGTTTTTGCTCTTTAGGAGTAAAAACGCACTGCTTGCTAAGACAAGTCAGCATAGTATTATGCTGCTTCATTTACTGAATAAATCCATATATTTATCAATCAAATCATCATCTAACGAATGATATTCGCCATCAAATTCGCTTGCACCTACAAGGATAAAACTGCCGTATATTAGTTCTGTTTTGCCTGTTTCAGTATCCGTTACTATGTGACTTGCAGAAAGAGAAAGTCTTTTACCGTCAGCGTTACAAAGCAAGGCAACATCATCTTCAAACGGCATATATTCGTCTGCATCACCGCAGATAATTTCACTAATCGCTTGATAATTGTTTTCGATTGTAATTATCTTTGGATTGTCAAATGGTTCAACGAGCAATACCTTTATCAGGTTTTCTTCGTTCACTTGGTATTCTCCTTTCAGATACAACCGGATTCATACCTTTACTTAAAAGCAAAAAATCGTTGACATCTTTTCCTCTCGGAACAGGGTTGTCAACGATTTCAATATTGGGATATTCAGTTGGTAAAATGATTTTTAATGTTTTAGTGGCTAATATTCCGGCATAGTCGCTGTCAAGATGCAAATATATTTTTTCAATAAAAGGATGACTTTTAAGATATGTCACAAGTGCTTTAGGTATCTTGCTTTCTTCAATTTTTTCTTTAGGAGTATACACACCTGCAAGAGAAATCATTGAAACATATCGCCAATCTTTACCGAGCATTTTAACAAGAGTGGCATAAGACAAAAGGTCGATTGCAGATTCAAACAGATGAATATTTGAATTATCATTTGTCAATTTAAAGGAATATGACTTATCGCTTCCCTCACATTCGCCCATAATTCTTTTGTTCTCCGTTGCACGAAACGCTGCATACTTGGGTTTATTTTGTTCATTGAAACCTACAAAGACAGCGTTATGATATGGTAAACTTTCAAATATAAGGTTATGCTCAAGGCAATAATCTATGATACTTTCATCAATACCTCTGCCGGTCAGGTACTCTTTAACCTTATCATCTGTTGGACTTTTTGGTGGCAGTTTGAGGTTATATACTCGCTTCTTTTTAGGTGCAATCGCTTTAACCGGCGTCTGCAATTTTTCTTTTTCAACGATAATTTTAACTGCGTCGATAAAAGAATATCCTTTAACCTCGGTCAAATATTTAACCGCACTTTTGCCGCCTATACCTCTTGAATTCCAACACCAAAGCCCATTTGATATTTTCAAGCTGTCGTGTTCTTTGGTGCAATAGGTATCACCTGAAAAGTGAACAAGCTCATCAGGTTCATAGTTTTTAAGATATGTGAGCAAGTCCATTTCCTTTGCTTTTTTGATTACTTCTTTTGGATAATATGGCAAGGTCATCGCTCCTCTCTGTTCAGATTACCTATTATTAATTTTCTAAATTTAATTTAAGAAATAGCAAAAATAAAAATTTTTTATGAAAAATACTTGCATAAAAAATTGAAGTGTTGTATATTAATAAAAAAGGAGGTTTTTTTATGATAGTTTCTATAAAAATAAAAAATTGTTTTATTTATAAAGATGAAGTCGAATTTTCATTAAAAGCTGATATGAGATTTAAAAAATTCAGCCAAAACGTTGTAAATACAGAAAATCTTAATATTCTAAAAACCGCAGTTATATTCGGCCCTAACAATTCAGGAAAAACAAATTTAATTAATTGTTTTAAAGCACTTCGTTTAATAATGCTAAATAAAGAAAATCGTCTACAAAAGAACTTGTTTTCAACAGATAATATCTGTTCAATGGAAGTAAGATTTGTTGTTGACAATATTGAATATTTATTCTCATTTAGATATGATTCACAAAAAAAAGAATATTTATATGAAAGATATTCTAAAATCGAATATGATGATTACAAAAATGAAAAAATTTGTGACTTGTTAATTAGAGATACCGAAAAATCAAAATATTATTGTAAAAATCAAGAATTGTTAAACGCATTAAAAATTGCTTCAAAAAGTAATTTGGTTATTTATTTATTTGATGCAGAAAAATTCGATATATTAAGTTCATTAAAAAATATTATCACAACATTTGCTAATAAAATACAAATCATTGACATGAATAATATTCCCATTGATAAAACTTTAAATATTATGAAAGGAAATACTGCAACAAAAGAAAAAATCACAAAATTCATTAAGAGTGCTGACTTATCTTTAGATAATATGGTTTATTTGTCTGATGATGAATTAGTAATAAAGAAAATTGATGAAAATGGGGAAAAAGCCCAAGAAGATGTACTTAATGTTCCTTCTAAAATAATTGATAAACTTCATCTTGCTTCAGTTTATAATGGTAAATATGTTCCAAGTATAGTTTTTGATTCAACTGGAACAAAAAAAATCACAGCAATTGCTAGTTATGTCATTGAAGCACTTGAAAATGGTAATATATTATTAGTAGATGAACTTGATAACAGTTTGCATTTTAAATTAACTAGAGCAATCATAGCTTTGTTTAATAATGAATTAAATTGTAAATCTCAATTGATTTGTACAGTTCATGATGTTTCACTTCTTGATTGTAAAAAAATGTTCAGAAAAGAACAAATATGGTTTTCCTATAAAGATTCGCATAGACCGTATTTATATTCTTTATCCGAATTTAAGTCCAATAAAGATGGGGTAAGAGGAGATTCCGATTCAATTGTTGAAAAATATAAAAAAGGTCTTTTAGGAGCACTTCCAGAACCAGACTTGTTTGATGTTTTGTTGGAGGTGGAATAATGTCAACTATTCCCACCATATCAAAAAAACATTCAATTTGTGTAATTTGTGAAGGAGATGAAGAATTCAAGTATTTTGAAAAATTAAAAAGTTTAAATGTGTGGAGTGAACAATATTCGTTTAATTTAATTAATGCTAAAAGTGCATCAAATATTTTTCCAAGATATCAATTGATATATAATATGGATAGATATGAATTAATTTTGATATTTTGTGATACAGATAAAGCTCCACATAGTGAATATAAAAAGATTGTAGAAAAAATCAATTATTTTCATGATAAAAAAGATATTGCCGAAAGAATAATTATATATGCAAATCCTTGTACAATGCAAATAGTTTTATCTCATTTTGATGATGTGGAACTTAAAACGCAAGCTAAAAAAAGCAATGCTGATATAATAAAAAAACTTACAGGTATAGAAAATTATGATGGCCATAAAGGACAAATTGAGGAAATGTGCAACAAAATTTTCAAAAGAACCTATAAGGATATGAAAGCAAGAGTAAATAGGATTAATAGAAGTTATGATATACCAACAAGTACCAATTTCATAATATTTTTACAAAATTTTGAAAATGAAGATGATTCATGGATCAAAGAAATTAATGAATTATTTTAAAAAATCATAAAATAGATAAATACTTTTTAACTAATGTGTTAAATTTATCTTTTTATATTTTTGTCTTATTTCAATCTCATTTTCTATTTCATCAACAATCTGCTCATCCCTAACATCAAGATTAAGTTGAGTATTGAGTTCATCAAGTCTGGAGGATTTTTGCTTGAGTTCATCTTCAAAAGCAAACGGTTTTTCTACCTCTGCCTTTGCATTTTCAAGCTGCAGCATAGTGTTTCCAAGTTCGGTTTTGCACATTGCAAGCCTGCTTGGCATATCCTTAATGGCATTATCTATCCTGACAATATTGCCGTTAGCGTCGGTTCCTAAATCAACGCTGTGACTGATTTCACCTTTAAGAATAAACCTGTAAATTCTTGAAAATGAATCAAAACAAATTTCGGTTTTGAAACCTCTGTATTCACCAAGGTTAATGGTGTCTGCCGATGAATTGATTGTTTTGCAGGCATTTATGATTGCCAAACCGGCTTTTGACTTTTCAAAATAAGGAACACCCAAGACTGTCATACCGCAAAAGGTATCTGTCTTTGGGTGTTCTTTTGCCGTTTGTATGTCTTTTTCAAGTCCGCTGATTTGTGAATTGTATTTAGCAATTTGTGCCGGATATGTCTTTAATATAGCATCTTCCAAATTGAATTTTTGGCTTAGGTAAGCGCTCTTTAAAACTTTAAGTTCATTTACTTTTAAATCCAAGTCCATTTTTTCTTTTATTAGTGGATTACCCGTTGCAAGCATTTTTATTTCAGCATAAGAAAGAGCAGTTTCGTCAATATCATCTGCCGAACGGGCAGGAGATTTACTCGTCATAATCTGCGAGGCAAATTTTTGTTTACCTTCAACAAGTTGATAAAGATATGCATCAAAAGTTTGCTCTGTTACATAACGGTAAATTTCTACTTTTCGGTTTTCATTACCTTGACGAACAATTCTGCCGAGTCTTTGCTCCAAATCACTTGGACGCCACGGACAATCTAAATCGTGTAAAGCAATGAGTTTTGTTTGACAGTTTGTGCCTGCACCCATTTTTGATGTTGAACCAAGCAATACTCTAACATCACCTTTGCGTACTTTTTTGAAAAGTTCTTGCTTTTTAACCTCGGTGTCTGCCTCGTGTATAAACTTAATTTCATCTTCGGATATACCCTTGGCAATCAACTTGTTTCGTATGTCTGTATAAACAGAAAATTCATTGTTGCCTTTGGGTGTTGATAAATCACAGAAAAGAAGTTGTGCTGATTTGTTAGGCGTACTTTCTTTCCAAATGTTGTATACATTATCAACGCAAGCATTTACCTTGCTGTTTTCAAAATCAGGCAGCATTGGGTTTAATAGGCGTTGGTCAAGTGCAAGCTTTCTACCGTCATTGGTTATTTTAAGCATATTATCAACAGTGCTGTCAACCTCTCCGTTTCTGACTTTGTCGGCTCTTTCGGACAAACTTTTAATCATTTCCTTTTGATGCTCAGACGGTTTAACCGACACATTATGAAATTCTGCTTCAGGTACAGGAAGTTTGAGCATATCGGCTGTCTGAATATCTGCCACCTCTTTAAACATCGACATTAGTTCGGGCAGGTTATAGAACTTACTGAAACGAGTTTTTGCTCTGTATCCTGTGCCTTCGGGCGTTAATTCAACTGCTGTAACAGTTTGACCGAATGTTGACGCCCAACTGTCAAAGTGTTGCAAGTTCATTGAACGAAGCGTATCATATTGCAAATATCTTTGAATGGTATATAACTCAACCATAGAATTGGATATAGGTGTACCTGTTGCAAAAATTACACCTCAACCTCCTGTGATTTCATCAAGATACTGTGTTTTCATAAAAAGGTCAGAGGATTTTTGTGCTTCTGTCTGTGCTATACCGCCTACATTCGTCATCTTTGTATAAAGATATAAATTTTTGTAATAATGGCTTTCATCAATAAATATACGGTCAACGCCCAATTCTTCAAAGGTGACAACATCGTCTTTTCTGCTTTGGTCATTGAGTTTTTTTAGCTTTGCTTCAATAGATTTCTTTGATTTTTCAAGCTGTTTAATTGAAAAGCGTTCGCCGTTTTTGCTTTTAAGCTGTGCAATACCTTCAATAAGTTCATCTATCTGTCTTTGTAAAATATCCCTTTGTCTTTCAATAGACATTGGGATTTTTTCAAATTGAGAATGACCGATGATAACAGCATCATAATCACCTGTAGCAATTCTGCCGCAAAACTTTTTACGGTTCTTTGTTTCAAAATCTTTCTTTGTTGCAACAAGAATATTGGCCGCCGGATAAAGTTGAAGATATTCCGATGCCCACTGCTCTGTTAAATGATTAGGCACAACAAAAAGAGATTTGTTGCAAAGTCCGAGCCTTTTGCTTTCTTGTGCAGCTGCAACCATTTCAAATGTTTTGCCTGCACCTACAGTATGAGCAAGAAGTGTATTACCACCATACATTATGTGTGCTATTGCATTTATTTGATGAGGTCTTAATTTGATTTCGGGATTCATACCGTAAAAATTGATATGTGAACCGTCATACTCACGAGGACGAATAGAATTAAATCTTTCGTTATATATCTTACAAAGTTCTTCTCTGCGTTCAGGTGATTTCCATATCCATTCTTCAAAAGCTTGTTCAATTAACTTCTGTTTCGCCTGTGCAACAGAAGTTTCCTTTTTGTTGAGTACAGCCTTTCTTTTACCGTCTTCTTCAAAATAGTCAAAAACCTTAACGGTTTTCTGATTAAGTGTGCTTTCAATTATGTTATAGGCATTTGCTCTTACAGAGCCGTATGTGTTTTTCGCTTTAACATTACCTTTATCATAACTTTTACCCTCTATGTTCCATTCACCTGTGTATTCAAAATAATGCACCTTGATAAGAGGTCTTGTATATTGCGACGGCTCAAGTAATTCAAACACAAATTCCTGTATATATTTGCTTGGTATCCAAGTAGCACCAAGGCGAACAGAAATTTCACTTGCTGTTAAATCTTTAGGTTGTATCTTTTCAAGATATTTAACATTAACGGTATAAAGTTCAGGATAAATTTCGGCATTTTCTTTTGCAGTGTGCAATTTTTCTCGCACATTGCCGGAAAGATACTCATTTGCGAGCAGATATTTAGGCTCGCTGCTGTTTGGAGAATATACGGGATTGAGAAATATAACGCCTTGCAAATCTGAATATATTTCATCTTCGCTTTTGCCGGTAAGCAATTTCATATATTCAATGTCAACACTTGCTTTCTCACCGATTGATACCGCAAGTGCTTCGCTTGATGTATCAACCGAAGTGATTTCCTTATGAGGTTTGATAGTTCTTTTAGTGAACATATCGGCTTTTCTTTCAAGATTACCGTTTTCATCAAGTATTTCAAGTGCAGATAAAAGCGAATATGAACTGTCTTGTGAAAAAGCAGATTTATTACCTCTGCTTGAAATCAATCCGTAATCTTTTATGAATTTATCATAAAGATTGTTTAAGTGTAATTGCTCTGATTTTATTTCTTCCTCGGAATAATCTCGTTCCTGCATAGTGATAAGACAGCGAACGGTATCCCGCAAGGCAATCATACCTCGTATACGATTCTCGGCAGTTGCAGATACATCAACAGGCGTCATTCTTGAATTTTCTCTAAAGTATATCTTTCCGTCTACAACAGTATATGAAAAGTTACGAACATCAGGTAATGCAGGAATAGATAAATCTTCTTCAAATTCATCACCTATTTGCACTTCTGTAATATGTCCTTGAATATTCTTAACAGCCACATCAAGCAGTTCTTCAAGACTTCTATCCTCATAAGGAATACAAGTTGATTCCGGACCGAAACGACCTGAAACCATTTCTATATTACCGAGTACCATATCGGGATTATCAACAAAGTATTTATTCATTCTGATACCGTCTTCGGTATTATTAAGCTGTACCCAATCAGGCTCAATATCAAGCATTCTGTCTCGCTTTTGAAGAACAAGAATATCCGATACTACCTCTGTACCTGCATTGCCCTTAAAAGTATCGTTAGGAAGTCTTATTGCGCCGAGAAGGTCTGCTCTTTGAGCAATATATCTCCTGATATTACTGTTTTCTTTATCCATAGTACCTTTAGAGGTAATGAGTATCATTATGCCGCCTGTTCTGACTTTATCAAGCGACTTCATAAAGAAGTAATCGTGAATAAGCGGGTTGTGCTTATCGTATTTCTTATCCGATACTTTAAAATCGCCAAAAGGTACATTAGTAGTGACAAGGTCATAGAAGTTATCGGGTATATCCACCTTTTCATAGCCGTTATTAACAATACTTGCAGTTTGATAAAGCTGTTGTGCAATAGCTGCCGAAACAGAATCAAGTTCAATACCGTAAACCTTACTGTCAACCATACTCTTTGGTTTCATACCGATAAAATTACCGATACCGCAAGACGGTTCAAGAATATTGCCTTGCTTGAATCCAAGATTTTCAGCAATATCATAGCAAGCCTTAACTACTTCTTGAGGAGTATAGAAAGCAGTTAATGTGCTTTCACGAGCGTGTGCGTACTCATCAGGTGACAGCACTTCAACGAGTTCCTTGTATTCATTTGCCCAAGACGAATTGTTTTCATCAAACGCTTCGGGAATACCGCCCCAACCGACATATTTTGAAAGAACGATTTGTTCATCAGGAGTTGCAAAACGGTTATCGGCTTCACATTCTTTTAAAACCTTAATGGCTTCCATATTCCTGCGAAAGCGTTCCTTTTTGCCTACAACCTCAACAGGATGTGCCGCAAAATCAAAATCGTGCCTTTGCTCAACAGGAATTTCGGGATGAATATCCCACTGACTATGTTCAGTATGCTGTTTTGTGTTTTGAGCGGGAATAATCTGTTCTTTTTCTGTCGGTAAATATTGTCTTACAAATTCAACGGTTTCTCTGCGAAAGATAGGAAAGCCTGTCCCGTCGGCAAAAGTTTGGTCAGTCATAGATACATAACCGTTACTGACAGAATCAACAACAAAGTGTCTGCCGTCAATATCTATTTCTTCACCGATTAAGTCTAAGCCATCATCATCTTCCGATACAACGGGTTCAATTTCTGCATCAACCTTTTCTTTTTCTGCCGGTTTAGTAAACTTACTCGGTTGTTTAACCTTTGGTTCAAGGTTGGGATAATCATAAAGTTTGAATGTGCCGTTTTTGTAAGCAACAAAATCATCATAGATTTGCTTACGGTACTGATACATTCTGTCCTTTTTATCCATAAGAGCCAAAGCATTTGACATCATATTTTCAATATCATCAAGTGCCTGTGGGTTATCAAGTTGAGCCTTGATAACTCTTGAAATCTTGTATGGCTCAATATCGTTCGGATAAGGCTTAGCGTCATTCTCGGATAAATTTTCAAAGAACGATTCCAAATCTCTTGTTATTTCGTTTTTGTATATATCGGGTATAGCGTCAATATCCTCTTGCGACACAAATTTGTCTTGTTTGATGAGAGCATCGATTCTCTTTGCGACATCGCTCCATTTAATAAGAACTTTTGCATAAGGCTCCATGACTGAGCCGTGGCTGAATTCAATACCTTTTGTTGTTTTATTAACGCTGTCATTACCGCCTAAATATCCGCTTTGATTATCCTTGCCTACATATTTAATTCTGTCTGCTTTATCAGGGTGATTAACAAAATAGGTGTAGGTTTCAAGCCTGTAAGCGTGGCTGTTTTTACCGTTTGTGATAATCTTGTCTATCTCATCTTGCGAGATAAACATTTCTCTGTCAGGCAGATAACCCGATTCAGCTTTGAACCTAATTGGTTCTCGTTTCATACCCTCAATAATTTCTGCAATATATGGTATAGAATATTGAGCTGCATAATTAAAGCGAATGATTTTCATACCGGCGTTGTAGTCATCCATAAGTTTGCCGTACTCTTTGAAAATTTGAACACGCTTTTCATCATCCTTGAGCATATCGGTAATTTTTTCAACCATATCGGGATAACCGAAAACACCGTCAATTTCTTTTTGTATTGATTGCAGACAATTATCTTTATTTGGATAATCGTCACTCAAATCTCGGATAAATTCAGTAAGTCTGTCGGCAACTTTATTGAGTTCGTAGTCATCGACCTTGTCAAGTTCATACTGCGGCATAAATCTGCCGACATCAAGAAGTTCACGAATACGAACAGCCGCTTGCTCCCAAGTGAGATGTGTTGCCGTACTTGTTTTAGCAGATGTGCCTTTAGCAATACTAATACCGTTTTCATCATACCAAAATGATACCTTTTCACCGTTAAAGACAAAGCCTGCACCGTTAGTGCCGTAAAGAAATTTAAGCATTCTTGCGTTATACTCAACACCTCTGTCCCGTCTGAAGTGCACAGCAATTTGTACTCTGCTGTTTTTATCATTAAAGCCACAGCACAGTGCTTCATCAATAATCTGTTGTGATATGCCAAAATCGGTAAAAAGTGATGTTTGAGGTATTTCATCATATACAGGCTCGTTATCATAAGAAAAGCTGAACAAATCAAGCTGTGTTTTTTCTTCTTTTTCTGTATCAAAATACTTGCCGTCATTGATAAGTTCTTTAATGATACTGATAACAATATCCCACGAAAAAACGGACTCCTTAGTTCGGGTTTTGTAATTACCCTCATACATAAGAAGTCCGTTATCGGCTAATGTAAAGCCAAAGTGTTTATTGAATTTATCGTACTCGTCAAATCGTCTTGGATACAGCGTTTTGGTATAGTTTATGAGTTCATTATCCTTTTTGGTGGTTTGGTAAGCCTTGATGATTGCAGGTTTTCTTTGCACCAAATCATCATCAGGATTGCTGAGCATATACCTGATAGCCTGTTCGTCAACAAACGGCGGCAGTTCATCGGTTACATCGTGTAAATCAGTTCGTTCAATACTGTTTCCCTCGCCGAGTTCTTGATATTGTTCATCATTCCCACCCAAGTCATCATATTCGTTTGTTTGAGTTTCTCGGTCACTCCCTGTGCTTTTGCCATCTGAGTTATGATTTGTTCTTCCATCTGCTGTGCTTGCTCCTGAATCTCGTTCAAGTGGCTGTTGAGAGTGCCCTGTGTCAGTTGATAACGATAAATTGCCGGATGGGTTTCCTTGAGAAACTTCTTGCGTGCCTTGCCATAACTGTTGAGAACTATTTTTCTCTGCGGAAGCATCAAGTTCGGTATTTGGTAATTGCCCATTTGTGTATATGTTACTGTCATTTGTAACACTCCTTTCGTTTTCTTTTTCGCCTTTAGTATATTGCGTATTCTGTTCTTTATCAAATGTGCGAATTACAGAAAGAACAGTTTTTGATATTTCCGACAATCCCATTTCTGCAATACTGCTTGTCGCATTACCCAAAATACTGACAGTTAAGGGAGTATTGAAACTCATAACACCCTCGAAACTTTCATTATCAAAATATCCGTCAACATCAAGATTGAGCCTTGCCATAATCATATATGCAACGCTGTTTTGAAGTGCCATACGCAAGACAGACTCACACATATCCTCACTTAATTCTTCAAGAAAACTATTGTTTTTGCACATTACCAAATCGGCGTTATAGTCATTGATATTATCTTCTACAAGGGTTTTTGATGTTTCCCAAACAGCGTTGTAAATATCATCACTTGCAATATCGTAGGCGTTTTGCAGTGTTTTGATTACATCATCTTTAAAGCCATCCTCATATTTCCAAATAGGCACAGGTTTTGAGTTTTCTCGCTCAGATGTGTCGCTAATATCAAAGTAATATTTAAGTCTTGGATTATCTGTACTATCATCAACAACAGCAATGCCTTTAGCCCCTCTGTTTACCATTCTGTTAAAGCGGTTATTCCAAGAGTTGAAGCTAAGGACAGCTTTTGCGTCAGGTCTTTGAGCATAGATAAGCAATTGTTCATCAAAAGGCAGTCGGAAGTTATAGCAGGCAGAGCCTAAAAAGTTCTGCCATACTGTGGGTGATCTAACAATATCTTCACAGGTATTGTTATATAACTTTCTGATGTGCTCAAAAGTATTAGCCATAGTCATCACCTTTCAAGTTGTTTTTTTAATGGAGATACAGTTTTATTGCCATTTTCAATAAGTTCAGCAAAATCGTGAATATGATAAGTCTCGTTGCCGATTTTAGTGTGATATTCATCAACGTACTGACATCCAAGGATTTCACTCTTACCGTCAGGTTCAACAACTTCAATTTGAGAGCCGTCAGGGATGTAGAAAAGAGTGTTGAAATGCTTATCAATAAAGCGTATAGACTTACTCAATTCTTTCATCTTGCTTACCTCCGAGATATGAATAAAGTGTGTGTTTTTTCACAGCTTCTTTAATGGCACATATAACCTTAATTTCTTTAATCGAAACATTAGGCAAATCGAGCATTTCTTCCGTTTTCATATTCAAAATATCTGCCTCACTGCATTTGCCTGCCTTAAACAGCTTTAAAAGCACTTTCGTTTTTGTTTGGAAATCTGTATCCATCAGCGTTCACCTCTGTCTTTTGCCTTTTCACTTCGTTGAATATTGGCAAGACCGACCTTTGCCCATTCAGGCAAATTGTTTTTATCAATCGTTCCGAGTATGTCATAACGGCGCACATACATTTCTTTTCCGGTTGAGAGAGAACAACCATATACCTTTGTGCCTATTGCATTAGGCTTTGCTCCGTTACCTCCGGTACAGTAAAAAAGCTGACTGTCTGCATAACGATATTCTCGCCTTAAGATAGACGGTTTGAGTACAATAACTTTACCAACGAGTTTTGTGTTTTCAGCAATGGCAGTACACATATCATTTGTGATTACGCCTATGCCGTCAATTATTTGTTCTTTTCTTTTTTCTGCCTGTTCTTTCACATTATCGCAAAAAGCAATGACTATATCGGGATAAGAATTTGATGTGCATATAGCGTTAATTCTTGCAAAAAGTTCATTGCTTTCATAATACCCGCAAAGATATTTATCGCCGTTTTCATTATGATTTTCTGCGATTATGACCTCGTTTTCACCTACATACATAGACTCAATAATTTCATAACCGTTAATAACTTCGTTTTCTTTGTCCATATTAGCCTCCTTTATTATTAAAGGCGGCAACCGAAGTTACCGCCCAAATAAGTTTATTTATCGTTTTTCTTTTTGTTTCTGACTTGGAGAAATACAAGCCCTGCAACAATAAAGACAACGAGTACAATAGACACAATCGTTTTAACTGTCATTATCTTTTACCTCCTTTTATTATCGTTCAGCACGTTCTCGGTTATGCCGTTGTCTTTCATTTTCAAAACAGCGATACATTTCAGCCTTATCGGCAACCCTTTGACCAAAGTCTTTTAACGCATCAAATTTGTTTTCAATATAATGACCGTAATAATACGAGTCGTTATTACATTCCCAAGTGACATATTGCTTTTCTTTATTTGCGGTAGTCCTTTCGCCGAGTACGATTTCACCCTTACCGATGGTTACGGCATTGATAATGGTGTAGCCTGCATTAGTTCTGTCACTCATTATCTGCACCTCGTTTTTTCTTTCTTTTAAAGAAATATATACATCCTGCAATACCGACAAGAGAAGCACCGGCAATACCTAAAACACGATTAATATTCCTATCATCACCTGTTTTTGGATTATGAGGAATATATGGTTTAAGCGTTACGGTCTGTCCGTCATCGTTAATGTCAGTGTGAGCAGTTAATTCAACCCCGTCACGATACAATGTCTCAAACACTACAAGTTCGGTATCCTTTTTAATAGCCGATCCGTCAAAAGTAAAGGTGACTTCTACTTTGCCGTCTGCCTTATCGGGTACAAACTTAACGGTTGAAGTGATTTCTTTACCTTTAACTTTGAACGGCTTGCCTGTGGCTTTATCCATCAATGTGCCTTTGATAACATATTCGGTATTAGGTACTAAATGCTTGTACTCAACAGTATCTTTTATGGATATTTCGCCTTTTGCAACTGCTTCCTTTTTGCCATTGACGGTTGCTGTTGTTTTTAATTCTGGCACTTTATCATTGATTGCAGTAAGTTCAACCACTTGCTCATTATCTTTGATTATTACAGTAAATACATCTTCGTTATCAAGATAGCCATCGGCAGGTTTGATTTCTTTGATAAGGTATTCACCGTAAGGAATATTGCTAAAGTTGAAGATGCCGTTTTCATCGGTAACAGCAGTTAAGATTGCGTTGTCTTTTGCAAATTCGGTAGTGTCCGATTTGAACAAGCCAAAGGTTGCTCCCTTGATTACTTTCTGCGTTTCTCTGTCAATCTTCAAGCCTTTAACAGAACCATAAATTAGATTGTTTTTAATAACTTCACCGTTATTGACTTTAATATCAATAACCTTGACATCTTGACCTTGATATTCGGTATC
>OLOM01000555.1_pt1 | contig 28310 bp, 42 predicted proteins | sample 1672531 | NCBI WGS metagenome assembly OLOM01 (sample SAMEA3136696, study PRJEB25190) | human gut metagenome | reverse complement strand
GAACAATGTGTCCGCGAAGCAGCCGCCCTGGACCTGACCTATGGGCAGTATGTAGCCCGCGGGCTGGATAAGGAGTGATTGTAATGGGATTTGATATTACAATAAGCCGCTACTATGTGGGCAAATGTCCGCACTGCGGAAAGCCAATCAAAGGCACACTCCGCGACCATGTAGATTCTGGCGGCCGTGTCTGGAGAGAGTATCTCGAAAAAATCGGCTATTATGTGCCTTATGAAATACGAGAGAAAGAACCGGAAAGAGATTTTTACGGAAAGGATATGACACTAACAACTGAACAGGCAAAACGGCTTGCTGCGTTTGCCAAAGTATACGAACTATACGACTGGGCAATAATTGCGGAGCTTGTAGATTGTGCCATAGAAAACGGAGATTTTGTAGTTATAAACGCAGATTGGTAAGGAGTGAGACTATGGACGCAGTTGAATTTTTCCAGACGGTAAACAGGTTATGCAAAAATCAAATATGCGCGGAATGTCCCATTTGTAAAAAGGGCATGATTAAGGATATGTGTATGGTCAGGCGCACGGTTATGCTCGGCGACGCTTCAGTTGAAAGCATTGAGAAAATGATTTCAATTGTCGAACAATGGGCAAAAGACAACCCCGTCAAGACCCGCAATTTCGCCGTTGAAAGTTTCCGGGCACTTATCAAAGCAGAACCTACCGTGACCCCGTCGCCTGTCTACGCAAAGAGAGTCTTATTAGATCGGGAGGTTCGGCACGACCTGCAAAATGCGTTTCCGAAAGCGTTTTTAAATTTGCGTTTGGAGCTGATCGCTTACCCAGCCCGCAACACCACCGTACCGCTGTACGGTGCGGACACGCTTGACGAACTGAATGCCCGGATTATTGAATGGTGCAGCCGTGAAGCCTGTAAGTCCAACAGTCCGGCAAGTATGAAATACCATCTGAACGGCATAAACCAGTTCTGCCACACAGACTTTACCCGTGACGGCATGGAATATATCTATACTAATCTGGGCAACGGTATCAACCATGATCTGTGCCTGCGCTTTGTCGGTGAAATGGACTTTAATCTGAACAAGCTGAAACACGAGATTGAGAAAATGGAGAAGCCGACATGAACAGCGCCGTCTTTTACTCCAGTAAAACCGATATGTGGGCAACGCCGCAGGATTTCTTCGATGCCCTCGACGCCGAATTCCATTTCACGCTGGATGCCTGCGCAGTCAAGGAGAATGCAAAGTGCGAGGCCTACTATACCCCAGAGCAAGACGGCCTTGACCAGCCTTGGACAGGCCGAGTTTGGTGTAATCCACCATACGGGCGGAACGTTGGCCAGTGGGTCAAAAAGGCCCACGACACTGCTTCTGGGGGGGGATTTGTTGTTATGCTACTGCCTGCCCGCACTGATACACGCTGGTTTCACGATTACATCTATGGCAAAACGGAAGTCAGGTTTATCAAAGGTCGCTTGAAATTTGGCAGTTGTCAAAACGCGGCCCCGTTTCCAAGCATGGTTGTAATTTTCGGAGGTGAACGCAAAAATGAGTAGAACCCCATCTGAACCCCTGCGCTGTGAAACCTGCCTGTATTGGGAAGATTTCAACGGCGTATGCTTTTGCGGCGCAAGCCCCTATTGTGCCGACTTCACGGACGGCGATGACGGCTGCTGTTACTGGCAGCAGAAAGAGCCTGCTACACAATCTGAGGACGAGCAACTAGAGGAGGTATCAAAATGAGCACAACAATAGGCTGCCCGATTCCCGGCGCAAGCCAGCCGAAAGAACAAAGAAGATACATTGACAGGCCGATGCGGCTCATTGACGCAAGGGAAGTTATGATTGCCGTTTTTAACGCAATTGAGATGGACGAGGACGAATACAACGCTATAAAAGCGGAAGTGGACGAGATACCTACCATCGACCCCGAATCCCTGCGGCCTACGGCACATTGGATAAGCGATAGCGGCGGAAGCACAAATGTTGTATGTTCACACTGTAATGCAATTTCTTTCGCTGCTTATAATTTTTGCCCGGAGTGCGGCAAAAGGATGGTGAGCGCAAATGAGTGAATGGATAAGCGTTAAAGACAGGCTGCCACTCCCTGAACCCCCGGAGGCGACCCCATGACAAAACAGCAGCTAGTTGATGAATACGCCCGCAAACATCTTTGCGCGACATGCGAGTGGAAGAATGGCGATATTTGCACGCTGCCGCGCTGCATGAAACTGGAAGAGAGGAGATACAATGACCAGAGAAGAATTCAACCAAAAGAAAGTGTGGCTATGGAGATACCAACGCAGCAGGAATCATGAACGACAGCTGCGCCAGCAGATACAAAGCGAACGTGAACGGGCAACAGCGACCACTAAAGCATTATCCCCCGTGGTGGTGTCTGCTGGCGGTAAAAATAAAATCGAGGATGCCGTTTGCAGAATCATGGAGCGTCAGGAAGCTCTATACAAGCAGATTATTGAAACCGAAATGCAAAGGGAAGAAATCGAAACCGCAATAAACTCTGTTCAAGACCAAATGCAGCGGGACGTTCTGCGGGAGCGGTATATTGTCGGCACCCCGTATTGGTGGAAAATTGCGATAAATCTAAATATTTCCGAGCGATGGGCAAAGAAATTACACCGCGCTGCAATTGAAAATCTGTGCACTCCAGTTCACTTTTAACCTGCTATTATAGATATGCTGGATGATGTAGGAACGGGGCAGCCTACGGTATAGCGAAAACCTCCTTTCTTTACCATTTTCATTTCAATTCTCCTGTTTTCATAGCTGGCAGCCGGGAAAGACCGGCATTTTATTTGCTGCATAGCTGACCATTTTGGTGACGTTACCAAGATGGTATGAGCGCTGCGTTCCAAAGCAACGGCGCGGCAAAGGTGCAAGACCTATGTGCAGCACCAACGCCGATGATGCTGGTAAATAGGCAAGTGCAAGCGCATTCCGTTCCCAGCTAGGCAACCACCGCAAGCCTACTAACAGTGCGTAACCTGCGGGGTTTTTATATGCCCTTGTAGCTCAATGGCAAGAGCCTTGGTGTGCCGGTTCAAGTCCGGCTGAGGGCAAAGGCTGGGTCGCTCCCACCGGTGAAAGCCCGGCGTAGGAAACGCGATAGATAACTGACACACCGGAAGAGCGACGGTGCACAGCCCACTACGAGAGGGCGCATACCCGATTGCACACCGATTTTGAAAGCGGAGAAGTTCTGGGACGTTTTTACGGTGACATCGAGAAAACCGTTCGGCATCTGCTTGTGCGGACTCCGTTACTGACGCAGTTACGCATCGCCGGAACCCATAATATCAAAGCAGAGACCGCGACCAGCGGACGGGATATAAATAACGCTGGATTACGTTGCGGATTTGCTCCCCGCAACGGGTGAGGTCGGCACAGCATACACCGACAGGGCGGGAACGCGCTTTTCCTCCGGCGCAAAGGGGTTTAGGGGGAATATAAGCCTACACAAATTGTGTGGGCTTTTTGTGTTGTAAGGCGAGGTGATAAAGTGGCATCAAGAAAAAATCCGGTGGGCGCACCACCTAAATACAGAAGCGTAAAGGCAATGCAAGAAAAGATTGATGCCTACTTTGAAGCCTGCAAAGGACAGCCGTTCGTAGACGATAACGGCGAACCGATGAGAAATAAAAACGGCTATATCATCTATGACGATAAAAAGCCACCTACTGTGACAGGATTGGCGCTTGCACTTGGTTTTGCATCAAGGCAGGCTCTTTTGAATTACCAAAATAAACCAGAGTTCAATGACACGATTACGCGTGCAAAGACCCGTTGTGAACAGTATGCCGAAGAAAGACTGTATGACAAAGACGGCTCAGGCGGCGCACAGTTCAGCTTGCGGGCAAATTTCGGATGGCAGGATAAGCCGGAACAACAGCAGGATAGCGAGGTGCTAATCATAGATGACTTGTAAGCTATCTGGCGTTGTTTCCCCTTGCTTCGCAAAAGTCCACCGTGAAATCAAGGAAGATAATGTAAAAGAGCTTGTCGCAAAGGGCGGGCGCGGCAGTACAAAATCCAGCTATATTAGCATAGAGCTAATTTTGCAGCTGCTAAAGCATCCGCAATGCCACGCGGCGGTTTTCCGCAAGGTCGGAAACACGCTGCGCACAAGCGTGTATGCGCAAATCGTCTGGGCAATCAATGAGCTTGGATTGCACGACCATTTTCGCTGCACGGTCTCCCCGATGGAATGCACCTATTTGCCGACTGGGCAAAAGGTGCTTTTTTTCGGTGTTGATGACCCAGGAAAAGTAAAGTCAATCAAAGTGCCGTTTGGTTATATCGGCATTTGCTGGTTTGAAGAGCTTGACCAGTTTGACGGTGAAGAGCAAATCCGAAACGTGGAGCAGTCCTGCCTGCGCGGCGGTGATTGGTTCATTACGTTCAAGAGCTTCAACCCGCCAGCAATGGCACGGAACTGGGCAAACGGGTACGCACTGAAAGCCCGCGATTGGAAGCTAATACATCATAGCACCTACAAAACAACGCCCGCAGAATGGCTCGGAGAGCGGTTCCTGGCCGATGCTGAATATTTGCAGCGCACAAACGAAACGGCATACCGACACGAGTATTTAGGCGAGGTTGTCGGAAGCGGCACGGCGGTATTTGAGAATCTACGCATTGAGAAAATCACCGATGAACAGATTGCAGGTTTTGACCGCATCAAGCGCGGCGTGGACTGGGGCTGGTACCCTGACCCGTGGGCATACAATGCGATGCACTATGATGCGGCGCGGCGCACGCTGTACATCTTCGATGAACTGACACGGCGTAGAACCAGCAACAGAGACACGGCGCAGTTGCTTTTGGATAAAGGGCTGACGCGTAATGATAAAGTCTGCGCGGATAGCGCCGAGCCAAAATCCATTGCCGACTATAACAAGTACGGCGTAAAAACATTCCCTGCCCGCAAAGGACCGAAATCGGTTCGATACGGCACAAAGTGGCTGCAAATGCTGGAAGCTATTGTCATTGACCCGGAACGTTGCCCGGACACTGCAAAGGAATTCAGCGAGTACGAGTACGAGCGAGACGCGAAAACGGGGGAAGTGCTGGAAGGCTACCCGGATTTGAACAACCATCACATTGACGCGGTGCGGTATGCGATGGAAAGCACAGCAAATAAAGCCGGAGACAATACGGCAATGAAGTATCAAAGCATTTACAGATAGGCGGTGAGGGAAAATCAGAACATATCAAGACTTTGTGGCGGTCGGTGAAGATGAACGTTCCCGCATGGGGTTTGTGTTTGACACCATAAACGATTTTAAAGGCCAGAAAAAGACGCGGGACATGCTGGACGCAAAGCTTTACTATTGGGGCGAAAATCCCACAATCAACCGCTATGAAAAAATGGTGTACGACCTAGAGGGAAAAGCGCATCCAGATATGTACACAGCAAACCACAAGATTGCCAGCAAGTTTTTTGGATTTGTTGTAGACCAGGAAGTTTCTTACCTGCTGGGCAACGGCGTTGCGTTTAACAAGGACGCCACAAAAAAAGCGCTTGGCGCCACGTTTGATGAAGATATTATGGATGCTGCCCGCCATGCGTTGATTGGTGGGCAGTCTTTCGTATTCTGGAATCTTGACCATATTCAGGTGTTTGCGCCAGAGCAGTTTGTACCGCTATACGATGAAGAGGACGGCGCACTGAAAGCCGGAATCCGGTTCTGGCAGATTGACCCGGACAAACCGCTGCGGGCAACGCTGTACGAGATGGACGGCTACACGGACTACATCAAGCCGCGAAACGGTGAAGTGCGCAGTTTAAACGGGAAACTGCCGTACAAGCTGAAAGTGCGATACTCGGAGATTGACGGCACAGAAATTTATGACGGCGAAAATTATCCCGGATTCCCCATTATTCCGCTGAAAAACGGTGAACAGGCACGCAGCGAACTGTGCGGAAGGAAAAACACCGTTGACGCGCTCGACCTGGCCAGCAGCAACATGGTAAACAATGTGGATGAGGGCAACCTCATCTATTGGGTGCTGACGAACTGCGGCGGCATGGATGAAATTGACGATGCAAAGTTTGTGGAGCGACTTAAAACTACCCACGTTGCCCATGCTGACGGTGACGAGGGCGCAAAAGCCACGCCACAGAGCATTGAAGCACCGTTTCAGGGCACGCAGGCCACAATTGATATGCTTACAAAAAAGCTGTACACGGATTTCCAGGCGTTTGACGCATCTGCCGTGAGTGCCGGAAACCAGACGGCAACGGCTATCAAGGCCAGTTATGTGCCACTCGACCTGAAAACGGACAAGTTTGAAAGCTGCGTGACGCGCTGCATCAAGGGTATTTTGGCGGTTGCCGGGCTTGATGACGAGCCGACATATACGCGCAACCAGATTATCAACAAGCAGGAAGAGTCGCAGACGGTCTTGCTCGGAGCGGAATATTACGACGACGAGTACATCACGCGCAAGCTATTGACCATTCTCGGAGACGCAGACCAGTACGAGGATTTGATGAAGCGAAAGGCGGCAGAGGAGTTAGACCGTACAATTACCAACAAGCCACCTAACGAGCCGCAGAACCAGCCGGGAGAAGGAATGAACGGCAATGGCGAAACCTGATTATGCCCACAGAATGACCGACGCCGAGCTTGCACAGCTTGAACGTCGCATTTCTGCTATATACCAACAGGCAGCAGACGAACTGTCAGACACGGTAAACGCTTACTTTGAGCAGTTCGAAAAGCGAGACGCCGCCATGAAAGACAAACTGGATGCAGGCGAAATTACCGAGCATCAATACAAGCAATGGCGGATTGCGCAGATGGGCCGAGGCAAGCGCTATGAGGCGTTGCGTGATAAGGTGGCAAATAGATACACCAACGCCAACGAAACGGCTGTAGCATACGTCAATGACGCCACGCCGGGCATTTACACGCTTAATCGCAACTATGCCGCATACAAGATTGAGCAGGTTTCAGACAGCGCAGACTTTACGCTGTGGGACGAACAGACGGTCAGACGGTTGGTCGTTGAACAGCCTGACCTTATGCCGTATTATCCACCGCAGCGTGCATTGCAGCGCGGCATTGATTTGAAGTACGGAAAGCAGCAGATTACCGCCAGCGTGACAAGCTTCATCCTGCAAGGCAAAAGCATACCGAAAATCGCCAACGACTTACAAAGTCGTATGCAGGATATGAACCGCACGAGCGCCATTAGAACGGCGCGAACGGCCATTACAGCAGCGCAGAACGCAGGGCGGCTAGATACTTACCGCGCAGCGCAGGACATGGGCATAAAGCTGAAAAAGCAATGGCTGGCAACGCTGGACAACCGCACACGCCATACGCATGCAATGCTTGACGGGCAGACAGTAGACGTTGACAAGCCGTTTAAGGTGGACGGTTACGAGCTTATGTATCCGGGAGACAGTTCCGCACCGGGGTATCTTGTGTATAACTGCCGATGCACCCAAATTGCAGAGGTTGACGGTGAGGACACAAGCAGCGGCGGAAGACGCGCCAGAGACCCCGAAACGGGAAAATCTGTGCTTGTGAAAGATATGACCTATGCAGAGTGGGCGGGGTGGAAAAAAGAAGAAGAAAAAGCGCAGGAAAACATTGATCTACGAGGCAGAAAATCCATATGGAGTGCATGGGACGACTACAGAAAACGCTTTGTCGGTCACGGTGTGGAGGTTAAAGCACAAGACATTGAAAATAATGCACTGCTTGATACCGTCAAAATTTCCAAACTTGACAAAAATGTTTCTGCTAGCATTGTAGACGCAATAGACGACCTTGGAAACCGATATTATTCTCCGCTTACAAAGCTTACCGTAATGGACAAAACCGACAGTTTGCTTTCACACGCCTTTGCCGTTGTAAACCATCAATGGGGGCTTGGAAGCGCTGAAATGAGAATAAACCCGCTGAAAGTAACAGATTCTGGTCGGAAACATATTTTTGACCTTTCGCAAAAAGGGTATTGTGTTAAATTTGCGTCGGGAGATGAAATAAAATATGTTATTACGCACGAATATGGACACAGCTTGTTAAATATCGGAGAAAAACTACCCGGAAAAGCGCAAAATTTTGCACTTGTTGATTTTACGGCAGTTAAAAAGGCGAGAAAAGAAATCGAACCGATTTGGGACGAATACTGTAACACAGTGCAAGCAGCAAAAGACAACTATGACAAAATCCGCAAACCGATTGAAGCCAAAATGATTTTTGGAACAGGTGAAGTGACGGACGCAGACAGAGAAGCAATTGCGACAGCAAAAAAGAAATACGACAGCATTAAAATCAGCGATTACTCTCTGACAAATGCGGATGAATTTGTTGCAGAATGCTTTGCCGATGCGGAAGTTGGCACAAATCCGAGCGAATATTCTTTTGCGGTTTCCAATATAATAAAAAAATATTTCGGGAAGGCGTAATATGTTCCAAGATATGCCCTATTTTATGGAAAATGAAGAATGGTTCAGGTTTGACGCATCTGTCAAAAAGTATGTACTGACAAGTGACGCGCCACCAAAAGCAAAGGAATCCTATGAGTCGTTTTACAAAGCACTTGAAGAGGATTGACGCGCAATGAAAATCACACTTGAAGACCACAGCGATGAGGTATTGGAAGCGCTGGAATCCGCTTGCCAGCGGGCGCTGGAAAAATGCGGACTTGTGGCAGAGGGGTACGCTAAAAAACTATGCAATAGCCCCGGTAAATTCGGAACGGGCGCACTACGAAACAGCATTACACATATGGTAAACGACGGCGAAAAAGCCGCATATGTCGGCACAAATAGCGAATACGGCGTATACGTTGAGTGCGGCACTGGCATTTACTATCCGGGCGGCAGACAAACGCCGTGGGTGTACCAAGATGCAAAAGGCGATTGGCATCTGACCCACGGCCAACGGGCAAAGCCTTTTATCAAGCCTGCCGTTGCCGAGCACGGCGAACAGTACAAAAGAATCATCGAAGCAGAGCTGAAAGGCAAATAAGCCTCTCGGCTCTTTTTATTGGGAGGAAAACACATGAAAAAGATTATTTATATCGCAATCGCAGTTATGGCCTCAGTTTTGCTTTTATGTGGCTGTTCAGAAGCCTATAAAGCAAACGCAAATATTTCTAAACAGGCCGATTACTTTGAGAGTGAACGAAAAATCACCGTATATAACGCCAGAACAGACAAGGTCATTATGGAAGCTGAGGGGTATATGTCTATCTCCAACAATTCTAGCAACGAGCTTGTCTGCACTGTAAAGGTTGGCCCTGATACTTACAGGAAAAATTACATCTACCTAAACAGTTACACGATGTATGTTGTCGAGGACATTACAGGAACACACACAGACCCGTACCATTACAAGCTGTATTTCCACACAAATGTTCTGCCAAGCGTTGAAGTGAAACCGTAAAAGACAAGGTTACCTAGCAACTACCGAGGCGTTCTCGGCGGTTGCTATTTTTATACGCAAAAACAGCGAAGCACTGCTGTTTTGAATAAATAAAACTCAAATGGCGAAGAACCGCCACCGAAGAAAAGGAGAGAATCCTCATGGCAAAATTTACACGCGCTGAAATCCGTAAAATTATTGGCGAAAGCTGCACTGACGAAATTGAAAATCAGCTTGTTGCACTCCATCTTGGAGTAGTTGACCCGCTGAAGGACGACGTCACGCGGTATAAAGCCGATGCAGAAAAGCTGCCGGGCGTTCAGAAGGAGTTGGACGACCTGAAAGCGCAGGGCGACGGCGGCTACAAGGCTAAGTATGAAGCAGAGCACAAGGCTTTTGTGGACTACAAGGCCAACGTAGACGCTGAAAAAACAACGGCTGCCAAAGAAAAGGCGCTGGAGACCGCCCTGAAAAAAATCGGTATTGCCGATAAACGGATTGCCACTGTTGCCAAGATGGCAAGGGCAGATGGACTGCTGGACGCTTTGGAGCTGGACGAGAACGGCGCAGCAAAAGATGCAGCAAAGTTTGAAACCAGTTTGAAAGACGGTTACGGCGAATTTGTTGTAACTACCAGCACTCAGGGCGCGAACACACCGAACCCACCTGCCGGAAACGGCGGCAGTGGTTCCATCACGGCAGAAGCCTTTAAAAAGATGGGCTATGCCGACCGACTGAAACTCAAGAAAGAAAGCCCGGAACAGTATGCCGAGCTTGCAAACAACAAAGGAGATTAACACATGGCAGATACTATTTTGACCAAACTCGCAGACCTGATTGACCCGGAAGTCATGGCCGATATGATTTCGGCTAAAATCCCTGACAAAATCCGCGTGGCACCTTTTGCAAAGGTGGATGACACCCTTGCTGGTGTTCCCGGCGATACCATCACTGTGCCGTCTTACGGTTACATTGGCGACGCAGAGGACGTTGCAGAGGGCGTTGACGTTGACATCAACAAAATGAGCACCAAGGACAAGAAGTACAAGATCAAGAAGGCCATGAAGGGCGTCGGCCTGACCGATGAAGCTGTTCTGTCCGGCTACGGCAACCCCGTGGGCGAGGCCAATGCGCAGCTGGCGCTGTCTATCGCTGCCAAAATCGACAATGACTGCATGGAAGCCTTGCAGGGCGCTACGCTGGTGTATGACGGCACTGCTGCCGCTATCAAGTACAGCGGCGTTGTGGACGCTATCGACGTGTTCAACGAGGAGATCAACAGCGACAAGGTCATGTTCATCAACCCCAAGCAGATGGCGACCCTGCGCAAGGATGCTGACTTTATCAGCGCTGACAAGTATCAGGCTGGCGTTGCTGTCACCGGCGAAATCGGCAAGATTGCCAACACCCGCGTTGTGGCATCTCGCAAGGTTCCTTCTATCGAGTACGAGAAGGACAACAGCACCGGCACTATTGAGATTGTCGATGATGCTACCACCGAGACTGCCGCCAAGAAGCATCTTTCCACGATTCAGCCCCATTGCGCTGCTGCGCTGGTTGTCGGTGACAAGGTCAAGGCTGCTGCTACCGCCTACTACGCATGCCCCATCGTCAAGCTGAACGAGGACAGCGAGACTGAGGACGATGTTCCCGCCCTGACCATTTACCGCAAGCGCAGCATCAACGTGGAGACCGAGCGCAAACCGCGTAACCGTTCCACCGAGATCACCGCTGACGAGTTTTACGTTGCGGCTCTGACCAACGAAGCCAAAGTCGTGCTGGCAAAGTTCAAAAAGTAATAAGGGGGCAGCGTAATGCTTGAAGAATTGATGCGAGAGTGCCGGAACTGGTTTAAGGTCCCGGATGGCGCGTACAGCGGCACATTTACCATCAAGGACGGCAGCATTACGCTGCCTTTTTTAGTTGATGGGCAATATTTCCGCATTATAGGGAGCGTGTTCAACGATGGCGTGTACCAGTACGGTGCTGGCAGCTTGACCGATGAAACGTTTGACGGGACTGTGTGGGCGCTGGCTGTGCCTGCTGCCTTTATTTCTCTGGTTGAGGATGTGGAAGCATGGCGCGACAAGTATGAGAACGCCGCAAACAGCCCATTTCAGAGCGAGAGCTTTGCAGGATATAGCTACACTAAATCGAGCGCAAATGGCAATTCTGGTGGCTCTGTGACGGGCTGGCAGGGTGTGTTTGCGTCCAGGCTGAACAAATGGAGAAAGCTATGAGCCTTTTAGATGATTTTTCGCACAGCTGCATCATTATGGACAAGCTGACAAAGCCTGACGGCGAGGGCGGCTATGCTACCGAGTGGCGCGATGGCGCAGAGTTTGCGAATTACGTTGCATTGGACAGCAGCCTTGAAGCACGGCAGGCCGAAGCGCAGGGTGTAACCAGCGTGTATACCGGAATTGTGCGGAAAGATGTGCCTATTGAGTACGGCAGCGTGTATAAGGACGCGACGACAGGGGCATATTTCCGAGTTACCAGCCGCCCAAGTGAAAAACAGGCCCCGGCAAGCGCTTCCCCGATGCTGAACGGCCTAAAAAGTTTTACTGCTGAAAGGCTGCGGGAGGGATTGCCGACATGACAAAGGGCGCTGCATTACAGCAGTTTTTCGGGCAATTTATGACAGCATACGCCAGCAACGCCGTGCCGGATGACGCTGTACTCCCCTTCCTGACCTATGATGCCGTGTTTGACGCATGGGGCGGCAGTCCGGTGTCATTAACGGTTAATATGTGGTTCTATACCACGTCTGAGGCCGTACCAAATGCCAAAGTGCAGGAATTGTCTGAGGCATTGGGCATCGGTGGGAAAATGCTACCAATCGATGATGGTTATATCTGGCTTACAAGAGGTTCGCCATTTTGCCAATCATTGGCAGATGATACGGACAGAAATATCAAACGGAGGTACATTAACGTAACCGCCGATTTTTTATGCAAAAACTGAGGTGAAAATATGGGTAAATTTACCGTTATTCCGCAGGAAACTTTTAATGGCTTGCAGATGGACGCTGGTGTTCTGCTGAAAAAATTCACACCGACCTCGCCCGCTGCACCTGATGATGCAGATATTATCTGCGCTACCACTGGCGGCATTAATGCCACTTGTGTGCCCACTTACAGTGATCTTGGTGAAGATATCGACAACTGCCCGAACAACATGAAGGAGCTGAAGCATCTGGATAGTTGGGAGTGCAAGATGTCCTTTACCAGCCTGGGCATGGATGCAAACGCTATTAAGCTGGCATTGGGCGCGGCTGACATTACCAGCACCGCTGCAAGCAAAAATGACGTTGTTACACCTAGCCGAGACCTGAAGCAGAGCGATTTTACTGATCTTTGGTGGGTCGGTGACCGCGCAGATGGTGGCTGTGTGGCAATCCAGATAAAAAATGCACTGTCTACTGGCGGTTTTAGCTTGCAGACAACCAAAAATGGAAAGGGCCAGTTGTCTGTTGAGTTGACTGGCCATGTCTCTATTGAAAATCAGGATACTATGCCGATGGTATTTTACAGCTTGGATGCGGAGGAATAAAAAATGCGACTGCTTTCTCAGATGACTACCGACGAGACATGCGATGTTTTGTGCATCGCCGCCCCTCATATCCAGAATATGGCCGACGATAAAAACCTAATTGCAGAAGTTCAACGCAAGCTTCCCAAAGGGGAACATACGCAGATTGAAGTCTATAGGTTCGGCCTTACGCGAGTTGTGAATCTTGTTCCTATCTTCTTGAAAGACCACAGAGAAGACGTATATGCGATTCTTTCTCTGTTTAACGGCCTCACCCCAGAAGAATGCGGAAAGCAGGGGCTCTTAAGCACGTTGGCGCAGATTAACGAGCTTGTGAAAGACGAGGACTTCGTGAATTTTTTCAAACAATCTTTCGGTACGGCGCAGAAAGCGTAATAGTCGCAATCTTAAGCATGCCGAAACTGAGCGCCCGTGCGTTTATGTCGGCACTGCCATACCGAATCAAAGAAAAAACGGATGAAGTGGCATATCGTGTTTATATGTCTGATGTACTTATCACGATTGCAAAAAACATGATAAAAACAAAAAGCGAGCCGAAAAGGTACTGGGATATAATCAACCCGCCACCAGAAGAAACACGAACAGCGGATGAAATCAAAGAATACATGAAGAACAAGCTGAGAAAACTGGAAGAGCCGCCCCAAAAATAGGGCGGCTCATTTTAGAAGCAGTTTGTCATAATGGCTTTGTAGATTTTATCGTCTACCTCGATTAAAAAGCGTTTACCACTTGCAACCCACTGTGGGTCTTCTTTCAGCTGAATTGCAATCTGATAAATGCCTTTTTGTTTTGCGGTGACTGCGCCAGCCACGAGACCAGCAGGCCCAAGAATGGCACCGCCAACAAGCCCGCGCATCACACCAGAAGACATAGACTTCTTCTGAGATTCATCCATAACAGAATAATCCGCAACGGTGCTTCTGTCTAATGTGATTGCGGGCATCAATCCCATGTCGAGTTGAACCCGACCAAAAGAAAGATTGACCTTTTTCCCTACGTAATCTCCTGCGATAACTGCATTTTTAGCTTTTGCCATAGCAAAACACCTCCTAAAGCTAGGATACAGCATGGCTAACAAAAAATCAACAAGAAAGGAGTGAAAAGTTGGACGTATTTAATCTAAACGCAAAATTAAGTCTTGATACAGATGATTATGAGCGGCAGTTAAACGATGCAAGCGGCAAAACAACATCTTTTTGGGACGTATTCAGCGGAACGTTTCTTGGAAACGCAGTTTTTGATGGTCTGAAAGCTGTGGGCAGCACGATTGTATCTGTTGGCAAATCGGCAGCAGGTGCAGCTCTCGATATTGGCAAAGCATCCCTGAGCAGTTACGCAGACTATGAGCAGCTTGTCGGTGGCGTAGAAACCTTGTACAAGGACAGCGCAGGTATTATTGAGGGCTATGCAAAGGACGCGTACAAGAACGTTGGCCTGTCTGCAAACGAGTACATGGAGACATCAACATCGTTTGCTGCGGCTCTGGTTTCAAGTTTGGGCGGCGATACACAAAAAGCCGCTGAAATGGCGAATACTGCAATTTCGGATATGTCCGATAATGCGAACAAGATGGGCACCAATATTTCTTCCATCCAAGACGCATATAACGGCTTTGCGAAGCAGAACTACACCATGCTTGACAACCTAAAGCTCGGCTATGGTGGCACGCAAGCTGAAATGAAGCGGTTGATAAAAGAAGCCGCTGCCATGAAGGACACGCAAGCAGAACTTGGCGTGACGGTTGATGCAACCAGTATGTCTTATGCGAATATTGTACAGGCGATTCACGTCGTACAGGCAAACATGGACATTATGGGAACAACCAGCAAAGAAGCTGCAACTACCATCCAAGGAAGTACAGCTTCTATGAAGAGCGCCTGGGAAAATCTGCTTACAGGCATTGCAGACCCAGAACAGGATGTTCAGCAGCTAATCAATAATTTCGTAGACAGTCTTCTTACTGCTGCTCAAAACATTTTGCCGCGTATTCAAGAAATTGTCCCAACGCTGATCAACGCCATGACCGAGATAGGTGCACAGTTGGCCCCTGTAGTCAGCACTGTTATCGAAGGCATGATGCCAACCGTCGTAGAAGGGATAGAGGCACTATTTAACGGCCTTGGATTTTTGGCAGACGAGTTACAGCCAATCATTGATGAATTATTTTCTTTTTTTGGTGATGCGATAGTAAATACGCTGACAAGCGCAATCGAAAATTCTGATTTTAGTGTAATTTTTGATATTTTCGATGAAGTCAAAGAGGCGGTCAACGAAGTAATCCCTGTTATAGAAGCCTTGGCTCCTTCCATTGGCGCGGTTGGCACTGCTATTGCTGGATGGCAAATTGGAACGAAAATCCAAAAGATGGTAACTGCTTTCGACGAGGCTAAAGTTGCCGTATCTCTGTTCAGCATGGGGCTTTCTGATTCAGAAGTTGCACAGGGCGCTTTGGATGGCACGCTCAAAGGGTCGGAAGTTGTCGTTGGGCTGCTTACTGGAAAAATTGATTTGCTTTCTTTGGCGCAAGGCAAACTCAAGGCTGCGCAGGCTGCACTAAACGCCGTTATGTCAGCTAACCCGATTGCAATCGTAATAACGCTGATTGCGGCTTTGATTGGCGTGTTTGTCACTCTGTACGCAACGAACGAAGATTTCAGAAATAAAGTCAACGAAATTTTTGAGTTCGTAAAGACCACTGTTGTTACATTCTTTACAGAGACCGTTCCAGAGGCGATTAACAGTGCGATAGAGTGGTTTCAACAGCTCCCCGATAAAATATCTGAGTTCATGACAAACGCCGTGCAGAGCGTCGCAGATTGGGCGACACAAACAGCAGAGAATGCTCGTCAAGCTGGCAGCAATTTTATCAATGCTGTTGTAGAATTTTTCTCGCAACTCCCGTATAACTTAGGCGTATTTCTCGGCACGGCGCTTGCAAACATCGTAATTTGGGCGGTGGAAACGGCAGAGAATGCGCGGCAAGCTGGCTCCCAATTCTTGCAAAACGTAGTTGAGTTCTTTACGCAACTCCCCGGCAACGTTTTAACGTTCCTGTCTACCACGATCGAGAACGTCATTGCATGGGCTGGGCAAATGAAGTCCAACGCAATCGACGCGGCATCTACGTTCCTGAATAACGTAATTGAGTTTTTTACTCAGTTGCCCGGAAACATTGCAGAGTGGTTCACAAAAACGATTGAAAAAGTCGTAGAGTGGGCAGTTGAGCTAAAAAACAAAGGAACGCAAGCAGCAAAAGATTTGCTAGATGCTGTTGTTACGGGCCTTGCGGAATTACCCGGCAAAATCTTTGATTTAGGCGTGAACGCGGCAAAGAACTTGCTCGAGGGTATTAAGAGTATGGGCGGCTGGCTGAAAGAACAGGTCGGAAATTTCGTAGACGGCATTGTCTCCGGCTTTACCGGCACGGTGCAGACAAACGGCTCCCACGCAGGCGGTCTGGACTATGTTCCCTATAACAACTACGTTGCAAACCTGCATCGCGGCGAAATGGTGCTTACAAGCGCAGAGGCGACGGAATACCGCAAAGGCAACGCAAACGCGGCTGGCGGCATGACGTTCAACATCAATATTAACGGCATTCAGTTTGACGATGTAAATTCCATGGCACACGCGCTGGCAAATCAGATTTCGTATGAGCTTCAGGCGCAAAGCAACAGAAAGGCGGCTGTATATGCTTAATGGATTTTGGCTTGACGGTGTATGCAGCCTCGATGTTGGAATTAGGCTGCAAAATGCAATTACTTTTGGGAAACCGACGCCAAGAGTAACCGCCACGACCATTTCTGGACGCAGTGGAGACCTGACAGAATGGGATGGAAGCTACTCAAATATTAGCGCCACAGCAAAATGTTTTGCGCTGACTGGCGCTGATGTAAGCGACACTTTACCAACGATTGCGGCTTTTCTGCGTGGAACTACTTTTAGCTATCGCAGGCTTGAAACAGAGGAAGAACCAAATGTGTACAGAATGGCGCGGGTGGTTAATTTCCCGGAAACTGATATCCGGGCAAACCACCTTGCGCCATTTACAATTTCGTTAGATTGCAAACCACAGAAATACTTAAAAGACGGCGAAAATACTGTTGAAGTCAAAAGCGGTGATTCTCTGTATAATCCAACTGTATTCCCTTCCCTGCCGCTTATCGCACTAACCGTTACTGACGATGCCAAATTACAAGTTGGTGGCACACAAATAAGTATTACAGGTTACACCGGGCCTATGTACCTAGATTGTGAAATGATGGACGCTTACAGAGAATCTACAAACTTAAATAAATATGTAACTGCGCCTGAATTTCCTGCTTTGGGGGCAGGAGCTACACAAATTAGTTGGAGTGGCGGCATTAGCAAGTGCGAAATCACACCTAGATGGTGGACGTTGTAGGAGGTGTAAATCATTAGTTATCCGAGATATTACGACGGCACGACCGGCTTGCAGGGCAACGGCGTGGGGGTGCTGCGGGATGCTGTGCGCTGCACCGTGACCGAAGAGCGAAACGGCGCGTTTGAACTGGAAATGGTCTATCCCATTACTGGGCAGCATTACAGCAGCTTGGCGCTGCGCGGGCTGATTCTGGCAAAGCCAAACCCCTACGGCGAGGCACAGTATTTCCGCATTTATAAAATCAGCCGCCCCATCAATGGACAGGTGACGGTCAACGCGCAGCACATCAGCTACGATTTGAGCGGCATTCCGGTGGGGCCTTGTAAGGCGTTGAACGCAGTCGACGCCTTGCAGCAGCTCAAAAGCCATGCGGCGGTAAGTTGTGATTACTCATTCTGGACAGACATTCAGACGGTGGCAGACTTTGCCGTGGCTGTGCCCAGCAGTCTGCGCAGCCTGCTGGGCGGCGTGGAGGGCAGCGTGCTGGACGTCTATGGAGGCGAGTATGAGTGGGACAACACCACCGTCAAGCTGCACAGCCAGCGCGGCACCGACCGCGGCGTGACGATCCGCTACGGAAAGAACCTGACAGACCTGACCCAGGAGGAAAGCTGCGCCGAAGTCTACACCGGCGTTTATCCCTACTGGGTGGACAGTGATGGCAACGTGACCCAGATCACCGGCAGCCCGGTTGTCAACGTGCCGGACGGCCAGTATGACTTTGTGCGGGTGCTGACGCTGGACGTGAGTCAGGACATAAAAGAGCAGCCCACCGCCGCCCAGCTGCGGCAGGCCGCGCTGGATTATATCAGCGCCAACAAGGTAGGCGTGCCGAAGGTGAGCCTGACATTGAGCTTTGCCCAGCTGGAACAGACCGCCGAATACGCCGACATGGCCCTGCTGGAGCGGGTATGTCTGTGTGATACCGTTCATGTGCAGTTTGCAAAGCTGGGCGTGAGCGCGGATGCCCGGTGCATCAAAACGGTCTATGACGTGCTGCTGGAGCGGTACGACAGCGTAGAGCTGGGCGACGCCCGCAGCAGCCTGGCCAACACCGTGGCCGACATGGGCAAAACCGTACAGAGCACCGTAAACAAGACGCGCAGCGACCTGGAGCGGGCCATTGACCGCGCCACACAGCTTATCACCGGCAACCTGGGCGGCTATGTGGTGCTGCACAGCTCCACCGGCGCGGATGAGCCGGACGAAATCCTTGTGATGGACAAGCCGGAAATCGCCAAGGCCACAAAGGTCTGGCGGTGGAATCTGGCCGGTTGGGGGTACAGCAGCAGAGGCTATGGCGGGCCGTACCGACTGGCCGCCACGATGGACGGTGCAATCAACGCCGATTTCATCACGACCGGCAGTTTGAGCGCCAACCTCATTAAAGCCGGGACGATGAGCGCAAATCTTATCCGGGGCGGCGTGCTGCAATCCACCAACGGAAAGTTCGTGTCCAATTTGGACACGGGAGTCACTACTTTTAACGGCGGGCTGGTGGTGAACAGCGACAATTTCAACATCGGCTCGGACGGATCGGTGGATATCACCGGTAAATTCACTTCGACGGTGTCGGAGAGCAAGTGCGTCATAGACGACGCAAAAATTGAAATGTACCGAAAAACCAATGACGGCAACTGGCACATGGGCGCTTTCATGTCCACGTGGGGGTCGAACAATGCCGTTGGCCGACTGGTGCTGTACGGCCCTGCGGCCAGCAACACCAACGATATGATTGCCAACGTCACGATGGCTGGACAGTATTCCGGCGGCGCTATCGCGATAAGCGACGCGAAAGGCAACGTGAAGGTGCAGCTGGGCGTGGACGGCGCGGGCGACGGCTATGTGTTGGTCAACGGCAGAATGATACAGTGAGGTGGTTTTAAATGGCGGCAGCCAATTACAGCCCGCCCACAGCAGCGCTTATCAAGGCGACGCGGGCGGATTTTGACCGGCGTGACGTTGTGCAGCCGGTACATCTGGTACAGTACGACGATACGCTCCCGGTGCTGGCCGTGGCCCTGTACAAGGGCGGGCAGCCCTGGACACTGCCAACCGGCGCGGATGTCAACCTGCGGATGGATAAAAAAGACGGCCACTATGTCTACAACCCGGCGCTGGGCGTGAGCAGCGACCGCGCCACGGTCTATTTGGCCGTGACGGCCCAGATGACGACCGGCTACGGCACGTTTGCCCCGGTGGTAGAGGTGCTGGCGGGCGGTGGTGTGGCCGGTATGGCCGCCCTGCGGCTGGAAATTGACCGGAACCCGGTGCAGGATGGAATGCTCGAAAGCACTGACGAATACAAGACCGTGCAGGCGCTGGCCGCTGAGGTGGCTGCCAACGCCAAAATCGTGCGGGATAATGAAGCGGGCATCCAGGACGTGCACGAAAACATCGAGGCCATCAAGGCCGCGCCTGCCAACGCCACGGCCGCTGCGGCCAGTGCGAAAGAGGCCCGCAGCTGGGCGGTGGGAGATACAGCATCCCGCCCCGGCGAGGGCATGGACAACGCCAAATACTACGCTGCGCTTGCCCAGCAAGTCAGCCAGGGCGCGGTTGGGTGGTATCCCAACTACGAGGCGCTGTACGCGGCCCACGATACTGGTTATGATGGCAACTGGGCGATTGTGGGAGATACCGATACTATCTGGGTTTGGGACAGCAATACCGGGGTTTGGAAGGACACCGGCGAGAGCAGCAAGTTTGCGAATTACTACGACAAGACCCAAATCGACGCCATGCTGGCCGCTATGAAATCGAAGTTGAAGACCGTAACGGTGGCGGCATCAGCCTGGACAACCGGCGATTATACCGTGGCATGGGACGATGGAACCAGCACGAGTTATACGCAGTGCGCCACTGTCACAGTTTCCGGGGTGACGGCAGACAGCCATATCGTCGTATCTGACCGCACGAGAGTTACGGATGCGGTGCGTATTGTAGCCGCGCTGGAACCCGGCGCGGGGGTTGTTAAGTTTTATGCGAACAGTGCGCCAAGCGCTGCGGCGGTGTTTGTGGTGGAGGTGAGCCAGTAATGAGTGGGGCAACAAATAACCCGTACCTTGAAGCCGGTAGAGACGACCTGCTGCGAATCATGACGGCCCCCAACGCTGGGGCGCATAACGCGGTTTACCGTGGCAAGGCGCTTGGCGGAGAGGCGACGGATGCGCAGTGGGCGGCGATTGCGGCGGGCACATTCGATGATTTGTACATAGGTGACTACTGGACGATGGGCGGGGTCAACTACCGTCTTGGGGCGTTCGATTACTTCCTCAACAGTGGTAATGGTAACAAGATTTGTACAACACACCATGCGGTTATTATTCCTGATACTTCTCTTTATCAAGCACAGATGAATACCAGTAATGTTACCACTGGTGGTTACACTGGTTCTGCCATGTATAAGTCGAATCTGGCGCAGGCTAAGACTATTATCAAGGCAGCGTTTGGTTCCGCTCATGTTCTTACAAAGAGAGAACTTCTGACCAATGCGGTAACTGGCAACACCCCTTCGGGTTGGGCATGGCTCGACTCTGATGTTGAGTTAATGAACGAAGTGCAGGTTTATGGTTCTGTGGCATGGGGCGCACATGATGGCAACGGTTTCAACGTTGCTTCTAGTGACGGTCAGTTCCCGCTCTTCATGTTTGATCGTACTAAGCTGCATAATCGAGAGGACTACTGGCTGAGAGATGTATCTTCCACTACTCACTTCGCCAGTGTCGACTACGACGGTTATGCGGACAGCCGCAGCGCTTCTCTCTCTCTTGGCGTTCGCCCGTTTTTCTGCATTTACTAAGGAGAAAAAATTATGAATGCAACAAATAATCCTTATGCTGTCACCCCCCCCACTGATACGACGCTGACGCAGGAAGGCGCGGCCGCTAATGCTAAGGGGGTGGCGGTATGAGTGCAACCCGCAATCCCTATTACCAGCTGCCCGGTGGGGCTGACCTGCCCGGAGACGTGCGTGTGAGCGATACGGCAGATGCCAGCAAGACTGCTGCGGACGGCTGGGCGGCCAGCCCGGCAGCGGTGGCGAGTGCAGCTGCCACATTATCTAGTTTAGTTTGCCGCTTCGATATAGGAGACAACTCCGTACATTTCCAATTCACACCAACTTTCGGAAAAAGGGCTAGTTTTGTATTGATTTCGATTATGCAAGGCTCTGGCATATGCTGTAACAGCCTTGTTGTGCACAACGATGATGGAACTAATGCTTGTACCGAGTTCGTTTCTAAGGGTCTTTCGGTAAATAAAATCGCTACAAGCAAGTCTGGAGACATCATTGATGTCTCCATTAGTTACGTCTACAACAGCGTTTGGGGACATCTGTTTGTCTTTCCGTCTGATAACATCACAAACATCGGACAATAATTACGAACAACAAAAAACCATAATTTGAAAAGAGAAACACACTTGGAGGTGCTATATGTCTGAAAAAGATACGATTTTGACCCCGGAAATGGGTGAAGAACTTTCCAACGGCAAAGGAGACGACGACGATGAGTGATTCCGCACTTGCCGTTTATACGGCCATTAGCCCAAACTGCAACAGACCCCGCAGCCAGCCCATCAGCAAGATCACGGTGCACCATATGGCGGGCAATACCACGCTGGAAGCGTTCGGTTCTATCGTTGGCAAAGCATCCCGCCAGATGAGCGCAAACTACGCCATCGATTCCAACGGCCGCATCGGTCTGTTTTGCCACGAGGCCGACCGTTCGTGGTGCAGCTCGTCGCCGTGGAACGACCAGCGCGCCGTCACGATCGAGGTCGCCAACGACGGCGGTGAGCCTGACTGGCACATCAGCGACAAGGCCTATGCCGCGCTGCTCGACCTTTGCACCGACATCTGCCGCCGCAACGGCATCAAGGAGCTGACCTACACCGGCGACAAGAACGGCAGCTTGACCATGCACTGCTTCTACGCCGCCACGGCCTGTCCAGGTCCCTACCTCAAGAGCAAGTTTCCCGACATTGCGGCGCAGGTCACAACGCGCCTGAAGGGCGACGTGGCCGACGCTGCACCCGCAAAGACGCAGGAGCAGACGTTCATCGACGTGATGGTCGAGAAGTGCCGGGAGCACTGCCTGAGCGCCCATCTGCTGCCGTCGCTCTGCATTGCGCAGGCGTGTTTGGAGAGCGCTTACGGCACCAGCGAGCTTGCTGTACAGGCCAACAACCTGTTCGGCATCAAGGCAAGCAACTGGAGCGGTCGCGTCTACAACAAGACCACCAAGGAGTGGGACGGCGGAAAGTACATCACCATCACGGCGGGCTTCCGCGCCTATGACACGATGGTCGCCTGCGTAGAGGACTACATCAAGAAGCTCACTACCATGAGCCGCTACTCAAACCTTGTCGGCTGCACCGACATCAACAAGGCGTGCGAGTACATCCGCGCCGACGGCTGGGCGACCAGCCCGACCTACACGTCGAGCTTGCTGGCGGTCGTGAAGCAGTTCAATCTGACGCGGTATGATGCCGCCATCAAAGAGGATAAGCCCGCTGCGCCGACGCATCAAGAGGTCTGGCTTGACCACGTTGTGCTTCCAAACGCCGCAGCAATGGAGTTTTACGCCGTTGCCAAAAAGTACAACCTCGATAACGATAGGGCGTATCATGCAAAATACGTGGAGGGTTGAGCGTGCCGGAGTGGATTGTGAAATACTGGGTCGAGTGGGCTTTTGGCGTACTCGCCGCGGGATTACTGGTCGTTTATAGGCGGCTGGCGAAAAAAATCAAGGACGACGCAGAAGAGAGGGCCGCCATCAAGGCGGGGATGCTGGCAATCCTGCACGACCGCCTGTACCAGGTCTGCACGTTTTATATCGCGCAGGGCTGGATCGAGACGGCGGGCCTTAAAAATCTGGAATATCTGTACAAGAGCTACCATGCGCTGGGCGGCAACGGAACAGGCACAGAACTGTACAACCGGGCGCGGGTGCTGCCGATTCATTAAGAAAGGAGCTAAACTATGAACATCGACTACATGAACTACATCAAGCCTGAACTGCTGGTACTGATCCCGGCGCTGATTTTCGTTGGGTATTGCCTGAAAACCAGCACGGCAGTGGCTGACAAGCTCATCCCGGCGGTGCTGGCCGCAGTGGGTATTGTGCTGGCCGCGCTGTACGTTTTGGCGACGTCGCCCATCGGCGGCGGGCAGGACGCGGCCATGGCGGTTTTTACTGCCATCGTCCAGGGCGTGCTGTGCGCAGCGGGGGCGGTCTACGCCAACCAGTGCGTGAAGCAGAGCACGAAGGATAAATAATCCACTGCGTGCGCCGGTTTGATTTTTGTGTTGACCTGGCGACGTATAACAGAATTTGCTTTTTGCTGACCGACGATGAGCGGGCTGTGCTGGATTACAGGCGGCGCGGCCTGGGCAACGCGGAGATCGCTGCGGAAATGAACTGCAGCGAGCGCACGGTCAATCGGTTGGTGCGGGCGGTCGTGGATAAAATCAGGAAGATATAAAACAGCGGTCGTGCTGGGCGTTTGCCCGGTACGACCGCTGTTTTTTTTATTCTGTTTTTATAAAAAATACAATGCCACAGGAGTAGTAGACCTGGAAGCAACCCTCGACCGTTTCGGCGACTGTGCTGCCACAATCGTAGTCGTAGATGTTGAATTTACCAGAAATCAGCGTGAAGTAGGTAAGGGGCGCGGTGTCTATCTCGCCGTCGTTATAGATGCAAAACGCGGAGTCGCCGTCGCCTGCGCCGGTGGGAATCAGAACGGAGAAGGAATCATTGGCGATTTTGACCGCGCCCGCGTCGCTGATGGTGTCGCAGCGGCGGCCGCTGGTCAGCAGCCACAGGTCCGGCGGTGGGGGTGCGGCAAGTCGGTTGTCGGTGTAGGGTTCATCTTCGTCGATGAGCCAGTCACGACCGACGCGGCGGGCTGTTTTGAAACCGCCGCGCAGGGCCTTTTGGCGGACGGTGACGGGGCTGCGGTTGTGGCGGGCAGCGTATTCGGTAATTGTAATTTCCATGGGGGCCTCCTTAATTAAAGTTCGATGTTGACGTCCACAGTGATTTCTACGCCTACCGGGTTGCCGGCCTTTACAAAGGCAGAGCTGGCGGAGCGGGGCAGGATGTGGATGCTAAGGAGCGTTATGGTCTCATCAGACTGGATCAGTTCGCCGTTTTCGTCAAGCTCATCCTCTCGGTTGTAGTCGACGTAGTACTCCCAGCGACACAAGGCGTCATCCTGGCCAGTGACCCACTGCTTGCCGTTGTCCATGGCGGCGCTGGAAATTGCCTCGCGGATTTCATCGATAACATCGTTGCTGTTGACGGAAGTGTTGGTGGCGGCGTAGATGGCATTAGAAATAGTGGTCATTTTATTTTCCTCCTGTTGTGTGCGGTTGCTTATCTCTTACTGTGTCTATATTATACATCGCTAGAGATGTAATGTCAAGGGCTTTTGCAAAGACTTTTTAGAATTTTCTGCAAAAAATGGCGTAAAGTCGGCGTATATGTGGCGCACGCGAAATTGTGTAAAATATTACAATAAATATAGAGGATAAAGCCATGTACAGAGAATTAAACCTGAATCCAGAACATAAGCGCGTCGGCGATTGTACCGTAAGAGCCATTGCAGCAGCCACCTTGAAACAATGGGAGACCGTATATGCAGACTTGGCTGTTGAGGGTTTGTTATTACATGATATGCCGACTGCTAATTACGTATGGGGACATTACCTGCGTCGGTGTGGGTGGAACCGTTCGGCAATTCCGAACAATTGCCCGGACTGCTACACGGTTGCGGATTTCGCGTCGGAGCACCCAAGCGGGACGTATATTTTGGCTCTTGCAACGCACGTTGTCTGCGTGCGTGATGGGGACTGGCTTGACACATGGGACAGCGGCGACGAGACGCCACTGTATTATTGGCAGAAAGGATGATTGACTATGGCGTTTGGCGTACCGTATCAGCCCGGATTTGCGCCGGGATATTACCCGATGGGGCAGCAGATGCCGTCGGCCATGCCCGACCAGCTTGCACAGCTTCGACAAGCGGCGTATCCGCAGCAGCAACAGACTGCACAGCAGACTGCGCCTATTATTTGGGTGCAGGGAGAAGAAGCGGCGAAGTCGTATCTTTGTGCGCCGGGGAACAGCGTGCTTTTGATGGACAGCGAGAAAAGTTCGTTCTATATCAAAACAGTGGATGCAAGCGGGATGCCGCAGCCGTTGCGAATCTTTGATTACACGGAGCGCACAGCAGCACAGAAACAGCCCACACAGGCCGTGCAAGCACAAGCCGGGGAGTTTGTCACCCGTGCAGAGTTTGACGCGCTGGCGGCACGCTTTGACGCGCTGACAGCAGACAAACCGCTGACAAAGAAAAAGGAGAGCGAAAATGCCAAATCCACTGTTTAATGCTTTAGGCGGCGGGCGTATGCCCGGCCCGATGGGACAATTTCAGCAGATGATGCAGCAGTTTCAGCAGTTCCGGGCAAATTTTCAGGGAGACCCCAAAAAAGAAGTAGAAAAGCTGTTGCAATCCGGGCAGATGAGCCAAGCTCAGCTAAACCAGCTGCAAGCGATGGCGCAGCAGTTTCAGGGCTTTTTAAAATAGGTTCAAACCGTGCGCACGGTGAACAATAAAATCAACTTTTGAAAGGAGTTAAATATGAGTCTTTCTTCGGACGGCACTGTGATGACAATGCCTGTTCAGCCCGCGAATACGGGCAATGGCAACGGCTGGGGCTTTGGCGGCGATGGTGCGTGGTGGATTATTATTCTCTTCCTATTCGTTTTCTGCGGTTGGGGCGGCAGCTGGGGCAACAACGGATTTGGCGGCGGTAATGGTGCTGGCGCTGTCGATGGCTACATCCTCACCAGCGACTTTGCCAACATCGAACGCAAAATCGACGTCGTGAACAACGGCCTGTGTGACGGTTTCTATGCTCAGGCACAGCTTGTCAACGGTGTGCAGAACGCTATGCAGCAGGGCTTTATGAGCGCCGAAATCAGCCGCGCAAACCAGCAGGCCGCATTTATGCAGCAGCTTAACGCCATGCAGATGCAGCAGGCTAATTGCTGCTGCGAGACCCGCGAGGCGATTCAGGGTGTAAACTACAACCTTGCTACGCAGGCTTGCGACACGCGCCAGACCATCCAGAACGGTACGCGCGACATCATCGAGAACCAGAACGCCAATGCGCGTGCGGTGCTTGACGCACTGACCGCCCAGCGTATCGAGGCAAAGGATGCCAAGATTGCCGAGCAGAACCAGCAGATTTTCGCTGCACAGCTTGCCGCTAGTCAGGCTGCGCAGAATGAAACGCTGAAAGCCTATATGAGCGGGCAGCTTGCTTACTACAACCCCCGCCCTGTTCCTGCTTTCCCTGTTCCCGCACCGTATCAGTATGGGAATTGCGGCACCTGCAACGGCTGCGGATGCTAAAAACGAATACGGCAACTTGTCGGAGCATCTGACATGTTCGGCCCCGTGCCGATAGTGCAAAATGTGGCGGGGCAATCGTCCCGCCACTATCTTTTTTTGAAAGGAATGATTTTATGGCTGAATTTACAAACGCCAATACCGTGAGCGTGGCAGCAGGCCAGAACGTGCCGTTGACAGAAACGGCAGTAGCGGGTAAGGGCTGTGTCGTACACAGAGAGGGCGCGGGCATCGTTACACTGCGCGGCATCACGAACCAGTGCAAAGCTCGTTTCAAAGTGGGATTTGGTGCAAATGTTGCTATCCCTACCGGCGGCACAGTGGAAGCTATTACTGCTGCGCTTGCCATCAACGGTGAACCGCTGAACAGTGCGACTGCAACCGTGACACCGGCAGCAGTAGAAAACTTCTTTAATATCTATGTGACGTCTTTTGTTGAAGTTCCGCGCGGCTGCTGCCTGACCGTTGCCGCCGAAAATACAAGCACACAAACCGTTTTGTTTGCGAACGCAAACTTTGTGGTCGAGAGAGTGAGCTGAAAGGAGTAAACCATGAGTAAAAGAGTTTTGTATGACTTGAAAGACATGCTGTGCGCAGAACTGGACGAAATCGGAAAGAAGGGTGAAATGTCTGCCGGTGACTTGGAAACTGTTCACAAGCTGACTGACACCATCAAGAACATCGACAAAATCACCATGCTGGAAGAAGGCGGCTACAGCCGCGATGAAGATTACAGCCGGGATGGTGATTGGAGCGCTAATATGCACGGCAATTATGGACGCGGCAGCAGCTATGCGCGGCGCGGTTCGCATTATGTGCGTGGCCATTACAGCCGAGACGATGCGCGAGACAGCATGATGCGAAAGCTGGAAGACATGATCCGAAACGTTGATGGATACGACCGCGAGACTATCCAGCATTGCATCGATGAACTGAAAAACATTTGACGGAGGTGGCGGCTATGGTTGACGTGCGAGAGATTGACGGCGCTATAGCCGAAATCGAAAATAGCGAACTTACCATGACCAGAGTTAAAAATTTAGCGGCGCTGTATGTTGTGAAAAATCAGCAGCTTGCAGATGTATCCCCTGCCCCACAAAAAGCAGAACGGCAAGAGACAGTTCGCTACTACGAAGCGGCAAAGCCGTCTACAAGGGCTGCTGTTGGCAGCAGTGACTTTTTACGAGCTGTGTCAAATGTAGACCTTACGGATGCGCTGAACGTGCTGGATGAGCTTATGTCGGCTTTATATGTGGCGAACCCTAAAGTTTATAATGGCGTTATGCGGAAATTGGAGCGTTTACAGGATGAGTGAATTTTTGGAGATTGTAAACAAGGCTGATACCGGTAGAGTGTGGCGCGTGCTGGACGAGTTTATGGATGCGCTGAAAGAAGCAAAGCCGGAATTGTATGCAGAACTGCTGCACAATCTGCGTAAAAAATATGCAAGTGTGTACTAAAGTGTGTACTGCATAAAGAAAACAGCGTAGATTCCGACGAATCTACGCTGTTTCTATTGGTGGAGGATGGGGGACTCGAACCC
>OLOM01000547.1_pt1 | contig 28599 bp, 28 predicted proteins | sample 1672531 | NCBI WGS metagenome assembly OLOM01 (sample SAMEA3136696, study PRJEB25190) | human gut metagenome | reverse complement strand
GACGCGGAAAGCGCCCGTCGCAGCGGGAGCATACCGCCCTCGCTGGCAAGCTCCACGATCTCGGCGATGGTGTTCCAGTCGGCGCTGCCGGTGTAGTACTGGGCGCGGGTGCGGCCGTGCACGGCGATGAAATCGCAGCCGGCGGCTTCGAGCCCGCGCGCAAAATCGACGATGGCAGGATCGCGCTCGTCCCAGCCAATGCGCATTTTCGCGGAAAGCGGCACGTCAACGGCGTCGCGCATGGCACGGATGATGGCGAAGGCGGTCTCTGGTGTGCGCAAAAGGCCGGACCCTTCGCCGTGGTTGGCCACTTTGGGCACGGGACAGCCCATGTTGACATCGAGCATTTTTGCGCCGGCGGCGACAGCAAGGCGAGCGCCTTCGGCCATGATCTCTGGCTCGCTACCGAAAAGCTGTACGCTGATGGGTGCCTCTTCATCCTGCAGGTCGAAGAGGTCGAAGCTTTTTTTATTCCGATAATGCAGGGCTTTGGCGCTGACCATCTCGGTCACTTCGAGGCCGACGCCGTAGCGGCGGCAGATGAGGCGCATGGCTTTGTCGGTGACACCGGCCATAGGCGCGAGCACATAGGGATTGACGGCAAAATCGATCATATACACCTCACTTTTGCCCGGCTTCGTCCGGCTTAGATGAAAACCAGCCCCAGAGAGCGATGAGGATCATCACGCCAAAGAAGATGACATGCCAGAGGGTGCTTTCCGGAAATTCTGCCGGCAGCACACCGATGGCTTCGTGGGCGAGGGTGACGACGACGAGCTTGATGCCGACCCAGGTGACGAGGAGAAAGGCAGCGACCTCGAGCTTTGGCCGTTTGTCGAGAAGCTTGACGAAAATCGTCGCAGCAAAACGCATGAGCACGACGCCGCAGAGGCCGCCGCAGAGCACGAGGATAAATTCGCCAGCGTCCATACCGCCGATGTGGCCCCAGCCGGTTGGCGGCAGGGAAATGGCGATGGCAACAGCTGCGAGGATGGAGTCAACGGCGAAGGCGATGTCGGTGAATTCAACCTTGGCAACGGTGATCCAGAAATCCTTGCGGCTGTGGAGATAGTGCTCTGGTTCACCGGTCGGGAGATTTTCCCGCGCTTCAGCTTCGCCGCCTTCTTTTTTCTCCTTCATATATTTGTAGAGATTGTGGGTGCCGACGTAGATCAGATAAAGAGCGCCAGCGGCCTGCGCCTGCCAGACATTGGCGAGAAAGCTGACGAAAAAGAGCGCGGTGAAACGCAGCACGACGGCGCCGATGAGGCCGTAGAACAGCGCTTTGGAGCGCAGCTTTGGCGAAAGGGGCCGCACCATGACGGCGAGCACGAGGGCGTTGTCGGCACTGAGCAGCCCTTCCATGGCGACGAGCACGAAAAAGATGGCGATGTACTGGATCCAGAGGCCGGCGTCCATCGCTCCGATTGAAAACAGATCCATGGTTGATAACTCCTTTGTTGCGATGATGATATAAATACCAGCGGCCTTGCCCGGTCCGAGAGAGCGGTGGACCGTGCAAGGCGCGCTGGAGATTTGCGATTATTTTGCGTCGCTGTCGGCAGGCGCTTCTTTTGGCTTGGATGAGAACCAGCCCCAGAGAGCGATGACGAGCATCATGCCGTAGAAGATGACGTGCCAGAGGGTGGATTCTGGGAAATCATGCGGCAGGATGGCGACATTCTGGTGGGCGAGGGTGACGATGATGAGCTTCACGCCGACCCAGGTGACGAGCAGAAAAGCGGCGAGCTCGAGTTTTGGACGTTTGTCAAGGAGCTTGACGAAGATCGTGGCGGCAAAACGCATGAGCACGACGCCGCAGAGACCGCCGATGAGCACGACGAGGAACTGACCGGTGTCCATGCCGCCGATGTGGCCCCAGCCTGTCTCAGGCAGGGAGATGGCGAGGGCGACGGCTGCGAGAATGGAATCGACGGCGAAGGCGATGTCTGTGATCTCGACCTTGGCAACGACTTTCCAGAATTCTTTTTTGCTGTAGATGTAATTGCGCTCAGGATCCTCCGGCAGTTTTTCTTTGGAAGATTCCTGGCCGGTCTCGGCCTTGGCTTTCTGGTATTTGTAGATGTTGTGCAGCCCGACGTAGATCAGATACGCTGCGCCGATGGCCTGCGCCTGCCAGATATTGACGAGGAACGAGACGAAGAAGAGCGCGACGAAACGCAGCACGACAGCCCCGACGAGACCGTAGAACAACGCTTTCTGACGCAGATTCGGCGCCAGCGGCCGCACCATGACGGCGAGCACGAGGGCGTTGTCGGCGGAGAGCAGCCCTTCCATGGCAACGAGCATGACGAGGACGAAGAGATATTGGATGATCATCCCGGTGTCCAATGCGCCTAAGAGTGTGAGATCCATTGTTTTTCTCCTTTACAAATGACGTTTTTTGCACAAAAAAGGCCTTTGCCTTTCTTGCATACCAACAAGGAAGGCAAAGGTCTTGCAATCAAAGGTCATTCCTTCTATGACAGCACCGGTGAAGATCACGAGGTGACGACGCTGTCTCTGGCGCGAGGGCCAGTGCTACTCCCCTTTGCAATTTGGGTTGATGAAAGTATATCATCCGGCGCTGACGGCTGTCAACAGCGAGTTGTTGATTGTGCGCTGAAAATTATTTTTCGCCAAAACGCAGCGTGGTGGTCTTGAGATTGTGGCCAATGTGGCAGTTTTCGAAGATCTCCCGCGCCTGCGGCAGAAATTCTTTGGGATTGAGCATGGCCGGGCTGTAGTGGGTGAACCAAAGCTCGCGCACGTTCGCTTCGCGGGCGAGGGCGGCTGCTTCTGTGTAGACCATGTGGCCCTTGGCGGCAGCGTCGGGCTGTTTGGCGGGATCGCCGTAGAGCCCTTCGGCGACGAAAAGATCGCTCTCGCGTACAAGCTCGGCGAGCGCCGGCGCTGGGCGACAGTCGGTGGCGTAGCTCAGACGCAGACCACGCCGCGCCGGACCGAGCACGTCCTCTGGCTGGAAGATCCTGCCGTCGTGCTCGATGCGCTCGCCCTTTTGCAGAATGCTCCAAAGCTGCACAGGAATGCCGCAGGCTTTCGCCCGCTCCACGTCGAAACGGCCGGCGCGCGGCAGATGGCAGCTGTAGGCGAGACAAGGCACGCGGTGCTTCACTGGCTGGGTGGTCCATTCCAGCGCACCGGTGGTGAAAGTGGATGGTTCCTTGAACGGCAGCTCATGCAGCACAAGCTCGAACGGAAGCGGTCCGCAGATCACGGTGAGCCCGCGCACGATGCGCTCAAGCCCTTTGCCGCCCCAGAGATGCAGCGGTTCGGTGCGATGGTTGTTGGCGATGGTCATGAGCAGCCCTGGCAGCCCGCCAACGTGGTCGCCGTGGTAGTGGGTGAAAAGGATGTGGTCGATGTTTTTCGTGCTGAAGCCGCTCATGTGCAGCGCCACCTGCGTGGCTTCGCCGCAGTCGATGAGCACATTCGAGCCTTCGTGGCGCACGAGCAGCGCGGTGAGAAAGCGCTTAGGCAGCGGCATCATGCCGCCGCAGCCGAGCAGACAGACGTCAAGCATGACGGCGGCCTCCTTTGTTTCGCAGCGCGATCAGGCGCAGGCCTTCGAGGGTGAGCATGGGGTCGATGGTGTTGACGTAGCGGCAGTTGACGCAGATCGTTCCGCTGTGGCCGCCGGTGGCGACGACGAAAATATCCTCCGGCGTGCTGCCCATTTCGCGGGCGATGCGGGCGATCATGCCGTCGACGAGATCGGCGTAACCGAACACGAGGCCGGAGCTCATCGCGTCCACAGTGGTGCGGCCGATGACCTGATCCGGTGCTACGAGCTCAACCTTCGGCAGCTTGGCAGCGTGGCTGAAGAGCGATTCCATGGAAATGCCGATGCCTGCGGTGATGGCGCCGCCGAGGTATTCCTTGTCGGCGTTGATCGCGCAGAACGTGGTCGCTGTACCGAAATCGACGATGATCAGCGGCGCGCCGTAGCGCTCGATGCCGCTGACGGCGTTGACGATGCGGTCGGCGCCGAGTTCTTTTGGATTTTCGTAGCGGATCTTCAGCCCGGTTTTTACACCGGCTTCAACGAGGAGCGGCGCAATGCCAAAATAAACCTCGCACATGCGCACCAGCGTGCGGGTGAGATCTGGCACGACAGACGAAATGATGATCTGATCGATGGCCTCAAAGCCGAGGCCTTTCGTCGCGAAAAAATCGCGGCAGAGCACCGCGTACTCATCGGCGGTGCGGCGTGCGTCGGTGGCGAAGCGCCAGCTCGAGAAAAGCCGGTCGCCCTCATAAACCCCCATGACGACGTTGGTGTTCCCTGTATCAAAGGCTAAAAGCATTGCGCTTTCCTCCATTCCATTTTTTATCTTCTTTCTTCTCCGTAGTTTGGCATCGCGCGCAGGATGACGCGCACCAGCGCCACTGTCAGCACCGTCGCCAAAATGAGCTCGACAATGAACTGCGGCAGCGAAGCGATCCACACAGCCGCTGGCAGATAGCCAAACAGGATCGCCAGACCCAGATAGCCGACGGTGTTCGTGATCGTGCCGCAGATGCCGGCAAAGGCCGCGCCCAGCATATGATGGCGGCCAAAGGCTTTATAAACAAAACCACTGACGACGCCGATGAGAATGCGCGGCAGGATCGTCACGATCGGATCCGGCACCAGGGAAGCTGTCATCAGGCTGTAGACGCCCATGATCAGTCCTGTGAAGCCGCCGATCAGCGGCCCCTCCAGGACCGCCGCAAGGATCACCGGCACATGCATGATCGTGGCGCGGCCTGTGAGATTTGGCACCGGGATCATCCCGATCCCGCTCACGCCCAGCACCACACAGATGGCGCCGAAAACCCCGCCCATGACCATGCGGCGTGTCGTCAGTTTTTGTTTGCTTCTGGTTTTCTTGTTTCGTTCACTCATAATTTTCCTCCTAGCTTTTTCTCGCCAGGATCGCGTTCTGCACGCGATCCATCCCGGGCATTGTCCGCTCCAGGTGGCTTGTGGTCGTGATGAAACGCAATAAAAAAACAGGTGTCCGTGCAGCGTCTCGCGACTGTCGCCAGAACCCTGTTATATTGTAGCGAATAGGGGCGCGTGGTGCAATTGGAAATTGTCAATTGTTGATGAAAAATTGTGATTGTTGACGGATACAGACCGAATGTTTCTCATGAACAAGACAATTCTATTTTAATCCGCCAACTAAAAGTCAATTCACCAACTGATTCACCAGCTTAAAATCCATTCAGCGGTCAAATTTAACTAGATTGGTCAAATGAACGTTCATCCAGCTATCACAAAAAAAAGAGGAGCTGGTTCACCCAACTCCTCACACCTCATTTCAACTTTCTCAGTTTTCCCGTCTCGCTTTCCAGCGGGAGACGATGGAAATTTTTTCGTATTCGTCCTTGAGCAGGCCGAGCACCCACTGGTCGACGTATTCGCCGCCGGTGAAAATGTGGCTGCGCAGCTGTCCTTCCATGCGGAAACCAAAATTATTGGCGGTGCGCATGGCGAGCTGGTTGTTGTCGTTGATGCACATGTAGCAGCGGTTGAAACCAAACTGATAGAAAACGATGTCGCAGAGCACGATCATGAGATCGATTCCATACCATCCGAGACGGCGGGACGTGTCGGCGATGCCCAGAGAAATGCGGGCATGGCCATTCTGCCGGTCGATGTCCGAAATGGAAGCGACGCCGATCGGGATGCCTTTTTGCTTGGTGGAGACGATGAAATTCACGCGGGTAGCGTGCGGATCAGAAATATCCGAACCGTTGCGGATCTCTTCCATGATCATCTCCAGAGAGTTGCCGGTATAACCGTCGTAGAGCTGGCGAAATTCTTTATTAAGATACCACGACTGAAGCACGTCTGCATCCTGAATCTGTGGCTTGGTCAAAACAACTTTTTTTCCAGAAAACATTCTTCTCACCTCGTCCTTTTCTTACTAATATAATACCGATTGGCCAGGAAATGGTCAATGCTTAGATACAAAAAAAGCACCCGTCCCATTGGACAGGTGCTGCACTGGGGTACTAGGATTCGAACCTAGGAATGCATGGGTCAGAGCCATGTGCCTTACCGCTTGGCGATACCCCAACAACGCAAGAATTATTATAGCGGATGAGGGGCGATCATGCAAGCTTTTTTTGCAGGATTTTTACGATTTTCTTAATTTTTTTCGCGCGCGGCCTTCCATGTACGCCCACAGACAGCCCATGGCCACGCAAAACGCATCACCGATGAGCACTTCTACGGCCAACGGCAGGCCGGAAAGGGGCGCGCTCCAGCCGAGTCGGAAAAAGAGCATCTGGAACAGATAGATCTGCCAGGTGGAGCGGCCAATGCGTTTGACGAGATCGTGCAGACGGCCGGGAAGCATTTTGTACTCAAGAAACTGGAAGGCAAAAACGGCGACGGCGATATAATAAAAGCTGGCGTACACATTGGTGTTGAGCCAATAGGTGGTGAGCGGCCAATCGAGGCCGTAAAATTCGAGGGCGGTGATATACGTGAGGCTGGCGAGGGCGAGAAGGCCAACGAGCCAGAGACGCACGCGGCTGCGATAGAGATTGAAATACAGGCCGAAGGTGGCGATGAAAAGATAGCGAACGAACAGCAAGCGATTGAGATCGCGCGGAATATCGATGGCACCGACGAGCCATTCATAGGCCATGTCGATGACAAGCGCGGCGAAAAGTGTCTGCGTTGGATAACGGCGCAGGAGCAGATAGAGCAGCGGCGCAAAAAGCAAAAACTGCCAGTAGATGCAGAAAAAATAGCCGCCGTGGCTGCCGCCGTTCAGACCGCCGCTGATGAATGCGGAGAGAACTTCGCCGACACTGTAACGGCTGCCGGCGAGCATTGTCCAGAGAAATTCAAACACAAACATCAGGATATACGCTGGCAGGATGGCGCCGAAATGTTTTTTCATCTGGGCTGGCGCGTAAAGATCGGCCAGGCTTGTAAAGCCGTGGCGTGTGGCGCTCATGGCAAAATTATAGCTGGAGATGAACATGAAAAGCGGCATCCCCATCTGGATGACGTAGATAAACAGCAGAAAATCTTTCTCGTCGTACGTAAAAAAGTGCGTTGTTGTTACCAGAACGATGGCGAACGCTTTGAGATAATCGATGATCGGTATGTAATGTTTCTGTGTCATGGCTCCTCCTTGTTGCGCAGTGATCTCCACCATTATACAAAAGATCAGTACCTTTGCAAAGTTTTCCCAATTTTTTCGCCCACGACGACCTATCTCGTGGTATAATCCCTATAGACGATAAAAGTTTGAAGGAGGCATTTTCTATGCAACATACCACCAACACCCACATCATCTTCGCTGACAGCGCCGAAGACGCCAAGGCGCAGTTCATCGCCCTCGGCGTCAAGCCAGACGAAGATCCAAACGCACAGCTCGATATCTGCAAGTGCACCGAAGAAGAAGATTTTGACTTCGAAAGCCCATTCAACCTCATCGGTGAAGTCTCCCTCTCCCCTGAATATATGGAGAAGATCAACACCGATCCTGAACGCGCTTACGTGCTCTACTACATCGAAGAAACGGACAACGCCTAAACAGTGAGGAATTAGGAGTGAGCCCTACGGGGTCAGCGCGCTTCGCTTGCTGACAGTTAGGAGTTTTCGCTGCAAGACGAACCGACCTTCTCTGTCGTTGCAGCGACAGCCAATGGCGACACGAGACCAATGCTCGTGTCGCTTTTTTGGCCCAACGCCTCATTCCTAACTCCCCATTCCTAACTAAAAAAGCGAGGTGCCAAAAATATGGATCCGAAAAATCCCCGTTCGCCGGACGAATACAAAAGCGTGGCGGGCTATGGCGAAGCAGAATTTATCATCGAAAAATCGCGCTTCATTGGTTATGCGCTGCCTGTGTCCTCAGAAGAAGAAGCGCGCGCTTTTATCGCGGAGCTGCGCGAACTGCACCCGCAGGCGACACACGTCTGCTCGGCCTGGATCATCGGCGCCGGCGGACTCGCGATGCGGTTTTCTGACGATGGCGAGCCTTCGGGCACGGCGGGCGTGCCGATGCTCGAGGTGCTGAAAAAAGAAGGGCTGACGGACATCGTCTGCGGCGTTGTGCGCTATTTCGGCGGTGTCAAGCTCGGCGCCGGCGGGCTCATCCGCGCTTATACACGCGGTGCTGTCGTTGCGCTGGAAGCGGCGCGCGTCACCACCTGGACGCGTCACCGCGCGCTCAGCCTCACCTGCGACTACACCTTCCAGGGCGCTGTCAGCCACCAGCTCGAGCACACAGACTGGCTGTTGGACGACACCGTCTACGACGACAAGGTGCACTACCACCTCTTCATTCCCGCCGACGCAGAACCATCCGCCGCAGAGCAGATCGCCGGCTGGACAAACGGAAAAGCCACGCTCGACTGGGGCGAGGTCTGCTATAAAGGAAGAAAATAATCTCCGATCAGCACGGCGCCTCTCGCTGTGCTGATTTTTTCGCGCGATCTTTTGCCGGCGGAACAGCTTTCCCTCTTCTGTCAACTTTCTCCGAATAAAAATGATTGCAATTACTACAAGAATAGGGGATAATATAGGGAGTGGAATTTCACGAAAAAGGAGGCGACTTCCGTTGCTTTTGGACTACGAATTTCCAACCCATGTCATATTACAGAAAGATGGTCTGGCGGAGCATTCTGAGCTGATCGCCGGGCTGGGCAAGCACGCCATGCTGGTCATGGATGCAGGACTTGACGATGCCCATCCGGCCAAGCAGGAGGTGCTCTTCTGTCTGGACTTTAACGATATCAAACGCACAATCTATCTGCACACGCGAAAGATCGCCCCGGGGATCAGCAATCTCGAAGCGGGCGCTGCGCTGGCGCGCGAAAGCGCTGTGGATTTTGTGATCGCTGTCGGCTGCGATGCCACGCTGGAAACCGGCAAAGGGATCGCGCTCTTGGCGGCGCAGGATATTGCCGAAGCGACGCTTTTGAACACCAAGATCGCCCATCCGCTGCCGATCGTCTGCATCCCGACTGAGCCGGGCAGCGGCACAGAGGTCACGCCGGAGATCCACGTTGCGCAAAGCGGGCTGGATCGGCTGACGCTGGTGCGCAATCCGCTGGCGAGTCCGAAGCTGACATTCCTCGATCCGCGCTACACCCTGGCGATGCCGCGCGATATCGTGGTTTCAAACTATATCAAATCGCTGGGTCGCGCCATGGAGGCGATCACCTCCGAAAAAGCCAATCCGATCAGCGACGCCATCGCCATCGCCGCCCTCGGCACAGTGAGCGAGCTGGGGCACAGTCTCATCGATCCGGAAACGGAGCTTTCCTACGAGCTGCACGAGCAACTGATGCTCGCCGCCAATCAGGCAGGGCTTGCGATCGCTGCCAGCGGCGCAAATATGCTGGAAGCGCTGGCTTCGCCGTTGACCTATGTCACGCCGGTGCATCTCGGCCAGGCTTATGGCCTCATCATCCCACCGGTGCTCTCTTATTTGATCGAGCGCGCGCCACTCGTCAGCGAGGTGATCATGCAAAGTCTTTATTTCGACGATCTCGAAGACCTCGAAGATTTTCTCTGGGATCTCATCGGCGAGATCACCCCGATCACACCGGAAGATCTCGAACGCTGCGCCAACGCCGCAACGGCAAATCCGCTCGTCAAGACCAGCGTGCTCTCGCTGGAGTTCAAAGAAGTGGCCAGCTGCTACGCCCATCTTCTGGCAGAATAACGCGCCGCGTGCGCCAGTTTTGCAATCATCGATCATTCATCCATTCCAGCCGGATCCGGCTGGAATTTTTTCTGGGCGGAGCGAATATTCCTGTAACCATTTCATTACCAAAATTTCCCTCTTTCCCGACACCTGCGCACCGCCGCTGTGCTACACTATAAGTGTCTCAAAAGCGCGCGTTTTTTCTCCCCCTTTTTGGCGCCGTGAGACACGGGGATCGCCAGTTTTTTTCTTTTCTCCTTTCTTTTTTCGATACGGCGGTTCCACAAGGCTACAGCAGAAAACGCTTACTTTCCTAAGCCTGTAAACGACAGACTATCCCCTCGGCTCTGTCGTTTCCAATTTTTTTGCGAAAAAATGACGACTTTCACCCAGAATATTCACATTTTCCCGACATTCTCGCTAGGGATTTTGTGCTATAATAAGTGCAACAGCTGAGATGCGTTTTTTTCTTCCTTTTTTTCACATCCCAGCTGAGCCACATCACCATCTGGTCGTGTTTTTCTCCCTTATTTTCACGACCGGATGAGCCTCAATTTTCCAGAGCAATAAGCAACACAGAAAGACAGCCGCGATTCCCTCTCGCGGCTGTCTTTCTGCGTGTCAGAGATTATGGAGCTGCTCTCCATACCGACTTGGCAATTTCTTTGCGGGTTCTTCAATTTTTCCTGACAACTCCGGGAATGTTTTGTGCTAGAATAACGGTGTCAGTTGAGGTGAGTTTTTTCTCCCTTTCTTCTACACCCAACTGAGACAAATCCGTTCATCATTAAAGCGTTTGGCAATGTGTTTTTTCTCCCCCTTTTTTTCACGATGCCAGGCGCCAACGAGTCCGAAAAACAGCAGCGTCTCTCCCGCTGCTGTTTTTTTTATTTTAGTAACAGGATTCTTCATAATTGCTTATAAGCTTCTTTATTAATTCCGCACATTTGGCGCCGCATTTTGCGCTATAATAAGCACAGCAGTTGAGGAAGTTTGTTCCCCCCCTTTCAACACCTCAGCTGTTTATCCCGAGAAACCATTCGACACGGTCGCGTTTTTTTCTCTCTCCCTTTTTTCCGCGACTGGTCGAAAGCCACAGAAAAACGACAGCATCTCTCCGGCTGTCGTTTTTTTCGTGTCATAACAAATCGGCGCTGCAAACAAAGCGATCGTCTGCAGCGCCGATTATTTTATTCACGCCAGGGTTCTTTTGGGGACGGCATGAGTTCTTCCAGCTCGGCTTCGCGTTTCTGTCCGAGGGCTTTGATCTTTTCCAAACCAAGGAGCACAGCAATACCGAGCACAAAAGCGAGCGGGCTGAAGCTTTCCAGCGTCAGCGGCGGCTCGCCGGCAGCGAGCGTCGTCGGCCCCATGATGATGGCATAGAGAGAGCCGAGCATGAGCCCGAGGATCAGATAGACAACGGCGCTGCGATGATGCTTCAGCTCTTCGCGCAAAAATCGCACAGCGACAGCCGCTCCGCAGAGAATGCCCACAATGAGCACAGCAACCCCTGGCAGCACGCCAAGCTCAAAATGAGCGAGACGGTTGAGCGCGCTGATCGCCGGCATGTAGACGCCCATGATGAGCAGCACCGTTGAACCGCTGACCCCTGGCAGCACCATCGCCGAGATCGCCAGCGCACCGGAGATGAAAACATACACGCCCTGCCCCAGCGACAGGCTCATAAAATCAACGGCGCCGCTGGTCGTGGCGCTGTCGCGGAAGAAAACCATCCCGCACACAAGCGCCAGCCCGATGACGAGCCAGACGATGTTGCGCCCGTGCCCGCTGATCACTTCTTTTTCTTCCTTATAAACGAAAGGCAGCGCCGCCAGCGTCAGCCCGAGAAAGAGCGACGTGAGAAAATAGATATGGCTTTCAAAAAGTTGCGCCAGCACCAGCACCGACGACACCATCCCGATGATCCAGCCAACACCGAGCTTGAGCAGATAGCGCAGCGCTTCCTTGCGTTCGCGCATCGAGCCGCTGAAAAGATAGTGTAGCGCGTCGATAAAGCGCTCGTAAAATCCCAGAATATAAGCCACCGTGCCGCCACTCACGCCCGGCACACTGTCGGCCATTGCCATGCAGAAGCCGTGAAAAATATTATAGATCATGCATCCTCCTGTAGTTGATTCTATTTCGGCCGCAACGCGGCGCAATTCCAGCCCATCTATTATAGCGCATCCGCACACGCTTGCCAATGTGCGCAATACAAAACTGCCTGCACAAGGCAGGCAGTTCGGTGCTTAACCATTTTCATGACCGAGCGGTGTGCCACAGCGGACGCAGTAAATATCCTTCGCCGCCACGCTCTGACCACAGGACGGACAGCTGTCCCCGAGACCAGTGCCGCAATGGCGGCAATATCCGCTCGCTTTCGCAGACCAGCCGCCGCAGCCTGCACATTGTGTGCGCAGCAGACTGCGCGCCGCAAAGAAAAGCGCAACAGCAGCCAGATTGCCGACAAGACCGAGCAGCGCCCAAAGCGCGCCGCCCATTTCCGCGCGATTCGCCAGCTGGTACAGCCACAGCGCCACAAGCAGCCAATAGCCCGCCGCTACAGCGACCAGCACCAATCCGCTCACGAGAAGCGCCGTACGCGCCCCCAAGCCGACTGCGCTCAGCACGCCACCGTCGTATCCCGCCAGACTCCATTCCCAGGCATCCTCGAGCGTGTCCAAGCGCCATTCCAGCGGCCCCTGACCCTGAGCGAGCAGCGCCCACGCTTCGCCAAGCTGCGGCCAGAGCAGAAAAGCTCCCAGCCCTACACAAACCACCAGCACAACAGCCGCTGCCAGTGCGAAATTTTTTCCAACGCGCCGAAAATCCAGCGTCATGATTTCCTGTGATAATGTTTTCATGAGAAAAGCCTCCTTTGTTTCAACTTGTTGGCACAAGTATAACAAGAAGGCTTAAACCACCAATTAAACAACGATAAACATTTCTTAAACTTTTTGCCGCAAAAGTGCTCTTATTTTACGAGCACTTTCCAACTCCCCACTCCTCACCGAAAACAAGCGAAGCGCGTTTTCCCCGAAGGGCTCACTCCTAACTCAAGTTAAACCGATATCCTGCGCCCCAGACAGAGACAATGTAGCGCGGATTGGCGGGATCCTGCTCGATCTTTTTGCGCAGGCGATTGATGTGCACAGCGACTGTTGCGCTATCGCCCATGGCGTCCCAGCCCCAGATGCGCTCGTATAATTGCTCGCGGCTGAAAACGACATCGACATTGAGCATGAAAAATAAGAGCAGTTCATATTCCTTGTTGGTGAGCTCCACCTCACGCCCGTCCACATAAACACGGTGCGTTTCTTCGTTCAGCCGAATGCCGCCGATCTGGATCTCGCCGCTCGTGCGCTCGCTGCCGGTGAGGCGGCGATAGCGCGCAAGATGCGCCTTCACACGCGCGACGAGCACACTCGGCGAAAACGGTTTTTCAATATAGTCATCCGCGCCAAGACCGAGACCGCGGATCTTATCGATGTCTTCCTGGCGCGCAGTGACCATGAGGATCGGCACGTCGATCTGTTCGCGCAGAGCGCGGCAGATGGCAAAACCATCCATCCCCGGCAGCATCAGATCGAGCAAAATGAGGCTGTGCTCGCCGGAAAGACCGCGTTCGAGGCCGACGTTTCCATCAGCAGCGATCTCCACAGCGAAGCCATCGAGCTCCAGATAGTCGCGCTCGATCTCAGCGATCGCGACATCGTCTTCAATGATAAGGATCTTATCCATGATCTTCCTCTCCTTTCGGCAGAACGATCTCAATCACAAGCCCGTGTGGCTCAGCAGCACTGGCGCGGACGCTGCCGCCCATGCGCTGCACAGCGCGCGCAACGATCGCCAGCCCAAGCCCGCTGCCCTGGTTTGGATTGTGGCGCGACGGATCGCTGCGATAGAACACATCGAAAAGCTTCGGCAGCGCTTCCGCAGACACACCCGGTCCGTCGTCAGCGATCGTGAGATGCACGCCATCTGCCTCTGCCATCACGCGCACCTCAGCATGTCCCTCCGCAGCATTCTTATATTTCAGGCTGTTGTCCAAAATGTTCACAACGATGCGCCGCAAAAGCTCCGCATCAACAAGCGCCACCGCAGGCGCCAGGTCTGCCTGCACAGCGAGCCCTTTTTCGGCGTATTCCGGCCCGACAACCTCGAGCAGCGCGCCCAGCTCTTCATCCAACGCCAGCGGCTCGATCTGCATCGGATAATTTTCCAGATCCATTTTTGAAAACTGAAAGATCTGCGAGACCATGCGCTGGATCTCTTCAGCCTTCGCCTTGATCGTGCGCAGATACGCCTGCTGCTTCTCTGGCGTGTTCGCAACACCGTCTAACAAGCCTTCCACATAGGCCTGGATCGATGTCAACGGCGAGCGCAGATCGTGGCTGATCCCCGCCATGAGTTCCTTGCGGCTTTCCTCCTGGCGCTGCGTTTCCTCCACAGAACGGCGCAGGCGCAGCGCCATCTCGTTGAACTCCGCGCAGATCGGCGTAAATTCGTCGTCGCCATCGTAAACAATGCGGTAGTCCAGATTGCCAGCGCCAATCTCCTGCACACCGCGCGCGAGAATATCCAGCGGCTCCTCAATCTTGCGAAAGACAAAGCGCGTCAGAAAATGGTTCGTCAGGATCAGCGCGATCAGGATCGCAGCGATCAGAATAACCGCCACGATCGCCAGCACCATTTCCAAAAAATCCGTGGAAAAAGCCTGCTCGCTGCCATAGAGCGCAATGCGAAAATGTTCACCGCCGCTGGTGACATCCTGCACAAAAAGCGTGCGATCGTCCTTCGCCACACTCCCGCTGTCCGTGAGCACTTCCGCAGCGTCGTCCAGCGCTTCGTCGTGCTCGCTTTCAGCACCGTGCTCATAAAACGCTTCCCCAGCGCGCGTCACAACCAGGCGCATCGCGTTGTCATCCAAGAGCGCCGACAACCGATCCAGCCGCGACAGACGCGTCGCATCGTCATCCGCCGCCAGCGCCTGCGCCGTCACCTGCACAATGCGCTCGCCAGCCTCGTCAAAATCCTCCTGATCGTCAAATCCCAGACCACCGCCAACCGACATCGCCAGCCACACCAGCGCCAGGCAAAGCACTCCAGTCGCCAATGTGATCCCCACCGGCACCAGGATCATCAGAAAGTTTGACACCTGCAAACGTGTATGGATCTTCACCTGCCATCCCTCCTATTATCATTTCTGAATAAATTATACCACAGACCACCGCTCCATTCTTAAACGCCAGATAAACTTTTGCATGAAAAAACCGCCGGACAAGATTGTCCGGCGGCTGAGGCAGGCTAATTTTATTCTGCCAGAAAACGTTCGAGGATCGCAGCCAGCTGTGCGCGGGTCGCATCGCCTTGTGGCACGATGGTCTCAGCGGTCATGCCGGTGATGAGGCCTTTAGCGTTCGCCCAGGAGAGTGCGTCCGTCGCCCAGTCAGAAACGCTGGCGGCATCAGCATAAACGCCCAGATCCGCACGAGCGCTCACATCCTGGCCTTTGAACGCAGCGTAATTGCAGAGAATGGCAGCGAGCTGTTCGCGAGTGAGGGTGTCGTTTGGTCCGAAGGTGTCTCCGTATCCGCTGACGATGCCGTTTGCAGCTGCCCAGTTCACAGCATCCGCATACCAGGCATCGGCATCCACATCCGTGAAGCCGGCATTCTCAGCAGCCGGACCACCTTCCAGGCGATAGAGGATGGAGACAAGCATGCCGCGGGTTGTGCTGGTGTTTGGCGCGAAGGTATTGTCGGCGGTGCCGGTCATAAGGCCATTGTCATACACATACTGCACTGCGTCAGCGAACCAATCGTTGGCGTCCACATCGGTAAATGGCAGGCCGCTTTCAGCAGGTTCTTCGCCCAGCTCGTAAACCGCCATGGTGCCGGAAACTTCGCAGGCTGCAAGCAGCAGCGCCTGGCCAGTCGCGCTGTCGACAGCCGGAACAAAGCTCATCCCTTCGACAGAAACGTCATCCTTGACATCTTCGCTGAAATCGCGGCTGTTGATGTAGTTCACATAGGTCGCATTGGCAGGATCGGTGATGTCGTAGACCATGATGCCGCTCGTGCGCTCGAGGGTAACGAAGGCGTAGGTGCGGCCATCGACTTCGCCGGTGATGACGGATTCTGCTTCAGGCCCTTTTTTGCCGGAGCGATCATCGATGCTCTTATCGTCGTTGGAGCAATTGAAGTTGTCCGGAACATAGGCGCCGGTCTTGGCTTCGAAATCATTGCCGCTGGAATACACCTCGGTCATGCCTGTTTCGCTGACTTCAAAGATCGTGAAAGAGCGACCGCCAAAGAGATAATCGGTGTTGGCACCAAGGCCATCGTAATCGCTCGAATCAAAATACACGACCTTGCCGGCAACTTCGCCTTCCTTAATATTGCCAGCAGGGGAAGCCATGCCACCATCCACCTCAAGCTCATTGAGATAGAAGCCTTCCGTGTCCTCCTCTCCCCATTCGCGGCTGTCGCCTTCGTTGGCAGTGAGGAGATAGGTCTTGCCATTCGCTTCATAGAGGCTGATGCCGTCTGGCATGCGGATGCTCTTTACACCAGGATAGGTGCGGGCAGCGTACTGCTCGTCGTCTTTGTTGATGTCAAACGCCGTTTCGCCGAGATCCTCGAAGCCAGCAGAATAGATACCATCGACGCGTTCCGCATCAAGATCGATCACAGCGATGGCGTTCGCTTCCTGCAGGGAAACATAGGCTTTGTCGTTCGAGGCTGCAATGTATTCCGGTTCCAGATCAACAGCAGGGGCGGCATTTTTCTTGAGGATGATGCCCATGCCAGCGAGGGTCTCATGGTCGAAGGCATCAAAGCCGACATTCACCGCCGCACCAGACGTTGCATCGATGATGCTCACCGTACCGGCAGGATCGCTGCCATCCACATAGCCCAGGCGAGGTTCGCCTTCGTTGGCTGTGAGGATCTTCGTGCCATCAGGCGTGAAGGTGACCATGTCCGGCTGCACACCCACCTCGATCGCGCGCTGGAAGGTCAAGCCGCCATCAGCACCACAGCTGAAGAGCGCCACATACCCGTTTGCATCATACGCTTCTGCCTGGATCGCTGCGGCCAGCGTCTGCCCATCCGGAGAAACAGCGACCGACGTCATGTCGCCGTAGGTGAAGCCACTGACCAAATTTTTCACATCAATCTCCGTCGCCGACAGATCCTGCACACTGTTCGTCGACGCCAGACCACTCAGAGACACACAATCCAGTGTTCCCTTGACCCCGTTGATCACATAGACAACAATCTCTGCGCTGCCGCCGTCTGGATTCATCACACCGGAATTATAGCGGCCGATCTGAGTCAGATCCAGCGCCGCATTGCCATTTTCATAGCCCGTATACTGTTTGTCCGTGGTTACGACTGGCGTGTAGCCTTCGGCATCTGCCGCCAGTGCTGGAGCGATCGGCGCAGCCTGCGTCATCATCGCACAGGCAAGCACAAAGGCTGTCAAATGTTTGCTGCTTTTTCTCATGTTCTTTCTCCTTTGATCATTCAGTAATGGTTCGGAAAGTCACACACTTTCCCGCAATTGGTCCCATTATAAAAAAGCAACGTAAAAACACAAACAGCCCTCTCGAAAAATCTATGTAAACCTGCGCGCATAAAAAATGCCTGTTTCGCCAAATCGCGAAACAGGCATGGATCATTCACGCGCGAGCAAGGACAACCGTATCACCGTCAGATAGAGAAAGAACAACCTGTTCATTCTCGACAGGCATCACAAGCGGCTCCGCCTCTTCAGCGAGATCGAGCACGCGAACACCATCGTCGGTATCTTCAAGCGGCAGTGCCAGGAAAACATCGCCACTCTGCGGCAATTCCAGCGTGAGCCGCGTTCCTCCAGCCTCATCCAGCGCCAGCGGCACGATCGGAAGCACGAACGGTGCCATCTTAGCCGCTTCACACGCGCTCTGCGACAGGCTCACAGCGATACGCGTGCAGCCATTTTCGCTGGAAATCGTCGTGATGCTGCCATCTTCACACTCCACCGTGGTCGTTTCATTTCCTTCCGGTGTACGCACCGTCATCGTGCGCCGTGCGTCCGTCTCCACAAGCTCCGCCACGCCGCCATCGGCTCGCGTCACCGTTTCGTACATTGCCGCCGGCTCTTCCGCCTCCGCCGGTAAAGTGCCCCCAGCCAATTGCACCATTGCAAACACCGCCACGATCAGCGCCAGTCCTTGTTTGATCATTCTCTTACACCCTATTCCCTTTTTGTAGTTTCATATAATATTATAGAAGCACCTTGTAAACGTCAGCACTTTGCTCAGGAAAAATGTTTGTAAACTGCTGCAAATGTCACGAAATGGCAACGATTGTTACGAAAATATCTTTATTAGCACTCTGCTCTTGCGAGTGCTAATAAATCGTGCTATCATACAATTGTACCAAGAGAGAAGGACCTGAAAGGGGTTCCTCCCCATAGGGCATAAGCAAATATGAATATGTTCAAAGAAATGGAGGAATGACTTATGTTACCTAGAATTTTTGGTGAAGATTTATTTGACGATTTCTTTAATGATGATTTTATGATGCGTCCAATGCGCAACACAGTCCCTCAGATGATGAAGACCGACGTTCGCGAACTCGACGGCGCATATGAACTCGATATGGATCTGCCAGGCTTTAAGAAGGAAGACATCAAAGTCGACCTGAAAGACGGCACCCTCACCATCAGCGCAGCGCGCAACGCCGAAACCAACGAAAAAGACGACAATGGCAAGCTCATTCGCCAGGAACGCTACAGCGGCTCCTGCAAGCGCAGCTTCTACGTCGGCGACATCAAAGCCACCGATATCAGCGCCAAATATGAAGACGGCATCCTGAAACTCGTCGTCCCTAAATTTGACAAGCAAGCCGTTCCAAGCGGCTCCACCATCGCCATCGAATGATCGGCGCATGATCCCCCCAGATAAGCCAAGCATACAAAGACATTGATTTTTCCGCCAAACATTGACATACATACACCCCCTTACCAAACACCCCCTCGCCCGGCCAGACGAGGGGGTGTTTGGTTTTTCGTAGGACGTTACTTTAAATAGAAAACAGCACCATAATCGCATGGTACCATTATCCGTCTCACCCCTCCACCGCTTCTTTCTGCTTCATCACTTCGCGCACGGCGTCGAGGATGAATTCGCGGCCTAGGCGGGTGTCGATGCAGAGATCGTAATGGTCGGAGTAGCCCCAGGTTTGGTTGGTGTAGTAATCATAGTTGTCGGCGCGGCGGCGATCGGTGCGGGCGATGGCGGCACGGGCCTGTGCTTCGTCCATATTTTCTGTGCGGATGATGCGCGCTACGCGGCGCTCGAGGGGTGCGTGCAGGAAGAGGCTGACGCAGCGGTCGTAATCGCGCAGGATATAATCGGAGCAGCGGCCGACGATGACGCAGTTGCCGCCAGCGGCGAGATCACGGATGACTTTTGTCTGGGCGCCGAAGATGACGTCCTTCGGTGCGTCGTCGCTGTTGGAATAAACGTACATCTGATTGAAAAGATCGTGGATGAGGTGGCTGCCCATGCTCTCTTCGTTTTTCTGGATGTAGTCTTCGGAATAGCCGGTGATGCCGGCGGTCTCGGAGATGATCTCCTTGTCGTAGAAATCAAAGCCGAGCTTGAGCGCGAGATATTGACCAATGGCATGGCCGCCGCTGCCGTACTGACGGCCGATGGAGATCACCCAGCCGCCTTGCTGCATCTCTGCATAGGTTGGAACGACATCGCTCTCGACTTCGGCGATGGTGCGGTCGAAAATGTGGATCTTGCGGCCAAAGAGCCGAGCAATATAGCCGACGAGGAAGGCGGCGACGAGAGTGCCTTCGCGAACGCCGTTGAGTCGGTGTGCAAACACGAACGAAAGCACGACGGCGATGACGGTCATGGTAACGTCGTTGGCGATCTTGGTGTAGCCAAAATCGGTGTGCCAGGTGGTGCTGATGGCGCGCACGAGGGATTCGCCAGGAAGCATGGCGACGTTGGCGAGCATCTCAAGATACACGCCGAAGCCGAGGATGACGCAGCCTGCCAGCAGGAAAAGGATCTTTTCTATATACAGATCCAGGCTCACATTTTCTATAAAAATACCGGTGAGATCGATGGCGTATCCAAAGACAACGCAGATCGGGATCTGTAGTGCATGCTCAAGCTTGAAATTGCGCCGGAGAATGAGGAGCTGCGCAAGCACCATGAGCATATTCACGGCGATGGTAAATTCGCCGAGGCTGAAGGGAAAATTGAGGCTCAGCACATACGGCACGGAAGAGATCGGCGAGGTGCCGAGATCGGCTTTGGTGATGACGCTGATGCCGAACGAATTGATAAAGGCACCGATGAAAAACAGAATGTAACGTTTTAATTTATTGGCGGTCACTACCGTCGCTCCTTTCTGTGAAAACATGAAAAAAATATCGGCCCCACTGAGGCCAACGTTTTCATTATAACGCAAAATTCCACGCTGCGCAAGACATCGCCCTTGACAGCGCGGGGCGGCGCCTGTTATAGTGAACGCACTATCTCGCAAAGGAGGCCACGCCCCATGACCCGCGACATGCGCCGCAAGCGCCAAGCGCTCGCGCCTGAAGCCTGCGCTGATATTCTCGCCCAGGAGAGCCACGGTGTGCTCGCTCTTGCTGGTGACGATTTTCCCTACGCTGTGCCGCTAAGCTATGTCTACACAGACGGCGCGCTCTATTTTCACTGCGCCAGAGAAGGAATGAAACTGGAGCTCGCTCGCCGCGACAGCCGCGCAAGTTTTTGCGTCGTCGCAGATGACCACATCGTGCCAGAAGCATACACAACCTACTACCGCAGCGTAATCTGTTTTGGCCAGCTGGCAGAGATCACGGACGACGACGAAAAGCGCACCGCGATCGAAGCGCTTGGCCGCAAATACGCGCCCCACGAATCAAACGATCATCTCGCTGAAGAGATCCATCGCCATTGGTCGGCGCTCTGCATCCTCAAGCTCACACCAGAACGCATCACCGGCAAAGAAGCGATCGAGCTTGTGCAGGCGCGCGAAAGCTGAGCGCAGATTTCGCAGCCAGCCAGGCGGCGTTTGCGCCAAAAGCTGGAAAAAGATGCCGCGATGGTCTAAAATAATAGATTGCACAAAAAATGGAACCCTGCACGGGGTTCCATTTTTCGCTATCAACGGCTGATGATATAGATGACGTTGCTGCCACAATCCCAGACCACATCGGCGAACGGCTCGATCAGCGCGCGCACCGGCAGCATCAGGCGATCGCCAACGATCTGCACTGGCACGTTCATCGTTGCTTCTTTGTGCTGGGCTGGATCATAATTATCCGCCGTGCCATAGTCAACGGTGTAGGATGGCAGGAGGCCGTCGTGTCCCTGCGAGAAGGTGAGCCAGTAATCCGGCTCTGTGCCCACAGGCTCGACGCTGATCTTCCACCACGGATCGCTCTGCAAGATATTCACGGTGTATTCCCCAGGCATGGCAGCAACGATCGGCCGCGATGGCGCCAGAGAAACGCCGTTTTGCACGACTGGCTGCTGATCAGGGAATTCGAGTTCGACGCCGTCCCAGTAGATCTGCGGTGTGTCGCCGACGTTTTCATCCCAGAGAGAAACATAATCCTGGAATGTCATATCTTCGACAATCTGTGCCGTGCTCGGCACCGAGCCATCGGTGTCTGCGCTTTCAAGATTTTCGTAAAATGCATTGATCGCATCATCATTGGCGCGATACATATTATCGATCAGCCGCGACACCTTCCACACGCCGTCCTGCTTGGTCAAAACCATCCCCTCAGCGCTGACGAGCTGTGTATAATCCGGCCAGCCGCTGTCTGATCCGGTGTTGAGGTTGTAGTGGATCACATAGGAGATAACGACTTTCATCGTGTGATCGTTCACCAGATAGTAGCCATCCACATAGGACGCGCTTTCTTTATCGGTGATATCGTAGCCGCAAGCGCTGTGACAGCACCAGGCATTGCGCCCTTCCACTTGCTGATAAAGATAATCGCTGGCGAAATCATTTTTATCCAGGAAAACAAAATCGCCCTCAAACGAAGCAACAAACGCATCATGTACCCGCTGCGCCACAGCAAGTGCTGCGTTGACATTTTCATCTTCCGACACAAATCCTTCATGGACCGCATTGTCCAAAACCGTGTCCGACGATTCATTCGCGTCCGCCGCCATCGCAGGACAAGCTACAAACACACTGAGCGCAACAGCAACCAATAATGCTCTCCATTTCAACATTCCAATCGCCCCTTTCTCGTCATCGTTCTTCAACAGTCCGATCCCTCCTTCCAGCGGCCGCAGCGTCCGTTTTCGAATGAGCATTCCCGCAGGCGAGTTTCTGCCCCACAGAGCAGTGCGAAGATCCTCGTCGAATCCTTCCACCACAGCCGACTGAACGATCGATCTACATCAAGCCTACACCTTTGCAGCACCGCTTTCAATGATTGTGAAGACGAATTAAGAAAAAATTAGGAATTCCTTCATTTTATGTTCATTTTTTATTCCGTAAAATGTTAATTCCCCCACTCTGCGCGCAGAGTAAGGGAATTGTTTTCAATCTGTCAGCACTGCCTCTGCCACGGCATCGGCGACGGCTGATGCGCCTTCGTCTGTGAGGTGGATGCCGTCGTCCAGGAACCATTCCGGATGATCTTTGGTGAGGCCATAAATATCGACTAGCGTAAGATCGTAGGTTTCAGCGGTTTCGGCGATGGCGGCGTTCATGCTGTCGTAAACGGCGGGCTGTATGCCATAGGTTCGCCAGGTGTGCTGTTCTTCAAGATGGGGTGCCGGCGGTGTGCAGATGATGACGCGCGGCTTGCTATCGAGCTCGACATAGGTACGCACGAGCTTGTCATACTCAGCAGAAAACGTCTCAACACCACGCCAGCTGGCGCCATTGGTGTCGTTGGTGCCAAACATCAACACGACGATGTCGGGCTTTGTCGCGACGCTGGCGTCATAATGGGTGGTGGTGCTGTAGGGGTAATCGCCGCTGTCCATGGCTGTGGTGCCGCTGACGCCATAATTGTCGACAATGTAGCCGTCGCCGAGGCGCTCAGCGAGAAAGCTTGGATAACCAGTGGCGCCGTAGCCTTCGGTGTTGCTGTCGCCAACACAGGCAACGCTGATCACCGGCGCAGGCTCGGCAGGCGCTGATGTTTCCTCTGCTGCGCTGTGACCACAGCCAGCGAGCACCAGCGCACAAAGCACGGCGGCAAAAAAATATTTAGAATGCACGAGAAAATCCTCCTTTGTCATTCGCCAGACAAATCTTATATTATACCATGAACCGCTACGAAATTCCGCGTTCTGTCGTGATCGGCGCTTTCACGTCGTAAATGACACGGCGCGCTGTGCGGAGATCTTTTATTATACCATGAACCGACGCAGATTTCCGCACTCTGTCGTAATCGACGCGCTCACGTCGTAAATGACACATTTACAGGCTATCGCGCAGCTGAGGAAAGGCAATGACGGGCTCGGGATGCTGCGGATGGTCGCCGATGTGCTTTTCCATCCAGGCCATGTTGTACCAGCGGCCAAATTTGTAGCCGCAGCGCTGAAATTCGCCAACCATGCGATAGCCCATGTGCGCGTGAAAATCGATGCTGTTGCGCGTCAGATAATCGTCGTCGGCACCGTCGGGCACACCGATGCAGGCGCAGAGGCTCTGGATATGCTGCGCGCGGCTCACGCGCTCGATCGCTTCGTAAAGCGCGCGGCCAACGCCGCTGTGTCGGCTTTTCATATCAACATAGATGGACGTTTCCGCGCACCAGTCGTAGGCGGCGCGCCCGACGAACGGGCTGGTGTAGGCGTAGCCAAGGATGTGTCCCTCTGCTTCAGCGATGAGATAGGGGTAGCGCTGCAGCGTGTGGATAATGCGGCGGCGAAATTCGTCTTCGCTGGGCACAACGGTCTCAAAGGAAATAGCTGTCTCACGAACGTATGGCGCATAAAGATCGAGCAGCGCTGCTGCGTCGTCTGGCGTGGCGACGCGGATGGTGATGTCTGACATGGTTGGATGCCTCCGTTTCGTTGTTTGCACTTATTATAGTCGATTCGCGAGCATCCTGCAATTTGCGGAAGGCTTTCTCCCGCACAACATGAAAAACCGCAGGACGCCCACTGTCCTGCGGTTTTCTATTGCGGATTGTACAAAGAGATAGGATTTGTACCGACAGCTTTTTTGCAGGGGGAGATTGGAGAAAGCCCTGCAAAGCTTGCGATCATGCTGTCGGCTATGTCTAGAGGAAGGTCTGTTTTCTTTTTCAAGTAAAACAATCAGTTTTTAAGTAGAGGAGTAGAGGTGTGATTGTCTTGTGTTGGATCTGCACCTTTCGGCGCAAATATTTACCCATAAGAGCCCGTCCATGTGTTGCCCATCACACGAACAGTCTCCCACAAAAAAAGCCTGTTTACGAATCGCTGCGGCGGCGAGCCTGCGACTCTCGCCGTCACTGCTTGGTGTTTTCATGCCGCTGCTGTAAAGGGGGAAACAACGCGCGGCCAGATGATGAAATGGATTTGTCACACGTACCGTGTGGAGGTTACGCTCTCGCGATTGCGACGCCGAGAGCGATGGCTGCTTGTTCTTCATCGGAACCTGGTTCCGGAGAATCGAGGATGGCCAGGCCATCAGCGACCAGATTGCAGCCTAAGCGGACAGCATCCTGAGCCCAAAGGTCCATGTATTCGCCGCTGTTCCAATTGTAGGAGCCAAAAAGCACCACATTTTTTCCGGAAAGCTTGTCCGCAATGCTGTCCCACATTGGCTGGAAATCTTCCGTTTCGAGCTGTTCGTCGCCCATTGCTGGGGACCCGAATGCAAAATTGGTGTACTGGTCCATCATGCTTGGTTCAAAATCCCAAGGCATGTACACGTCGGCCTGCGCACCGGCTTGTTCAACGCCTTTTTTGACAAGGTTCATGATGTTTTCCGTGTTACCAGTGCCGCTCCAATATACAATCGCAACTTTCACTGATATGCATCTCCTTTCTACGATCAGATTGCGCGGGCCAGCGCTTCAAGAGGCTGCCCTTCCCGATAACGGGCGAGACATACCGACCGGCTGTTGTCGTACGCTGCAAAGCACTTCTTCGCCTGCTCCTCGTTGTGGAACACACACCAGTGCCCTGAGAACTTTGCACACTGAGAACCGAACTGCACAAAGCTCTTGACATCATCCAGCGGGTACGAGAGAAAAAGACCGATCTCGTGTGGAAAACCATCGTACTGATGCAAGCGTTTCGCCAGCTGTGACAGCGCTGCCTGATAGGAAAAATCCGTATAGCCAAGGGGTGTTAGAAAGGCTTGCGTTTCAGGATCAGCGAGATCACGGGCGAGCGCGTCTGGACGATAGACATAGACGAGCGGCATCTTTTCTCCGGTGAAAAAGAGACGGACATTGATGCCAAAGCGGGAAAGCCGCTTGCGCACAGCCACTGTATCCTGACAGATAGTGTGTGGATCCAATTCACAGGTGTTAAAAAGTCCACCTGTTTTGATCCCGGTAAGTACAGGGGCGCAGAAGCGAACGATCCTTTCTTCAAGCGTTACCATAGTCATCTCCCTTTCAAAATAAGAAGTTGTTTGAATCAGCGTTCGGTATCGCTAACTCATGGCTTCATTATAGTATGCTATCTCTAACTTGTCAACACATAATTAGCAAAAAGCAACTATTTTTTCGAAAAATTTTCTTCCCGCCCCTTTGTGCATCTTGCGCCGCCTCTGCAAGCATGGTAGGATGAATAAAGTGGCATGTTTCATGCGCATCTCTTCTCTCAGGCAGACATGCCAGCAAACTATATTCTCAAGGAGCATTGCCAATGCTTACGTACGATCTTACAACCATAAAAAAAGGCGAGCTTTACGAAGCGCTCTACAAAATGATCCGCGACGACATCAAGCGCGGAACACTCACTGCTGGCGAAAAGCTGCCAAGCAAACGCGCGCTGGCGAAAAATCTTGGCGTCAGCACCATCACCGTCGAAAGCGCCTACGCCCAGCTCATCAGCGAAGGCTACGTTTATTCCCTGCCAAAGCGCGGCTACTACATCGCAAAACTCGAAGCGCCCGTGCGCCATATTCCTGTGGAAAAAAGCGGGCACATCACCTTGCCGCAGCCACGCCCACACTACCGCTTTGATTTTTCTCTCAACCAGACCAATCCCGCCCAGTTTCCCTTCGCCACCTGGAAAAAACTCCTGCGCGAAGTCATCGCCGAGGAAAGCCAGGCCCTCATGGAAAAATCGCCGTCTGGCGGTGTGCTTGCGCTGCGCCAGGCCATCGCCGCACATTTGCGCGATTTCCGCGGCATCGATGTCGATCCCGGACAGATCATCGTTGGCGCCGGTACAGAATATCTCTACAGCCTGCTCATCCAGCTGCTCGGCCGAGACAAAGTCTACTGCACAGAAAATCCCGGCTACCGCAAGATCCCCCAGATCTACCGCGCCCAGGGCGTCACCTGTCGCTTCGCCGAAATGGACGAAAACGGCATCAGCTTAGGCGGCCTCCGCGCCGCTCAGGCCGAGATCGCCCACATCGGCCCCACCCACCAGTTTCCCACCGGCATCACCATGCCCGTCAGCCGGCGCTACGAACTCCTCGCCTGGGCCAGCGAACAACCAGGGCGCACCATCATCGAAGACGACTACGACAGCGAATTTCGCCTCCATGGTCGTCCCATTCCCGCGCTGCAAAGCCTTGACGCTTCCGCCAGCGTCATTTATATGAACACCTTCGCCAAATCCCTTTCCTCCACCGTGCGCATCAGCTACATGGTGCTGCCGCCAGCCCTCGCCAACCGTTTTTACGAGCAGCTCGGCTTTTATTCCTGCACCGTTTCCAACTTCGAACAGTTCACCCTCGCCCGCTTTCTCGGCGAAGGCTATTTTGAAAAACACATCAACCGCATGCGCCTTTTCTACGCCCGTCAGCGCCAGCTCGTTCTCGACGCCATCCAGTCCAGCCCCCTCGCCGGTCACTCTACGATCATCGAGCAGGACAGCGGCCTCCACTTCATCCTCAAACTCGATACCAAGCGCAGTGACGCCGACCTTTCCGCCTGCCTTGCCCAAAAGAGCATCCATCTCTCCGCCCTTAGCGAATACTACGAAGAAAACCCGCCAACCGCCAGCCACCAATTTCTCCTCAGCTACGCCAACCTCGATATCGATCAGCTCCCAGAAGCCCTCGCCTGCGTAGCCGATTGTCTCTGATCTTCCCACCACTTCCACAGAAAGGAGATCGACATGCACCCCACTTCCCTTCTCACTGCCTATCAGGGCGGACAGGCACTGGTCAGTCTCGGTGACCATGCTGAGCGCCGGTTCAAGCGGCTCAAGAGCCATGAGCTTGCCACCTTGCGCGCGTTCTGCGACGAAATGAAGGCGCAGGGCTGCGGCGTGGCCGAGCTCGACGGGTTTTTCGTCGGCTATGCCATTGAACGCATCAGCAAGGAATTCGATCTGCTGCGTTTTCAGACGCCCTCATCCTCAACATCGAGCTCAAAGCGCCACTGCGACGCGCGGATAAAGAGGTAAAGATCCGTCGCCAGATGCGTACCAATCACCACTACCTCAGCTTTCTCGGTCGCCCGCTCCGCCTCTTCACCTTCGTCGACAAGGACGGCTTCTACGAATACCTGCCACAGCAGGATCAGCTCACACGCGCGGATGCTGCAGAGATCGCCGATCTCCTGCGTACGCAAAAGGTCGACCCAGCGCTTGATCCGGACGCCCTCTTTGTCCCTGCCAATTACCTCATCTCGCCTTTTCGCGACAGTGCGCGATTTATCAAAGGGCAATATTTTCTCACCACCAGCCAGCAATCTGTCAAGGAAGAGATCCTGCGCGAACGCAAAAAATATCCTGACACCTGCTTCACCCTTTCTGCCGCCTCCGGCACCGGCAAAACCCTGCTGCTCTATGATCTGGCAAAAACCATCCGCGTGGAAGGCGGCCGCGCAGCGCTCGTTCACTGCGCGCCTTTGAACGAGGACCAGCGCTGCTTCCGTCGCGCACACGGTTGGTGCATCCATTCCGCTGCCGAGATCCACCCGGCGGCCCTCGCCTGTCAGGCCGATCTGCTCCTCGTTGATGAGACCCAGCATCTCAGCCTCAGCCAGCTGAATGCCCTCATTGCAGCTGCCGAGGCCGGCCATACCACGCTGCTTCTCGCCTTCGACACTGCGCCGGAGCTGGGCGTCGAGCGCCCCGCAGCCATTCTCGCGGCGCTCCGTCGCCATCATCCGCAGCTGCGGCTCTCCGCCAAATCCCTTTCTGATAAGATCCGCATCAACAGCGCCCTGGCTGCATTCATCGCCAATCTTTTCAAGCAGGAAACCAAGTCGGCCCATCCTCCTTACAACTGTATCACCATTGACTACCTCTACGAGCCAGACGATCTTCGCGCCACCACCGCTTATCTCAGCAGCCAGGGATGGACCATCCTCACCGGCACAGCTTCCGGACCTGGGCTCTCTCTCGCAGAATGCGGTGCGCGTGACATCGCGCCCCTCGTCGGCAGCGAATTTTCTGGCGTTGCCACCGTTCTCGACCGTCGCTTTTTCTACGATCCCACCGGTCATCTGCAGACCACCGACCAGACCAGCGCCGCCAAAACAGCCCTCTACCAGATCGTCACCCGCGCCACCGACGAGCTCCGCCTGATCGTATATAACAATCCCACCCTCTACTTACATCTGCTAAGGATCCTTGAGCACTAAAAAAGACAGGCAGCAGCCGGACATCATCCAGCTGCTGCCTGTCTTTTCCCACAAAAAAACCACCCTGCACAAGCAAGGTGGTATATGTCCTGGCAATGACCTATCTTCCCAGCAAAAGACCAGCAAGTATTGTCGGCGCTGA